>Ga0102928_1001489_pt1 | contig 14620 bp, 12 predicted proteins | sample SalPonR1_B_D1_MG_FD_78504 | JGI IMG/M metagenome (GOLD analysis project Ga0102928, IMG submission 78504) | Salt pond soil microbial communities from South San Francisco under conditions of wetland restoration - Salt Pond MetaG R1_B_D1_MG | ecosystem: Environmental > Aquatic > Marine > Intertidal...
AGCTATAAATTGATACCAGAAAAGCTTTTCTTAGTCCTTATAATTGTCTCCCTTGCAATCCCGAATATTATCTTTTCCGGTCCATTCTGGTTTCAGACCCTTCATCTTATGAAATGGTTCACTGCCATGGTCCCCATAGCTGTGCTGTCAATAATTGCCGGGGTGAGGATATTTTTGAAGGGACCTGAAAAGACCGGATTTCGTGTGGACGTTTTCGGGTGGATCTGGCTTTTTCTTCTGCTCTATATTACGGCCCAGCCTCTGTGGGCCGACCTGAGATCTGTACCTACCTACGTGAGGGAGTGGTATTTTTTCGGGTGTCTGTGGGCCTGTTATATTCTCTGCTATAATCTTTTCCGGCAAAAATGGCTTGTGGTTCTCTTTCGGCTGGCATCCCTTGTAGCCGTGCTGAATGTGATATTTGCGGAACTTCAATTCAACGAACTTCAGCATTTATTTCCCTTTATCCTTCCTACACCAGGACACTATATAGGTAATACCGGACAACAGAACATGTTTGGTTTCTGGCTTGCCATATCTGGTTTGAACTGTGTTTTTCTCCATGTCTTTACGGGTTTCAGCGAGAATGGTAAGAACAGTCTGGGTAAAAAATTCTTTCCTGCTGTCAACCTTGTCTTTCTCTTTATCATAGGTTGGGGCATATGGTGCAGCACCAGTCGTTCTGCAATTCTCTCCCTTTTTGCCGGACTTGTCTTTCTTTTGATTATATTGACCAGAACAAAAGGGAAAAAACAGTTGGGGCGTTTCGGCCTGGCTGTTACAGTGTTGATAATAGCTCTTACCACAAGTGTTGTACTGAACCAGGAACGAATGGATCGAATGCTTGCCAAGACAATAGATGTTTTCAGAAACTATAGCACCCTTGGAAGCAGGGACAGTATCTGGCTTACATCCTGGCATATGTTCAAGGAGCAGCCGGTGAAAGGTGTAGGCCTGGGGCAGTATAAATGGAACTATCTTGAAGCACAGAAAAAAATGCTGTCCTCCCACCCTGAAATGGACTGGAAATACACTTACTGGGCACATAGTGAATATTTCCAGTGGTTCTGCGAAGCAGGGCTGATACCTGGTATCATACTGATGGGACTTGCATTGTGGTGGCTATGGAAATTTTCCAGGGCTCTTTTTATAAAAAAACACTTGAGTCTCGATGCTGTATGGGCATGTTCCATGCTTGCGCTGATCTGGTTCAATGCCATGTGGACAAGACCCTTTCACCGTATCGAGGATGCCCTATGGATGGCCTTTGCCTTTGCCCTTGCAAACAAGGCTCTTCTTCCAGTGGAAACTTCATGGACCAGGATCAAAAGACCCTTTCTTTTCAAGGCTCTCGGGCTTCTTCTTGCAATATGCAGTATTTCAGGGCTTGTATTCCTGGGGAGTGGAATGGCAGGAGATCTAAAGATACGTAAAGGTGTTCAGTCTGAAAATGCCTTTATTCAGAGAAGATATCTTGAACAGGCTTCTGAACATCTGATGGTCAGGGATATTGCCGAAAAACAGCTCGCCTATCACTACCTTGCCCTGGGAAGGATCACCAAAGACTCCGAGCATATGGCAGAAGGGATAAACAGACTTTATGCCCAATTCAGGAAGGAACCTCATTCAAAGGAACTGAAGAACCTTCTCGACCTTGTACTTAAGATAGGGAGAAGGGATCTTGCGGAAGAACTTGCTTCCTATCTTAAACCAGGAAGTTTTAAAATTCGTGCACGACCTGATGGTAAATGAAATGACAGGGGTGTTCCCTTTGTCCGTATCATCGCATAGAGTAAAGGTTAAGAGAGCTTTCACCTTTGTGGAAGTTCTTATCGCTATTTCCCTTATAGGAGTTATAACTACAGGTGCAGTTGCTCCTTTGGTTCACCTTGTGAACAGTCTAAGGCAGGTTGAAAGCGACTTTGTTTCGGAGAGGGCTGTCCACAAATCTATTTCACTGGTCTTCAGGGACTTCCGAAAGACTAATATCTGTCCATCCGGACAACCTGTAATAATTAAAAGAAGAGAAATTTCAGGTGACAGGCGAAGGGATGTTCTTGTCTTCTGGACTGTTTCTCCCTCAGGGTATGAGGGAGGGGCAGGTTCCATGGTATACATGGTGTATGAAGGTGATTGGGGCAGGAAGACATCTCCTGCTCTTTACAGATGGTTTCTACCCACCCTTCTTCCAGCTGAGGTTCAGATTGAAAAACTGGATATGGATTCCTCTCACATACAACTTGTACTTCCCGAAGTTGAAGGGTTGTCCTTTGAAATCTGGGATGGAAGAGCCTGGACAGAGTCTTATCAGGGACCTGTACCTGCTGCCTTGAAAGCTACTATGGAAAGGGACGGTAATATTTTTGAGTTTTTCGAATGGATCCCAAGGTAAAAAGAAGAGAAAAGGTTTTATTCTTGTCTCCATATTGCTTGTTATGACCCTCCTTGTTGCTGGAGCGACAGGTTATGCGTGGTTTGCAAGAAATCAGCTCAAAATTCTGTCCAGTGAAAAATTTGCACTTCAGAGCAGGGGGATAGCCTACGCTGCTGTGTTGCAAATTGCTAAAGGTTTGCAGTATGATGATAACGATTTCGATTCTTACACTGAACCGTGGTTCCAGAAACAGTTTATTCCGATACCGGATCTCGGCATGGTTATAATTGACATTGCTCCTCTGGACGATAAAATTCCTTTAAACGAGCTTTTCCTTCCCGATGGAGCAACATTAAGGGCAGAAATGGATCATACATGGAAAGAACTCTGGAACCTTTACGGCAATTCCCGGGCAGGGACTATAATACTGGATTTTATCGATAAGGACAAAAGGCCCAGGCTTGGAGGTTTGGAGCTGGATCTTTATCCCAACAGGGACCTGGCTGATATATCCGAGCTCAGGATACTTGGAGAACATCTTGAAGGTGTGTTACCTGCTCCTCCAATGGTCCCTCGGCTCGAGGATCTTGTTACCATATGGTGTTCCGGAAAAATAAACCTGAATGTAGCACCCTATAGTGTGCTTTTGATGATCGACGGCATAAACGAGAACGCAGCACAGGAAATAATTGAATTCAGGCAGGGAAGTCCCCTTGAATCTATGGAAGATCTCGAAAGGAGCAGCACTTCTTTTGAGAACAGTGCAGTCCCCAGAATTGTAAATCTTGTCGGTTTCAAAAGCAGTTATTTCAGAGTATCAGTGCAGGTTCGTTCGTTAATGGACCAGAGTGTGAACAATTACAGTGCAATTTTGCTGAAGGAAAGTTCCAGCTGCAGAATCGTAAAATGGGAGGAGAATTAGTATAATGCCTTCTCGGGAAACAGGAATTTTCCTGTTAAAAAAAGACAGCCTGCAAAAACTTGCATCAAAGGACAAAAAACCAGAGATTAACAGTTTTATAAAAAAGAAGGATTCCCTTATTCTTGGTGTCTTTCGGACTCTTTCGCTGCAGGAGTTTTCCTTTCCCTTTTCTGATACATTCCAGATCAGGGAGGCCCTTAACCTCAAGACACTTCCCTTTTCTTCAGCGTCCGGTGGACTTGAAGTTTTTCCGACAATTACATCCAGAGATGGTAAAAATACCGGTGGTATATCCTGGTTTGTCTCCAAAAACGAACTGGAAAAATTTGAAAAAGCTGGTTCTGCGACAGGCGGAAGGAATATCTATTTACCTGTTCCTCTGGTATTCTCCGGTCTTATAGATGGCGCCGGAGCAGGTATCTGGGCTGATGAAGAGAATCTCTGTTCTGTTATATTCGGACAGGAAGGCATTCCTCTCTTCTATGGATGGAGGTCGAGAAAGAATTCTTCTGTTGGAGATTACAGATCGTGGCTTGAAGAGTATGCACGTTCCACTGGGCTTGATCTCGAACAGATCCTTGTCCTGGACCAGCTTGAGGATGATAATACAGGGGAAAAACTCTCGGGAATGCTGGTTGAGAGCCTTTCTAAAAGGTTTTTTTTAAAAGATATTAATATTTCCAGATCAGAACTTGATACGGAACTCTACTTTGAAAAGGTCGTTCGTTATTCCGGAAGGTTTCTTGCATTTGCAGCCCTTGCAGGATTAATACTGATGGGTTCATCTCTTTACAGGTATTACAAAATTACCTCCACAGCGGACTGGCTTGACAGCAGAAGTGAGGAGATCTACCGTGAAGTCTTTGGCCAGACAGGTCGTGTGGTTGACCCCTTGAGCCAGGCCAGGGGGAAGGTCAGGGATTTACAGACCTCAGACAGCGGGCTTAATCTTGACAGATTTCTGGGTATTCTGGGGAGGTCCGTATCCGAACTTGAAAATTCAGCAATTACACTGGATGTATTGCGTTATTCTGGTGATACAGTTGATCTTGGTGGTACAACAATGGACATGACATCAGTACAGGCTTTTCAGAGTTCTCTTGAGCAACACGGGATCGAACCTGCCATAGGAGATATACAGCAGGTTCCCGGTGGAGGACTGCGTTTTACAATGATCATAGGGTGGTAGAGATTATGAATCTTTTCACAGTAAATCCGGGCAGATTAAAAGATCTTCTATCAGGGAGCCCTGGAAGCAGAAAGGCCTTACTGTTCCTTTTGGCGGCGTTACTGTCATGGTCCTTTTTCTGGATATTTCAAGGGAAAGCCCTGGAGACAGAAGGAAGACTTGATCTGAAAAAGAACAGGTTCGGAGAGTTCCTGCAGGTAGTACGGGAATACAGACAGATTTCCGGGCAGTCATCTTCTAAGGAGGCTGCAGTGGCAGAAGGCGGACCGATTCAGATCATTTCCGATCTTCTTGGCAGGCTGGAGATAAGGGACAGGCTTGTTCAGATGTCAATGACAGGTTCGGGAATTACCCTGCAGTTGAGAAATCTTTACGTTGAGGACATGGCAAATCTTGTTGAGAACCTCGAAAACAGCGGGCTTATTATTGAGTCTGCTCAGATCCGTGCTCTTCAGGGAAATGAAGGCAGGGTTTTCGATATATCTCTGATAGTGGTGAGTTGATGATGTACAGGTTTTTGAAAATACTGGCTATTCTCTTTCTTCTCGTAGTTGCCTTTTGCCTCTCGTCCTGGTTCTTTTTTCCCTGGGAAAAGGCGGGGGAATATGCATTGAACATGGTTGACGATAGAGTGTCCAGTGCAGGAGCGGCTTTAAGCTGGCAGGAAGTGGATTCCCGTGGAAGGATCGACCCTGTAATTCATGTAAGAGGTCTGGAGGTTCGTACCTTTGCCGGAGTTGTATCTATTCCGGATCTTATGGTTCAACCTTTGCCTTCAAGATCGGTGACGGTAATGGGTCCTGCTTTCGATGTTGAATATTCCAGTGGGATCATCAGCTTTACCCTTGGAGGCCTGTCTCCAGCATACGAAACTGAAGGATCATTTACTGTCCAGGTCAGGGGCAATACTTTTGATCTTAAAGATATTGCAGTTGATGGTGATGTCTCTGTCCGTGGAGGTCTGTCTCTGGACAGGAACTCACGAAGACTGACTTTTGCAGATCTGTTGCTGGAAGTTCCAGAGAACATGGAAAGCATTTTATATTCCACGAGTTCTTTTCTGCCTTTGCGGAAAATGGAGACTGGACAGTGGAGATTATTTACGGGGAGCGATGAGCAATGACTTCGCTTTTAAAGAAGCTAAGCAAGGCCTCCTTCAGGGATAGTTCCGGTAACTTTACCAGAAGAGCTGCTCCCTATCTGGCTGCGATCATTATTGCATCCATAGCTGGATATTCTGCGGATATCGTTCTTGATTCATGGTTGACAAGGGAGAACCTGGAAATTAAAACAAGACAGATCAACGAGGACAGAAGAAGAGAAGTAGTTCCTGGGTCACTGGGGACATCTTCTCCTTCTCTGCAGGATTTTGTCGCTTCCAATCCCTTCGGTGTTCTCTCAAGGATTAAGGAAGAAAAGGTTGTGAAAGAAGAGGTGGATTCGCCGAAGGCAACCCTTGGTGGTATCGATGACTTGAAACTTGTAGGTACCCTTCCCGGTATAGGTGTCCGTATAAAGTCCGGCAAGGATGTGCTTTTTATGTTACTGGGGCAGGATTACGGAGGTTATACATTAAAACAGGCAGAATCAGGTTTTGCTGTTTTTGCCAGAGAAGATACGGAATATCTGCTTCCCCTGTTGTACTCGGGAGTAAATGAGAAGTCTGATGACAGATCTTCTGGCAACATATCCTCTGGTACCTCGGTCAATTCATCCAGTTACGGACAATACCAGGTATCTGCTCCTGAAAATGGAAACTCCGGAGAGGTCCCGAGGGAACTGGTGAACCAGTTGCTGATGAATCCCTTCGACGAGCTTAAAAAGGTTCGCCTCAGGGCGACTTTCAAGGATGACGACCCCCTGGGAATGCAGGTCCAGTGGATTGCCAATGATAGTATTCTCAAGGAGCTTGGCGTTCAGAAAGGGGACATAGTCAGTTCTGTAAACGGAATACCAATGAACAACATGGGTGATATTTCAAATGCTATAAATTCCCTGATGGATGGAAGTCGTTTTGACGTGGAAGTTCTCAGGGATGGCGAGCAGGTTCCACTATCCTACGTGGTCAGGTGATAATTATGGGAAGAAGGGCTTTTACTCTGGTGGAGGTTCTTATCGCAGTTGTGATCCTGGGTCTTGCTGCTGCAGCTTCATTGAAACTTGTAGCCATGTCCCACAGGACCCTGGCAGAAGTAAGGATCCAGAGGGAACTTCTTACCCGCGGAAAGGAAATGCAGTTTGAAGCAATGAGAGGAGTACTTCCCGAAAGCGGAAGAGACGACCAGTTGACCTGGCAATTGCAGAATCAGACGATCTCCATACTTGATGATATGTGGTCAGTAAAGTTCAGAACACTGGAATTATCGATGCAGGGAAGGAAGATCCTGCTTTATCAGCCTTAACCAGTCATAGGGAAGAGAGGTTTTATTCATGAGATTTTTAAGGATCATAACAGTTTTGATAACAATATTTTTTCTGTTTTCATGCTTTTCTCCTGCCTTAGCACAGGAGGATCCTCAACAGGGCCAGGACGAAGAGAACCTGGTTGAGGCTGCCAGAATTATGAGGGATTCGGGAAGAGCCCAGTTCAATTTCTCGGAAATAGATATTGTCTCTTTTGTCAGGTTCATGTCCGAGCTTCTTGACGAGAACATTATCGTACCTCCCTCAATCAAGGGAGAGGTTTCTGTCCTTTCTCCACATTCGGTTTCCCTCGATGAAGCACGTCAGATAATGCTTTCCGTTCTGGAAATGAACGGTCTGACACTGCAGGAAATGGGTGATTACAGCAAGATCGTTTCTCTCAAACAGGGAGCTTCTGCGGAAAATGTAATACGAAAGAGCAGGACAGGACCAGGAATAGGGGAACAGGTGGTCTCACAGGTAGTACCGCTGAAATATGTAACATCCGATTTTATTGCTGAAGCAGTAAAACAGGCCAGCGGAAAGGATGTGGGGATATTCCCTGTAGGAACAGGCAACGAGATACTTTTAAGCGGCAGAGCGGCCGATGTCAACAGGGCAGTAAGTCTTATACAGACCCTTGATGTAGCAACAAGTATTCGAAGGTCGGAGTCGGTCTCACTTGAACATGCCTCTCCAAGGCTTGTTGCAGCTCATCTGTCCAATCTTGCAAAGGACAAGGCTGGTCCTTTGTCCAACCTCGTCGCCCTGGCAGATGACTCAAGCAGCCAGATCATTCTGGTGGGAGAAAGGGATACCATATCAGAGGCAAAGGTACTGATCAGTTCACTTGATGTACCTGCAAGAGGCGGTGACTTTCATGTATATAGACTACAGAATGCCGATGCAGAGACCGTGGCAGAACAGCTCAGCGAGATCCTTTCTGTAGCTTCAAGGCTTAAGCCTGCACAGAGCGAGGCAGAGATGCCATCAACTGTTGTAGCGGATATTCCTACCAACAGTCTTATCTTTGCGGCACAGCCAAGCCAGTATCAGTCTATAGTGAACATTATTGAAAAGATCGACATACAGCCGAAGCAGGTCATGCTCAGAGGTCTCATTGCCGAGGTAAATATTACAAAGCTGAACGATGCAGGCATAGACTGGGCAACCTGGGGAGGAACTGTAACCGGAGATGCCTACCTCGCCACTCAGGCGCAACTTGGAAATACTTCAGTTCCATCTGAATTCATCAATTATTTCCGTGATCTCACGACCAGGGAAGAGAAATTAAGGGAAAATGGAGATATTATTGGTACTACTACCACTTATGACAGTAAGGCCCTGATCTATTCCTACATAAAGATGACCAAGCAGTTCGATGCCATAAACGTCCTTTCCATGCCCAGGCTCCTGTGTACGGATAACATGGAAAGTGAGCTTCAGGTTGGGCAGGTAATTCCCCAGCTGAGCTCAAAGGTCTCGGATGTAACCAATCCCAACTCTGTGCAGAACAGCTACGAGTACAAGGATACCGGCCTTATACTCACAGTGACGCCTCACATAAGAAGCGGCGGCCTTGTAACACTTGATATCGAGCAGAGTACAGAGGAGGTCCTGAGCGCAATGACCTCCGATACTCCTGTTACTGCCAAGAGAAAGATAAAGACCACAGCTCAGGTTGGTAACGGAGATACCATAATCCTTGGTGGCCTTATAAGGGAGGCGGAAAAGGCAATGAAACAGAGAGTGCCGGGCCTTTCATACATTCCCCTTATAGGGAATCTTTTCAAAAGCAACACAAAACAGAAGGAGAAAGTTGAGTTAATGCTTTTCCTCACCCCCTATATTATTGATAAGCCTTCTGACGCCGAACAGCTTACAAGGGATATAGTCATATCAGGTGATCACGGAATGGGAGAGGTAGAAAGGAACCTTCAGCAAAGGTTAGAGATGGAGTATCAGAAGATCATAGAGAGAGAATCCAGATAAAGGGTCTTTTTGAAACAGATCGTAAATGATGATCTGATAATCTGAATTACAGAGGATGTTGAAACTTGTCTTACCAGAGAAATACTGAAGGTGAAAAACGTTATGATAATGATACAGGGAAGGTCCTGCCTCCTGTCCAGTCCATCGTTGACCTTATACCTTCCTCTGTCAGCCTGGATACTTTGCGACAGATGAAGGTGCTTCCCCTTCGGAATGAAGATTCGGTGCTTGTAGTCGCAGCACCCGGATATTCCTGTTATTCCGGTGCACAGGTTCTGGGTGCTGCTATGGGATATCCCGTGGAGCTTGAGTTGCATGAAGAAGAAAAGATCATGGCAGTTCTCAATTCCCTTTATGACCTCAAGGCTGGTGTTGCTGACGAGAATATAAAGGCAATGGAGGGAATAGAAGACATTGATGATCTTGCAAGAGAAGATGTTCTTTCAGATTCGGTGGATGTCCCCGTAATAAAGCTTGTTAACGGATTGATCCTCGATGCTGTTAGAAACAGGGTAACAGATATCCACATTGAGCCATTTGAGGGACATGTGCAGGTCCGGTTCAGGATCGACGGAGTTCTCCATGACAGGCTCAGGCTGCCCAGAACTCACCAGGCCCCCCTCACCAGCAGGATAAAAGTCATGGCGAGGATGGATATTGCCGAACACATTGTTCCCCAGGACGGCAGGATCGGAATTACCATTGGGGACAAGGAAGTTGACATCAGGGTAAGCGTAATTCCTACTCAGCATGGAGAGAGGATAGCAATGAGGATCCTTGACAAGACCAGGGGACTTTTGACCCTGGAGGATCTGGGTATGTCCGAAAGGGAACGGACTGTCATGGAAAGGATCATTCATGAACCTAACGGAATGATACTTTTCACAGGACCTACAGGTTCGGGAAAAACAACTACAATGTATGCCATACTTCAGGCTCTGGCTTCTCCCGATGTGAACCTTATAACGGTGGAAGATCCTGTAGAGTACGATCTTCCCGGAGTTGGACAGATCCAGGTGAACGAGAAAGCAGGAGTTACCTTTGCATCGGCCCTTCGCTCAATTCTCAGGCAGGATCCGGATATTATAATGATAGGTGAAATGAGGGATTATGATACAGCCCACATTGGTGTTCAGGCTTCCCTTACAGGACACCTTGTTCTTTCTACCCTTCATACCAATGATTCGGTCAGCGCAGTGGTCAGGCTTGTGGATATGGGAATAGAACCATATCTGGCAGCTGGCTCTCTGGTTGGAGCAGTTGCTCAAAGACTCGTAAGAAGAATATGTCCCCGATGTATTGAAAGAATAGAGCCACCTCTTATCATGAAAGAACAGGGAGTTGAGGATGCTTACAGGGGAAGAGGATGTGAATACTGCAATGGCACGGGTTACAGGGACAGGGTAGGTCTCTACGAGCAGTTCATAATGAACGAGGACGCTGCTTCTGCAATATCCAGTTCCTGTACTGCTGCGGAACTGCGAAGCCTGGCAAAGGCAAGGGGATTTCGAACCCTCTGGGAAATCGGCCTTGAGAAAGTCAGATCAGGGATTACTTCTCCGGAGGAATTGATCCGGGTAACCGGTGAGGATTAGATATGGCAAGATATTCCTACAGGGCTTATGACAGCGAAAGCAGGATCCGAAAGGGATTTGTAGATGCCTCTTCGACAGCTGCAGCTATAGAACAGCTTGAGGGCAGAGACCTTGTGGTTGTGGAAGTTCTTGAAGCAGGACGGAGCAAAAAGATCCGCAAAGGTGGGAGAGGTCTTAAACTTGAGGAGCAGGCAGATTTCTGCAGAAATGTCTCCTCCTACCTCAAAAGTGGCCTGCACCTTGCGGATACTCTCAGGATACTGTCAGAACAGTCTCAGGGCAGGAGAATAGGTGATATCTATTCCCTGTTACTTGAAGATGTCGAGGGAGGAAAGACTTTTGCATCTTCCCTGAGGGAAACCGGTTTTTTCAGGGAAAGTGTAACGGGAGTTATTGAATCGGGAGAGAAGAGCGGAAATCTGACCACAGTTCTTGATCAGCTTGCCGAGCAACTCGGTGTAGAGGTTTCTCTCCAGAGGAAGGTGAGATCAGCTCTCACTTATCCTGTTGTTATGACGGTGATCGGCATTGGTGTAATCACCTTTCTGCTTGCCTACGTTGTACCAAGACTTTCTTCTCTTTTTGAGGATCTCGGTCAGGCTCTCCCTCTGCCAACGAGGATTCTCATATTCCTGTCTTACTGGGTAAAGACCCTTGCAATACCAGGCTTGATCCTTTTTCTGGTCCTTCTCCTTGTTTACAGGAAAAAGGGCAGGAAGGGTTTACCTTTTTTTCGAAAGATCAGAAAGAAAGTTACCTTTGCCCTTGTCTCATCCCATATTGCTACTCTCCTTGAATCAGGTATTCCCCTTGTTCAGGCCCTGCGTATGTCTTCAACCATGGACTCTGAACCTGAAAGGTGGACAAGAGTGGCAGAACATGTAAAGGCAGGGTACAGGTTCGATAAAGCAATGGAAAAAGAGGGTTCTTTTCCGGATGACATGATCTACATAATACGAGTGGGGGAAATGGGAGGAGATCTACCCGGTTCTTTAAGAAGGATTTCCGAAAATTACTGGGAGACAAGCAAGTCTCTTATGGAAAGCATGACCAACCTTATAGAGCCTGTGATGGTACTTTTTCTCGGTATAGCTGTGGGGTTTGTCGTTGTTTCTATCCTTCTGCCGATCTTTGATCTTTCGAGTCTGGTTAGATAATACTGTAAAATGACCAGTTTGTGACTTTTTTACGTCATGGATAGATATATCTGCTGTAATCGATGGAGGTGTCCAAATTGAATCTGAAAACGGGTAAAGGACGGAAAAAGGGATTTACTCTTGTTGAAATACTTGTTGTCGTCGTTGTCCTTGGACTGCTTGCTTCTCTGGTAGTTCCCAGGATCGTAGGAAGGGGAGAAGAGGCCAAAAGAACTGCTACTCTTGTGCAGATAAGAGAAATTGAGCAGGCTCTGGATCTTTTCAAACTTGATAACGGATTTTATCCTACTACAGAGCAGGGTCTCACTGCTCTGGTGGAAAAACCGGGAGTTTCTCCAGAGCCCAGAAAATACAAGGATGGCGGATATATGAAAAAGATTCCTGTGGATCCCTGGGGAAATGAGTACATGTATCGCTGTCCCGGAGATCACGGGGAGTTCGATCTTTTTTCACCTGGTCCGGACGGAGAACAGGGCGGAGAAGGAGACAACGCAGACATAACCAACTGGGAATAGCATGGGTTCCATGTCTGGCAGGAAGGGTTTTACCCTTGTAGAGCTGCTTGTTATTGTAACTCTTCTTTCACTCCTGGCTTTTCTGGCCTTTCCGCGTATCGCTGCAAGATACGCGCCGGAAGACCTCTATCTTCAGCGAGGTCTTACCCAGTTGATGAGCCATGAAGGAGCACAATCTGGGATAAGGCTTTTTGTGGGCAAGGACGGAAAGTTGACAGCCGAAAGAAGAACTGTAGATCCGGAAGGTAACTTTGTTTGGGAAAAAATAGATGTAAAATGGTTTGACATTGACGGAAAGTGGAAGGTAGATCCTGAATTCTGTTATATTTTTCCGGATGGTACCTGCTCTCCCTGGAGACTTGAGTATTCAAAGAGCAACAGGGAACCTGAAGTCTTTTTTATTACTGTAACCTGTACAGTATACGGGGGTTCATCATGAAGTGCCCCCGTATACTGTAATTGAGTCAGGATATCTGCAGTAGCTCCCTGTACTTGGGATAGGGCCAGAGATCGTGTGCAATGTACTGTTCGCTTATGTCACAGAGAGACCTTGTCTCCTCGAATACTGGAAGTGCCTTTTCTGTATATACCCTTGCTTTTTCTTCTGTATCGGCATTCTGGACGGATTCCCGGATATCTGCAAGCCTTGTTATGGTTTCGACCAGATCGCATTTCAGATTGCCGAGGGTTTTGAGCTGAGTGGACCATGGGTCCCTGCCTTCCAGGGAAATGCCTTCAAGAGCTGCGAGAGAATCCTTCTCAAGCAGTATCTGCCTCGATATGGCGGGAAGAACTCCTTCCCAGACCATTGAGCTTAGAACGCTCATCTCGATATCAAGAGTGTTAACATACTGCTCAAGCCTTATATCGTAATATGCGGTTATTTCCCTGTCCGTCATTATGCCAAGACCTGTAAAGAGTTCCCTGTGTTCCGGTATGAGGAAAAGTTCAAGGGCTTCAGGAGTTGTGTTTGCAATTGTAAGTCCCCTTCTTTCTGCTTCCTCTACCCATTCATCTGAATAACAGTTGCCCTCGTAGCGTATGTTTTTGCTTTCTTTTGCTGCGTATTTTATTGCATCAAGTGCGGCATCTATAATGCCTACTTCGTTCAAACGTGACTCTATCTTTTCTGCCATTTTTTCAATGCCCCAGGCCCAGATAGCTGTAAGCACAGTCAAAGGGCCTGCAGGAGACTGGGGGGCACCGGGAGCGCGAAATTCAAACTTGTTTCCGGTGAATGCCAGCGGGGCGGTTCTGTTTCTGTCAGTGTTATCCAGAATTATGGAAGGCAGCCTTTTTAACCCGAGATCCAGACTGTTCTTTACAGGAAGATCCTCTGGAAGACCTTCTTCAATTTTCTGGAGGATATTTTCCAGTTCCCTGCCCAGAAAGACGCTCATGATTGCAGGAGGAGCCTCGTTACCTCCCAGGCGGTGCATATTACCCGGTGAGGCGATAGTAGATCTCAACAGGTCTATGTGTTTTGACAGTCCTAGAAGCAGAGCACTCAGGAATGTCAGGAACTGAACATTTTTCCTGTAGCTGCCAGATGGTTTCAGCAGGTTCCTGCCTTCGCTGTCCACAAGGGAAAAATTGACATGTTTGCCGCTTCCGTTCAGGCCTGCAAAGGGTTTTTCGTGAAGAAGGAGGGCCATTTTGTGCCTGCGTGCCATTTTCCGCAGGGTTTCCATCAGAAGCTGGTTCTGGTCACATCCAAGATTAGCCTCGCTTGCCTGAGGAGCACACTCGAACTGGCACGGGGCCACCTCGTTGTGTCTTGTGGTAAGAGCCATTCCAAATCTGTAGAGGTCCCGTTCAACGTCCTCCATAAAGGAAAGTACCCTTGGATGGATTGATCCGAAATAATGGTCCTCCATCTGCTGGCCCTTAGGAGGAGCGGAACCTATAATGGTCCTTCCGCAGAACTGGAGATCAGGTCTTTTTGATGCAAGTTTCTGATCTACGAGGAAATATTCCTGTTCTGCACCCAGAGTTGCATTAGTCCATTTAACTCCCCGGTTTCCGAAGAGTTTCAAAAGTCTCATAGATCTGTTTTCAATGGCCTCAAGAGCTTTCAGCAAAGGAGTTTTAAGGTCAAGTGGAGTGCCGTCATAAGCTATGAAAACAGAGGGGATGCAGAGGGTCCCTCCTTTTTTACTGTGTACTATGAATGCAGGGCTTGAAGGATCCCAAGCAGTATATCCTCTTGCTTCAAAAGTTGAACGGATACCACCAGAGGGAAAAGAAGATGCGTCAGGTTCGCTCTGGACAAGCTCACTGCCTTTGAATGATTCCAGGGGGAAGCCATTTTCATCGCTATAGAGGAATGCCATGTGTTTCTCTGCTGTTATATCTGTTCTGGGCTGGAACCAGTGTGTGTAGTGGGTTGCACCGTTGATGACTGCCCATTCTTTCATTGCTGTGGCAACCATGTCGGCTATTGCCGGATCAAGCTGCTGTCCTTCCCTTACTG
>Ga0102928_1001497_pt1 | contig 14584 bp, 8 predicted proteins | sample SalPonR1_B_D1_MG_FD_78504 | JGI IMG/M metagenome (GOLD analysis project Ga0102928, IMG submission 78504) | Salt pond soil microbial communities from South San Francisco under conditions of wetland restoration - Salt Pond MetaG R1_B_D1_MG | ecosystem: Environmental > Aquatic > Marine > Intertidal...
AGGGAAAAAAGTAGTTGTACACGGCGACGGAACCTCTCTTTGGACGCTAACCCACCATCGGGATTTTGCAAAAGGTTTTGTAGGACTGCTCGGAAATCCACAGACTATCGGCCACACATTTCATATCACATCGGATGAAGTGCTGACCTGGAACCAGATATTTGAAACGCTCGCCAATGCGGCTGACGGTTCATTTCATCCTGTCTATATTCCATCAAAAATTATTGCGGGATTTGACCCCGACTGGGGCAGCAGCCTGCTTGGGGATAAATCTCACAGCATGATTTTTGACAACACAAAAATAAAACGCATTGTCCCGGAGTTTACCGCTACCATTCCGTTTAGCCGTGGTGCACAAGAAATTGTAGACTGGTACACCCTGCATCCCGGCAACCGTGTTATTGAAAAAAGCTTTAACGATCAGCTCGACAGGATAATTAAGAAATTTGAAAAAATCAGCCAAAATTAAATCCGAGTAAATTCCAGTAACTGAGAATCCAGATGTAAATCAGAAATAGAAGGATCACAATACTATAGATGATTTTTCTCCAGGCTGACATTTCAGGCTTTCCAAATTGTCTCAAAAAGTTATATAGCACACCTAAAACAGCGAAGGCTCCCAGAACAGGCAGCAGCTGAACTGCATACATTGACGCCGGCATACCGTAGGCGAGTCCCGTCATCGTTAGTTCATAAGAGGGATTTAAAACAAATAAAACCAATCCCATAGCCGCCCAATGAAATATGAATAAGAAAGCAGCACCAACGGTAAACTTTCTCAATCTGCCGTCGCTAAAGCCGCTGTCAGAACTTTTCTTCCATGTGTCCGGCAGTATCATATGAATAAATCCGATAACCAGGATAAACAGGAAAATACCACCCAGCCCCATAAATAGTGAGGATTGTACGGGTGTCGAGTAAAAGAGACTTATCTTTTCCAGGGCTCCGGTGCCGTGAGTAAAGAGGTAGACCGGTTCTCCGTTTTCATCCAGCTTGAAGCTCATGAAGTAGTCATCATCAATAGATTGAAACAGTGCCGGTTCTATCTGGATCAGCCGGCGATCTTCACCTGATAAGTCGGGCATAACAAGCATACCCTCTTCATTTTCGCGTAATTGAAGATCATTTATAAATCCGGCGAGAAGAAAAATTTTAGTAAAATCTTCATGAGTATGACGGGTAGTGCGATAGTAACCGGTATATTTTGAAACATAGGGATCATATTCCGGAAGATCCTGAAGAGGATATTCGGCGATAGCAGTTGTATCATTATCAAAATACTCTTCCAGGAAGGGATAACTTATTTCATCCAGAACAGGCGATGCAGATACATTTGCTGCAATGAAGAGTCCGGCCCCTTCTTCCGGCAGCAGCCACATCCGGGTCGATAATCCCATATATCCGCCACCGTGGCGTACTACTTTATTACCCCGTTCCTCGGAAATATGAAACGCATAGCCAACAGATCCGTTCAGTTTCGGATGCTGCTTGAATTGGGCCGAGTGCATCTCTTCTACAGTGCTTCCGGTTAAGATCTGTACTCCCTCATACTCACCTCTATTGAGGTGACTCATCATAAACCTGGCAAATTCCTCACCGGTTGATAATAGCTGGCCCGCCGGATAATCACCAAGATAATCAAAAGGCGTACTGGTAAATGCATTGTTCTCAAAAACATATCCGGTGTAGAGATTCTCGGCCATCCGGTCATTTAGTATTCGAAAACTTGTTTGATCCATTTGCAGCGGAGTAAAGATATACTGCCGGCAATAGGTGTCGAAGTCAAGACCTGTTACATCTTCTACAACAAGTGCCGCCAGCGCATTGCCAACATTTGAGTAAGAGTAGATTTCCCCGGGTGGAAAGATTCGTCGGGGCAGAATATCGTTTAAAAAAGTATTCAGATCCGGCCACTCTTCTTCTGTCCGGAATGATTTGTTTAAATACCTGTCATCAAAACCCGGTGTATGGGTGAGCAGATGACGCAGTGTAACCGGGCCATAATTCTCTTCAGGCAAAGTCAGATTTTCCAGGTAAGAATTTATATTTGTATCAAGATCCAATTCACCCTTCTCAACAAGCTGCATAACAGCTGTAGCGGTTACCACTTTTGAGATGGATGCAAGTCTCCAGACTGTCTTTTCAGGATCGACCGGTTGCTCCTCTTCAATATTAGCAAAGCCGAATCCCTTGGAATAGAGGATACTGTCGCGATTCATCACCACCGCTAATACTCCAGGCACATTAAGGGAATCTATTTTTCCGGTAATCAAAGAATCCATGAAAGAATGCAGTTCTTCGGTATCCGGATTGAAGATGGTTGAGTCAGTTGATTGTGCATGCAATCCCATTACATTGAAAATGCATATAAAAATGAAGGCAAGTGAAAAATGTAATTTTTTCATAGTTATACTCCCGTTTTTTTTATCTCCCTGTTTATTTAATATACAGATTACTAATAAAAAAATGACATGGTTTATTTTCGCCTGCTTAATAGCGGTGAAATAATCAAGCCACTTTAAAAACCGGGTGTGTGTTAACTACTCTTCCCAGCCATCTCACAAGCGGAATGTTCACATTGCTGCCTGTAACCAGAATGCTTCCTTTTTGCACACGTTTTTCCAATCTCTCAAGGAATTGATGCTGATTTTTTTTATTGAAATAGGTAAATACGATGTTAGTAATCAATTCGAATCGGCTCCTGCTCGATCTCCTGTATCAGGTCGGGAAGTCTACCGGTGAGAATTGGTTCAATACGTTTGAACTGTGCATCCACTTTTGCGGCAAGATCTTCATATACTTCATATTGCTGCTCTGTAGGACGCCCATTTCCGGTTCCTACCGTATTGGCAAGTGAAGCCAGTTTGTTATTTAATTTGATCTCATAATTCAGAACATCCTGGAACGCCTCTGCTTTTGTCTGCATCAACTCGCCTTCCACATCTCCCAGCAGCTCCAGCATGGAATCTGCTTTTTCCTGAACCTCTTCATCATCTGCAAAATCTGATTTGATATCATTCAGTTCTTTCTGAATTTCCCGGATCCGGTTGATCGTTTTGTGTGTGGTGTCCAGTTTGGCGATGATGGTCTGGTGCAGGTCGAACTGTGCTTCAAAATCTTCCTGGGTGGTTTCAATACGCGGATCTTTCGTGATTTCGAACGGCTGACTCATCACTGCTTCTTCGTCCACGATCAGCCGTACTTCATATCGGCCGGGAACGGCTTTAGCCCCGCGGGTTGAACCGGCCCAGAGAATTTGCCTGCCTTCAAGGTCTGCCGCCCCGGGATAACGCATGTTCCAGGCAAACGAGTTCAGCCCCTCTTTTACAGTGAGCACATCCGAGGGCACATCGTGTTCTTCTTCGTAAAATTCTTCCGACTCTTTCACCGGTTTTCCCTCCAGATCTTCATTACTTGAGAAGGTCCGGATTACATCTCCGTCAGGTTCAGTAAACTGGAGTTTGATCTCCTGGTCACCTGTTTCATTCAGATTGTAATAGACAACCACGCCATCTTCCGGGTTTTCTCCAAGTGTCTCCCCGGGTGAAATATCTCTGTGATTTCCGAACAGGTAGGTAGTCTCCGGCTGGTAGAGAAAGTAATCATCATTTTCGATCCGGTCGCTCAGCTGATGCAGTACCGCCAGGTCATCCAGGATCCAGAACGAACGGCCCTGCGTTGCCACAACCAGGTCTTTATCCCGCTCGTGCACAGCAAGGTCTGTAATGGGAACGGCAGGCAGGTTTAATTGAAGCGGCTGCCAAAGTTCTCCGTCATTAAAAGATACATATACACCGGTTTCCGTTCCCGCATAGAGCAATCCCCTGCGATTGGGATCTTCACGGATTACCCGTGTGAAATCCATGTCGGGAATTCCATTGGTGATTTTGGTCCAGCTCCTTCCATAGTTTGTCGTTTTGTAAAGCATGGGAGAAAAATCATCAAATTTATAACGCGTGGCAGCAAGATAGGCCGTGCCCGCATCGTGTGGAGACGGATCGATAATACTGGCCATCGCTTCCGGCATTCCGTCCGGCGTTACTTCCGTCCAGCTCTCACCATTATCACGGCTTATGTGAATCAGTCCGTCGTCAGCGCCGGTCCAAAGAACTCCGGGCTGAACGGGCGACTCTGCAAAGGTAAAAACCGTATTGTAATACTCAACACTGGTGTCATCCTTGGTAATCGGTCCGCCCGACTCCTGCTGTTTCGATTTATCATTTCGGGTCAGGTCTTCGCTGATCGTCTCCCAGCTCATTCCTTCATCATCCGAGCGATGAACATACTGAGACGTAGCATACAAAATATCCGGGTTATGTGGTGAGATGTAGATCGGAAATGTCCATTGAAACCGGTACTTCAGATCTTCGGCTCCGGCGCCCATCGGGTTATCCGGCCATACATCAATACGGTCGCTCTGATTTGTGAAGTCGTTAAATTTATTAAAATACCCCCCGTAACTGCCGCCATAGGTTATATTCGGATCGGTAGGGTCGGGTGCAATATATCCGCTTTCTCCACCTGCAACCGGGGCCCAGTCGCGCTCGGTGATTCCGGAGCTTGCCGTACGGCTTTTGATACCAACGGTGCTGTTATCCTGCTGCGCGCCGTAAACTCTGTATGGAAACTGATTATCAAGGATAACCTGGTAAAACTGGGCTGTTGCATATTTGTGATAGGACGACCAGCTCTTTCCGTCGTTGTAAGAAACCTGTCCGCCGCCGTCATCTGCAACCACCATGCGGTTTCCGTCAGATGGCGAGATCCATAAATCGTGATGGTCGCCATGGGGTGTTCCTTTTCTTTCAAAAGAACGTCCGCCATCGGTAGATTTGTAGAAACCGACGTTGAGCACATACACTTCATTTTCATTTTCCGTACCGGCCACGATGTGTTTGTAGTACCAGGCGCGCTGGCGCAATTCCCGATCGCTGTTGATCAGTTTCCAGGTTTTTCCGCTGTCATCAGACCGGAATACGCCGCCGTTGTCATTTTCGATGATAGCCCAGACTCGATCCGGGTTCACAGGCGAAATGGCAACCCCGATTTTACCCAGCAATCCCTTTGGCATTCCGGGGCGCTGTGAAATATTTTCCCAGGTCTCCCCGCCATCACTACTTCTGTACAATCCGCTTCCTTCACCACCGCTCGACATCTCCCATGGGTTGCGATACGCTTCCCAAAGTGATGCATACAACACTCTCGGGTTATTCGGATCAATCTCAATATCGACGGCACCGGTTTTCTCATTGTGATAGAGAACCTTTCGCCAGGTTTCACCTCCGTCGGTAGTCTTGAAGACTCCCCGTTCATCATTTCCATCTGTTCCAAAAACATGACCCATGGCGGCCACCCAGATCACATCCGGATTCTCAGGATGAACCACGATTTCACCCATAAAATGGGAATCGCCCAGCCCGATATGCTGCCAGCTGTCTCCGCCGTCCAGGGATTTGTAGATTCCGTCACCGGCAGACATATTCCCGCGAATGCAGGTTTCTCCCATACCTGCATAAATTACGTTCGGATCTGAGGGAGCTACAGTCAGGGCTCCGACTGATCCCGTTTTAAAATAGCCGTCCGATACATTTATCCAGTTAGTACCACCATCTGTTGTTTTGTAAACACCTCCGCCGGTAAACCCGGTATAGTAAGTGTGAGGCTGATCATCATGCCCGGCAACAGCAACAGACCTGCCGCCGCGAAACGGACCAATATTTCGATATTCAAGCCCGTCTATAAATTTATTTTCAAAAGAAGGTGAGTCTGTATCATGTCCGTGTCCAAATATTTCCTGGGCTGTGGCAGTTTGATTAGAGCCAAACAGAAAAAGAACAGTTGTGATTAAAAAAAGAGATGAAATAATTTTTGAGACTGTGGCAGACATATAAATCCCTGTACGTTAAAACGGTCCGAAACCATGGTTAAAATTTAAATTAGAAAAGAGATGACGTGACTTTCTAACGAAATTCCACGCAAAATCTATCAAATAATGTAATGTGAATTATTCAAAATTCATAAATGCAGATCGGGTATCGACATCTTATTCTTCCATTTCGGCAAGCTCCAGCCAGCGCATGCTCTTCTCATCAATAATATCCCGAAGCTCTCCGTAACGTGCCGATTTATCCTGCAGCTCTGTATACTCAAGGGTACCGGCGCTTAGGATTTTCTCCAGCTCTTTTTTTTCTGATTCAAGTTTTTCAATCTCTTTCTCCAGTTTGCGGTACTCTTTTTTCTCTTTGAATGTAAGTCCTTTATTGGCAGCTTTGGAAACAGTTTTTGTCTCTCTTCTCTTTGGCTTCTCCTTTTTCTTTAGAGCTGCCTTCTCTTCTGATTCCCGTAGTGCAACCTGCTCCCTGTATTCACGGTAGGTACCATTGAAGTCCCTGATTACACCGTCGCCTTCAAATATAAAATAGTGCTGCACCAGTTTATCCATAAAAAACCTGTCGTGGGAAACAACGATCAGGCAGCCGCCAAAATCCTGCAGAAAATCTTCCAGGCGATTCAGGGTCATTAAGTCCAGATCATTGGTGGGTTCATCCAGAATCAGGAAATTCGGATTTTTGATGAGCACCATCATCAGGCCAAGTCTTCTGCGTTCCCCGCCGCTCAGTTTTGATATGGGTGTATACTGCATTTCGGGCGTAAACATGAAATGTTCCAGGAACTGGGAGGCTGATACTTTTTTTCCGTCTGCCAGCTCAACTACTTCTGCGATCTCTTTCATAACTTCAATTACACGCTGCTCTTCATCAAGCTGTATTCCCTTCTGCTGATAGTGTCCGTAGGCGATGGTGCTCCCTTTATCAAGATCCCCGGAATCCGGCTCTTCTTTACCGGTGATGATATTTAAAAATGTGCTTTTCCCCACACCATTTTTACCGATAATGCCAATTCGTTCACCCCGTTTAAAGGAGTAGGAAAAATTATCCAGGATCACGGTATCATCAAAGCGTTTGCTGATGTTCGTCAATTCCAGGATTTTACCTCCCATGCGCTGCATATTCACTTCAAGCCGGAGTTCGGGTCCGCCTGATTTCTGTTTCGCCTTCTCTTCTGTTTCATAAAAAGAGGAGATCCTCGATTTCGATTTCGTGGTTCTGGCTTTCGGAGCCCGCCGCATCCACTCCAGCTCTTTTTTCAGCAGCTGACCCGCTTTATTGGTTTCGAGCTGTTCAATTTGCTGACGTTCTGCTTTTTTTTCGAGGTAGTACTGGTAGTTTCCGTTGTGATGGTATAGGTTGCCGTCGTCAATTTCAATGATGTGATTACAAACCCTGTCCAGGAAGTAACGATCGTGAGTTACCATGAGCAGTGTGGTTGCACTTTTGGCCAAATAATTTTCCAGCCATTCAATCATCTCCACATCCAGATGGTTGGTAGGCTCATCCAGCAGAAGCAGGTCAGGGTTTTCAAGAAGAACAAAAGCAAGCGCAACCCGCTTTCGTTCTCCGCCCGAGAGGGATGCTATGGATTGATTCAAATTGTGGATGTTCAGCTTTCCCAGGATCTGGTGCATGCGCTGTTCATAATCCCATGCGCCGGCCGCATCCATGGCAGAGAGTGCTTTTTCAAATGCATTTTGCGTCTTCTCATTAAAATTTTCCGCCTGGTTTTGTGAGGCCTTTTCATAATTCTGTATGATTGCAGCCATATCCGAATGTCCCTGTGTAATAAATTCGTGAATGGTCATCCGGTCATTCAGATCAGGTTCCTGTTCAAGGAAACCAACCCGGAGGCCGTTTTGTATCATCACTTCACCTGAATCCGGTGTCTCTTTTCCGGCCAGCACTTTCAGCAGTGTCGATTTACCGGTGCCATTGGGTGCCACAAGAGCTGTTTTGTCTCCTTTCGAAATCCCGAAAGTAAGGCCCTCAAAAAGCGGTTTGATGCCATAATGTTTAGATAACTGTTCTACGGAAAGGTAGGTCATGCACTGATTTATCAATTGTGAAAATTCTTTACGTAAAGATAAACGAATTATAGCAGAGATCTATTTCCTGAATAAATTTCTGTCCTGTTTCACCAGCCGTTCCTGACGGAACAAAGAGATATAAGCCACAATTTCGAGCTACCCACCAAATGTCCCTGTGCCGGGACATTTTTCTTATTCTGCCATTTAATTATTGAAGATAATGGCTCTCTATTCGTCCCAGTCGGGACGATTGGTCGGTAGCAGATCGTTAAGATACGACCCGGAACTCGTTCCGTCAGGAACGGCTGGTGGGCGGAAGGGAACAATTTCTGATGTCAGCAAGATCATGCATGAGTCTTTTAAAAACGCTTACGTTCTCTCCGAAAGCAGCTCTTTAAACCCTTCTTCATCCAGCACTTTTACTTTATGTTCTCTTGCATCATCCAGCTTTGAACCTCCACCGGGACCGGCAACCTCTTATACGGTTTCACCGCTCACGTTTGACGTTGCCCGCGCCCCCAGCCGTTCAACCAGCTCTTTCGCTTCGTCACGTGTCCACTCTTCAAGAGTTCCCGTAAATACAAACTTTAAATCTTTCAGCGGCTGTTTCTGTTCACCTGCCTGTGGATTGTGCAATTTCAAACCGGCTTTTTCCATTCTCTCAATATCATCCAGATTCTCCTTGTTTTTAAAGAATGATACAATTGATTCGGCCACTTCAGGACCTATTTCATCAATTTGCATTAACTCCTCTTTCTCTGCATTGATCAGATCATCCAGGGTATCAAAGTTAGATGTCAGAACCCGCGCCATATGTGACCCAACATGGGGAATGCCCAGTGCAAACAGAAAACGGTCGAGTGTTTTTTCCTTGCTCTTTTCGATCTCGTTCAGGATATTGTCAGCTGATTTATCGGCAATATCATCCAGTTCTTTCAGCCTCTCTTTGTCGAGATAATAGAGATCTGAAATCACTGAGATCAGCTCTTTATTCAGCAGCGCTTCCACTCTTTTATCTCCCAGTCCTTCAATATCCATTCCATCAGCAGACACAAAATGTTTCACTCCCTCGCGCACCCTGGCCGGACATTTCATATTTGTGCAGTGAGCCTGTTTTTTATCTTCACTCAGAACAACATCTGATCCGCAAACCGGGCATTCATCCGGAATTTGATATCTTTTTTCGTCACCGGTTCTTTCGTCTTCAATTGGTTTTACTACATAGGGAATTACATCGCCCGCACGTTCAACAATCACCTTATCCCCGATACGAATATCCTTCTTGTCAATTTCATTTTGATTGTGCAGGGATGCCCTGCGAACCTCAACACCCCCGATGTGAACCGGTTCGAGTATTGCGATAGGTGTAACTTTTCCTGTACGCCCGACCTGTTCCGTAATATCCCTGATCCGTGCGGTGGAACGCCGGGGCGGAAATTTATAGGCAATGGCCCAGCGCGGGTTATTCGACCGCGTACCCAGAGTGCTCTGCGCTTCCAGGTTATTCACTTTGCAGACCATACCATCAATTTCATATGGCAGATCTTCCCGGATATCTTCCAGATGATTGTACAATTCAGTCACCTGACTGATTCCATTACATTTTTTATTTAACTCCTTGTTAACCTTCAATCCCCAGCCGGGCAGTGCCTGTATTGCATCAAAGTGTGTATCAAAAGAGATCCCTTCAATCCGGGCCACTTCATAAAAATAGATTTGAAGCGGTCGTTCAGCTGTTACAGCGGGGTCAAGCTGACGAAGAGATCCTGCAGCAGCATTTCGCGGATTTGCAAACGTCTTTTTATCTTGTTTTTCCCTCTCTCTGTTTAACTTCTCAAAACGGTCTTTTCGCATGTACACTTCAGCCCGGACCACCAGTCTCTCCGGAATATCCCGGTTGTCTGCTTCTAATAATTTCAGCGGCACCTCCCTGAGTGTTTTGATATTATCCGTGACATCTTCTCCTGTTAGGCCATCTCCCCGTGTGGTCCCCTGAACAAGCGTTCCATCTTCGTAGATTAACTCCACAGCAAGGCCGTCATATTTAGGTTCTGCAACGTAGACCACCCGCTCCTTGTTCAGCTCTTTCCGGCAGGTATCGTCAAAATTCAGAAGATCTTCTTCGTCTTTTATGGATTTCAGACTTAGCATCGGTTTTGGATGATCCACAAGCCCCAGCTCTTCGTTCGGCTCCCCGCCAACCTGCCGGGTCGGGGAATCTTCCGATTGCAGTCCGGGATATCTCTCCTCCAGCTCTTCCAGGGCAGACATCAATTCATCATATTCCGCATCAGAAATCACAGGATCATCCTTCACATAGTATCGGTAGTCGTGATACCGAATTGCCTCGCGAAGTTTTTTGATCGCTTTTTTGGCGTCAGTTTCGGAGCTGATATCTCCCGGGTTAATATCTGGTTTTATATCTCTTTCCGGACTCATTGAGTGGTTCTTTCAGATTTACTTTTTCATCATTTTGATGATTTCACCGGCTGATTTTGTATTGATGACATCATCCGCTTCAAGCCAGCCGCGCCTTGCCTGATTCACTCCGTATTTCAGATTTTTCAGATTATCTTTGGTATGAGAATCGGTGGAGATGGCAATTTTTATACCTCTTTCTTTTGCCATCTTCGAGTGAATGTCGTTCAGATCGAGACGCCGAGGCGATGAATTGATCTCCATACAGATATTTCGCCCGGCTGCTTCACTCATAATTTTATCCATATTTATATCGATCGGATCTCGTTTGTGAATCTCTCTGTCTGTAGGATGTGCCCAGATATTGAAATACTGGTTTTCCATCGCTTTCAAAATTCTCCTGGTCTGCTTCTCACTCGACAGATCCAGTTTATAGTGGATCGAACAGACCCGGATATCAAGCTCTTTCAGGATATCATCCGGAAGATCCAGGCTTCCATCTTCCAGGATATCCACTTCAACTCCTTTCAAAATCGTAAAATCATTCAGCTTTTCGTTAATTTTATCAATTTCTTCGATCTGTTTGGCAAGTTCTTTAGCATCGAGGCCTTCCGCTACCGTAACTCTTTTCGAATGGTCTGTAATGGCAAGATATTTATGGCCAAGATCTTTAGCTGCCCGTGCCATCTCTTCTATTGAATCCACGCCATCCGTATAGGTGGTGTGGCAGTGCAGATCTCCTTTCAGATCGTCAAGTGAAATAAGTTTTGGCAGTTTGCCGTTTTCCGACGCCTCAATCTCACCCCGGTTTTCACGGATTTCAGGCGGTATCCATTCAAGGTCAACAATATCATACACTTCTTCTTCCGTTTTACCTGCAACGGGCTTCTCTTTTCCTTCCGGAAACACGCCGTATTCATTGATCTTCAAATCCCGGTCGATAGCACGTTCCCTCAATTTTATATTATGGCTTTTCGACCCTGTAAAGTAGAGCAGTGCAGACCCATAGCTTTTCTCTTTCACAACGCGGAGATCAACCTGAAGTCCTATCTTAAGACGAATTGAGGATTTGGTGTCACCCTTTGAGATAACCTCCTCAACATCATCGTACTTTACAAAGCGATCCATTACAGGTTCCGAATCGCTGCAGGTGACCAAAATATCTATATCACCGACCGTCTCTTTTCTGCGCCGGTAACTGCCTGCAATGATAATTTTCTTGATCTCCTCCAGCTCATCCAGGTAACTGACAAGCGGCTCAGCATACTCCTCTGCCCTGATCAGTTTTGTTCTCTTTTCTTCCTCTCCTCCAAGTCTCTCAAGTTCTTTTTTAATCTTATTCTCGGTTTTTTCACCAAATCCTTCCAGCTCTCTTATTTTTTCATTTTTCGCTGCTTTTTTTAAATCATCAAGTGATTTTATACTTAGTTTTTGATATAGATCTTTTACTCGTTCCGGTCCCAGTCCGGAAAGATTGAGCAGCTGAATCAAATCTTCAGGTACCCTTTTTTTGATCTCTTCCAATTGCTCCAGCTTTCCCGTTTCAACAATTTCCCGGATTTTATCAGCAATGCTCTCGCCAATCCCGTGAAGTTCCGTCAGATCTTTATCTTCATCAACCAGGTCGGCAATATTTGAAGAGAGGTTTTCGATGCTTTGAGCTGCCTCACGATAAGATCGCACACGAAATTCATTTGCACCCTCTATATCAAGCAAGTCTGCAACTTCACTGAAAATATCTGCAATATCACTATTGTGAACAGGCATAATCGATGTTTACTTATAAAATTACTCTCATATAGAGAACATCAGAAAAATAGAATACGTTTGTTTTGTGCGTAATTTGAAATTGGCAGTTATCCTGACAGAAAGCTATTTTAGTATTATATAAAAGTAATTTCCTGAGAGAGATTAAAAAAGCAGGAGTGAATAGTAAACTAAAATGCGATCAATATGCCTGAACTGCCTGATGTAGAAATATTCAAGAGATATATAGATTCTACCGCCCTTCACAAAAGAATTAGCGATGTAACTATTAAAGATGAGTACGTTTTAAAAAATATCAGCAGTGATTCTTTGAAAAACAACCTGAAAGGTCAGTTACTTGAAAACACACTGCGTCACGGAAAATATCTTTTTTTAAAACTCAGCAGCTGCCACACCTTGTTGTTTCATTTCGGTATGACAGGATTTCCCAAATACTTTAAAAATGAAGAAGAGTACCCTGATCACACTCGTCTTCTTCTTGCATTCGAAAACGGTTATTTTCTCGCTTACGATTCGCAGAGAAAACTGGGTGAAATTCGTGTAATTGAAGATGCCCGTACCTTTATCGATGATCTTGAAATGGGTCCCGATGCTTTTGATGAAGATCTTGACTTTAAAGCTTTTGAAAGAGTTTTTAAAGGCCGCCGGGGTATGATTAAGCCGGCCCTGATGAACCAGGAAATTATTGCGGGAATTGGTAATGTCTATTCAGATGAAATTCTGTTTCAGGCTGGGATTCATCCAAAATCAAAAGTGAAGAACCTGTCAGAGAATGACTGGAAAGAAATTTATGAACAGATGCATGAAGTTCTTAATACAGCAATTGATTGCCGTGTGGATCCAAATCTTTTTCCCGGCCATTATATTCTCTCTGACCGCACAGAAGGAGCTGACTGCCCCAAAGAAGGTTGCGGTGGCACCCTTCAATCTATAAAAGTTTCCGGGCGATCGGCTATTTACTGTCCCTCCTGCCAGGAAGAGAAATAGTGCTGTTTACTGCCTATTTCAGGGAGCTCCCTCCACTCTGTCCCGGGCAGAACTCATTACTCTGAAATAAAATGCAGACCAGTAGATCCATAAGAAGACCTGAACTCAGACACACTTTTTTGGACAGTATCTACTTTGTGGACGAAGCGCGGCGCGCAGGTATTTTTGACAGACAGCTCTTATCAGGGGGATCTCTCGGCTCCGCCTCAGTGAGAAACGCGCTGAGGCTTCGCTCGAGACGACAATGTGCGTTTAGGAGAATGTGCGGCGCATGAGTATTCTGGCAGGTCAACTACTTTTTCCGCGCCGCTTGAATACAATTCCCAACCTCTCTCAGTCTCCCCTTCTCTCCCTCTCTTCAGTCTTTAAGACGGCACCCCGCCTGTCAGCTCTTTTAATTTCAGGGCGTTTTGAACTGCAAAACCCTGATCATCATTATTAAAATAGAGATATACATCTTTTCCCTTGTCACTCCAGTCTGTTAATTTTTCTGCCCAACTGGAAAGATAGTTTTCATCGTATTTTCCCTGGTACTTTTCTTCAACAGGTCCGTGCAGCCGAATGTAGATGAAATCAGCTGTAATTGTAAGCGGACTTTGATAACCTGAGAGATGATAGATGCAAAATGCGATATTGTTCTCTTCCAGAATGGCCGCTGTTGTATCGTTAATCCAGCTTCTGTCGCGAAACTCAAATGCGTACCTGAAATCTCCTGGAAGAAGCTTTATAAAACTTCGCAATCTCTCTTCATTGAAGTTCCATTTTGGCGGAAGTTGGAAAAGAATCGACCCCAGTTTATCACCGAAAACCCCAAAAGAGTCCGCCATTTTCCGGATACTCTCTTCAGGGTCATTCAGTTTTTTCATGTGTGTGATGTAGCGGTTTGCCTTGGCCGCAAACAGAAAATGATCCGGCACACCATCACGCCATTCTGAAATCGTCTCTTTTTCCGGCTGCTGGTAAAAACTGTTATTGATTTCTACGGTATCAAAATGGTCCGTGTAGAATTTCAGCCATTGATCCTGCGGCAAATCTTCCGGGTAGAACGGCCCTTTCCAATGATCATAATTCCATCCCGATGTCCCTATGTGGATATTCTCTCTCATATGAGTCAGTTCACTAAATTAAAATTTTACATGCTGCTCTTCCTCTAAAGATAAGTCTGTTTACCTCCAATTACTCCGGATACAAACTCATTCTTTCACTCCGGTGCAGGGTAATCAATCCGAAGGCAGGTACGGGCGGACGAATGGTTGCCTCAAACAGAACATCACCGCTATCGTAGTCAATCTCAATCACTTTCCCGTAATCGCCATTGAAGCTAACAGCACCGGGGGTGAAGAAAACGTGGTTTTCCACAGGGAAAAAATCAACATCCGAAACAATCCGCGAATAGGTTTCCGGTCCGCGTTCTTTGCCATACTGCCAGACTTGCCTGATGGTCATGTTCTCTTCATCAATTTCATACTCAACAGCACGGCTGTAGGTACC
>Ga0102928_1001499_pt1 | contig 14577 bp, 10 predicted proteins | sample SalPonR1_B_D1_MG_FD_78504 | JGI IMG/M metagenome (GOLD analysis project Ga0102928, IMG submission 78504) | Salt pond soil microbial communities from South San Francisco under conditions of wetland restoration - Salt Pond MetaG R1_B_D1_MG | ecosystem: Environmental > Aquatic > Marine > Intertidal...
CAGGTCGACACGTCCACCAGCGTGAAGAACGACATCGCCGGCCTGCGCAAGGCGCTCGACGCCATCGACCACCCCGCGCTTCTGTTCGCCGACTGCATCGCCTGCCTGGCCTGCGACGAGTTCCAGATGGATGACTGGGGCGTCGACGTGATGGTCACCGGCAGCCAGAAGGGGCTGATGACGCCGCCGGGCATGGCCTTCGTCTTCTTCAACGACAAGGCCGATCTCGCGCGCGATCGCGCTGACCTGGTGACACCTTATTGGGACTGGCGCCCCCGCATGGCGCCGGAGGAGTTCTATCGCTACTTCAACGGCACTGCGCCCACGCATCATCTCTACGGTCTGCGCGTGGCACTCGACATGATCGTGAACGAAGAGGGGCTGGAAAACGTTTGGCACCGCCATGCGGTGCTGGCGCGCGCCGTCTGGGCCGCGCTGGAGGTCTGGGGACAGGCCGGGCCGGTCCGGCCCAACATCGCCGAGCAGTCCAAGCGCAGCCATTCCGTGACCACTGTCAATTTCGGCCCCGGCAACGGTCAGCGCATGCGCGAGTGGATGACCGGGACCGCGGGCGTGACGCTGGGCATTCCGCTGGGCGGTGTGGAGGGGCCGGGAGGCAACGCCGAAGATTTCCTGCGCATCGGTCATATGGGCCATGTCAACGCGCATATGGTGCTCGGTGTCCTCGGCAGCTTTCAGGCGGGGATGACCGCGCTCGGCATTCCCCATGGACCGACCGGGCTGGAGGCCGCCGCCAAGGTCATCGCCGAGGGTTGAGCTCGGCCATCAGAAACCGCAGAGGCGGAGGCGCGGCTGGCCGAACCCGTCAACAGGCAAGGTCAGGTTCTGCGCGCCTCCGCAAGCGCTTGCGGGAGAGCCTCGGCAAAGGCATCGAGCGCCGGCTCGGGCGCGCAGGAGACGCGGATACAGCGATCCTGCGGCGCGGTGAAGGGCATCCGCACGAAGATGCCGCGCGCCACGAGACCCGCCAGAACGGCGCGGGCGAAATCCCCGTCGCCGCCGCAATCGACGGTCACGAAATTCGTCGCGGACGGCAGAGGGACTAGCCCGTTCTCGCGCGCGATCGCCGCGATCCGGTGCCGCGCGGCGTCGATATCGGCCACGACCCGCATCAGGTGACCCTGATCGGCCAGCGCCGCCATCGCGCCGGTCTGCGCGAGCCGGCCAACACCGAAATGATTGCGGACCCGGTTGAAGGCGGCCACGACGTCGGGCTCGGCCAAGGCGTAGCCCACCCTGAGACCAGCCAGGCCATAGGCCTTGGAAAATGTCCGGAACCGGATGACGCGGGGATGCGTCGGCTCCAGCGGCGGGATCGCGCCCTCCGGCGCCGTGTCGGAGTAGGCCTCGTCGAGGGCAAGCACGGTCCCTTCGGGCAAAGCATCGATCATTGCGCGCAAGGTGGCGGCGTCGTGCCAGCTGCCCATCGGATTGTCCGGGTTGGCGAGGTAGACCAGCTTCGCGCCAAACTCCGCCGCCTTGGCGATAAGGGCCTCGGGGTCCTCGTGATCCCCCCTGTAGGGCACCTTATGCAAGACGCCGCCGAAGCCGGCCACATGGTAGTTGAAGGTCGGATAGGCGCCATCCGAGGTCACGACCGCATCGCCCGGCGCGATGAGCAGGCGGACGAGGTACCCCAGCAGCCCGTCGATCCCCTCGCCCACCACGACATGGTTCATCGGGACGCCGTGATGCTCGGCCAGCGTTTTCCGCAGGTCATACCCTTCCGGATCGCCGTACATCCACGCGCCCGACGCAGCCTCGGCCATCGCGGCCACGGCGCGGGGCGAGGGACCGAACACGCTTTCATTCGCGCCAAGGCGTGCGGTGAAGGGCGCGCCGCGGGCGCGCTCCTGCGTTTCGGGGCCGACGAAGGGCACGGTGGCGGGCAGGCTCTGGACGAGGTCGGTATAGCGGGGCTTGGTCATGGCGCGGAGAAAGACCGCAATTCCGGTCCGCGCGCAAGGCTTGCCGCGCCGGACCTATCGCCAACCCGAACGCGGCGGGCGATCACGCCGTCAGGGAAGCCATCGCCGTCCGAGTCATCGGCCTCACCCCATGAAGCGTTTGCGCGCCTCCGCGGCGATGGAAACCTTCATCTGCAGCTCGGCGATCCGGGCCATGGCCGCGCGCTTGTCCTCGGGTGTCTCCGCCCTGGCGTAATCGGCCTTGGCCACCTCTACCGCCTTGCGCAGCGCGATCTCCTCGGGCAGCGCGCCGTGCTCGTGCATGATCCGGTACCCGACCGCCTCGCCTGCATCGACAAAGGCCGCCTCGGGCCGTTCGGGCAACGGATGCCCCTCCCCCTCGAGGCCAGAGAGCTTTTTCTCGGCCAGCGCCTTTTGCATCTGGCGTTCAGCCAGCTTTCCGAAGCGGTCGCTCATCGGCGATGTATAGCACGGAATAGAGCGGAAAACGCGCGTTTTCGGTCCGGTTTCCGCGCGGATACCGGCGCCGCCCTCGCGGGCGGCACCCCCTCACGCGATCTCGTTCAACCGGTCAAGCGCCGCACGGATCTTGCCCTCTTCCTCTTCGCGCTGGACAAGGTTCTCGCGGGTCTCGTCCACGACCTCCTCGGGCGCGCTCTCGATGAATTTCGGGTTCGACAGGCGCCCCTTGAGGCCGCCGATCTCCTTGGAGAGCTTGGCCAGCACCTTTTCGAGCCGCGCCTTTTCCTCGTCCACGTCGATCAGGTCCGCGATGGGCACGCCGAAGACGCCACCCTCCACGGCGACCGTCACAGCCCCCTTGGGCAGTGCATCTACCACGGTCACGTCCGACAGGCGCGCCAGCCGGTCGATCATCGCGCGGTTTCGGTCGAAGGCCGCCTGCCCCGCCGCGTCGAGCTCTGCCTGCATCAGCTGAACCTTCAGGCCCGCAGGCACATGCATCTGCGCACGGACCGAGCGGATCTCTTCGATCAGACCGATGACCCATGTCATCTCCCGGTCCGCCTCCGCATCGATCAGTTCGCCGCCGTAGTCCGGCCAGTCGGCGTGGACCAGCATCTTCGGCCGATCGGCGATCTCGCCCCAGAGTTCCTCGGTGATGAAGGGCATCGTGGGGTGCAGCAGGATCAGGCACTGGTCGATCACCCAGGCCATGGTCGCGCGCGTCTCGGCGATCACCGCGTCGTCGCCGGAGGCGAAGAGCGGCTTGGCGAATTCCAGATACCAGTCGCAGACCTTGTGCCAGACGAAGGCATAGAGCCCGTTCGCGGCGTCGTTGAACCGGTACTTGCCGAGCGCCTCGTCGTGGGCCATCCGCGCGCGCGCCGTCTCACCCACGATCCATGTGTTCACCGTCTGTGTGACAGAGGCCGGATCGAAACCCGCGACGGGCCTGCACGCGTTCATCTCGGCGAAGCGCGCGGCATTCCAGAGCTTGGTGCCGAAGTTGCGATAACCCTGAATGCGGTCCTTGCTGAGCTTCAGGTCGCGGCCCATGGCGGCCATGGAGGTCAGCGTGAAGCGCAGCGCGTCCGCGCCGTATTCGTCGACCAAATCCAGCGGGTCGAGCACGTTGCCGACCGACTTCGACATCTTGCGCCCCTTCTCATCGCGGACGAGGGCGTGGACATAGACGTCACGGAACGGCACCTCGCCGGTGACGGCCAGCTGCATCATCATCATCCGGGCGACCCAGAAGAAAATGATGTCAAAGCCGGAGACCAGCGTCGAGGTCGGGAAATAGCGGTGCAGCTCGGGCGTGTCCTCGGGCCAGCCCAGCGTGCCGATGGGCCAGAGGCCGGAGGAGAACCAAGTGTCGAGCACGTCGGGGTCGCGCCAGACCGGGTAGACGAGCCTGGTCGGGTCCTGGTCGATCTCGTACTGCGCGAGGCACGCGCCCAGCATGTGCGCGGCCTCGTGGCGATCCGTGACTTCGACAACCCGAGCGTGGTTCAGCGGCGTCGGCAGCCCGCCCAGCACATCGGCGAACTTCGCCGAGACGGTGTCGAACTCCGCCGCGCAATGGTGCCGGTCCTCGCCCTCCAGCAGGGTCTGGGCGTTGAGAAGCCGCAGCATCTCGACCTCGTCGAGCGCGCCGTCGCCCTCATCGTCGTTGAACCCGTGCCGCGCGAGGTCGAAGCCGTACCAGACCGGGATCTGGTGACCCCACCAGAGCTGCCGCGAGATGGTCCAGGGCTCGATGTTTTCAAGCCAGTGGAAATAGACCTTGCGGTGCTGCTCGGGGACGATGGTGGTGCGCCCGTCGCGCACGGCGTCGAGCGCGGGGCCCACGATCTTGGCGGTGTCGACGAACCACTGGTCGGTCAGCATCGGCTCGATCACGACCTTGGAGCGGTCGCCGAAGGGCTGGGTGATGACCTTTTCCTCGACCAGTGGCACAAGTTCTTCCGCGCCCTCCTCGCCCGGTTTCACCGCCGTGCCCCCAAGCGCCGGATCGTCGGCGCGCGTCATGACGGCGAGCCCTTCCTCGAAGATCTCGGAGGTGACCTGCCAGCGGGCCGCGAACCGGTCGAGCCCGCGCAAATGGTCGGGGACGAGGTTCAGAAGATCGGCCTCGGCCTCGCTGAGCGTGCGCTTGCCTTCCGCGACCTCCCTCGCGACGGCGGCGGCCTCGGCATAGGGCAGACCGTCCTCGCGCATGTGGCCCTTGCCGTCCATCAGGCGGTAGCAGGGGATGCCGTTCCGCTTGGCCACGGCATAGTCGTTGAAGTCATGCGCGCCGGTGATCTTCACCGCGCCCGAGCCGAAATCGGGATCGGGGTATTCGTCGGTGATGATCGGGATCAGACGGCGGTGTTCCTTGGGGCCGACCGGGATCTCGCAGAGCATGCCGACGATCGGAGCATAGCGTTCGTCCGAAGGGTGGACCGCGACCGCGCCGTCGCCCAGCATCGTCTCGGGGCGCGTCGTGGCGATGGAGATGTAGTCGCGCTCTTCCTCGTGCACGACGTTACCGTCGGCGTCCTTCTCCACGTAGGTGTAGGTGGCACCGCCCGCGAGCGGGTACTTGAAATGCCACATGTTGCCCTGGACATCGGTGTTCTCGACCTCGAGATCCGAGATCGCGGTCTCGAAATGCGGGTCCCAGTTCACCAGCCGCTTGCCGCGGTAGATGAAGCCCTTGTCGTACATGTCGACGAAGACCTTGATGACGGCGTCGTGGAAATTGCCGTCCTCGCCCTCGGGCGCGCCGGGGGCGCCGGACATGGTGAAGGCCTCGCGCGACCAGTCGCAGGAGGCGCCGAGGCGCTTGAGCTGCTGGCGGATCGTGCCGCCCGACTGCGCCTTCCACGCCCAGACATGGGACAGGAATTCCTCCCGGCTCATCTCGCGGCGGGACTTGCCCTCCTTGGCCAGTTCGCGCTCGACGACCATCTGCGTGGCGATGCCCGCGTGGTCCGTGCCCGGCTGCCAGAGCGTGTCGAAGCCGCGCATCCGATGCCAGCGGGTCAGCACATCCTGCAGCGTGTTGTTGAAGGCATGTCCCACGTGCAGAACGCCCGTCACGTTCGGCGGTGGGATCATGATCGAGAATGCCTCGGCCCCGGGTCTGGCGTTGGCGCCCGCCCGGAACGCGCCCGCCTCTTCCCATGCGGCGTAGATCCGGGCCTCGGCTTCGGTCGCGTCGAAAGTCTTGTCCATGGCTTGCCCGCCTCTCGTATCAGGTCACGATTGACCTACCGAAGGCGGATGCAAAGGCCAAGGGGGGTAGCCGGCCTGGCGGCGTTTTCCGCGCGGGCCCCGCCGCCTCAGGTCATGTGCCCAAGGATACGCAACGCCGCCTCCCGCAAGGCTACCGGCTCCAATGTCTCAAGCGCCAGCCGGGCGATGACATCCCCCTCATCGGCGCGCCTGAGGCGCCCATAGGCCGGGTCGTAATGCTGCCGGATCAGCGCCTCGGACAGGTCCGTCAGGCGCCCCTGCCCCAGCATCACCAGCCAGCCATCGACCGTTTCATGCCCCGCGATCGCGCGCAGGCCATTGAGCCTTTCGGTCAGCGCCGGGGCGTCGGCGGCGAGGTCCGCGTATTCGCCGGCCAGATACCGGGCGCGGGCCGCGACCGGGGCCTCCACCACGATACGCCGGCTGGCCTTCATCGCGGCCCAGAGCGCGGGCGGCAGGCGTAGCTCCCCGATCCGCGCGCTTTCGGCCTCCACCAGAACGGGGCGCGACGGGTCGAGCGCGTCGAGCGCCTGCACCAGCGCCGTCTCGAAGCCCTTTTGCTCGGGCTGATCGCCCCCCATGTCCCCCAGGATCGAGCCGCGGTGACGCGCCAGACCCTCGAGGTCGATCACCTGCCCGCCAAGTGCTGCCACCTCCGCCAGAAGCGCGGTCTTGGCCGTCCCGGTGTAGCCGTCGAGCCGGATCACGCGCAGCCCGAGAGGGGCCTCGTAAAGCCGCCCGACGACAAGCCGCCGCCATGTGCGGTAGCCGCCCTCCAGAACCTCCACCCGCCAACCGATCTGCGCCAGAATGGAGGCGAAAGACCCCGACCGCTGGCCGCCGCGCCAGCAATAGACCACCGGGCGCCAACCGCCATCGCGGTCCATCAGACGCTCCTCGATATGGCGCGCGGCATTCCTCGCCACCAGCGCCGCACCGATCTTGCGGGCGCGGAACGGGCTTTCCTGGGTGTAGATCGTGCCGACCTCGGCGCGCTCAGTGTCGCTGAGCACCGGCATGGAGATCGCGCCGGGAAGATGATCCTCGGCGTATTCCGACGGGCTGCGCACATCGATGATCGTGTCGAACCCCGCCGCGCCCAGCGCAGCGGTGTCGGTCAGATGAAAGGCCAAGGGCGCCTCAGGTCTCTTCGCCGTGCATCCGGCGGAAACGCTGGATCAGGCTCGAGGTGTCCCAGCGTCCGCCGCCCAGTTGCTGCACTTCGGCGTAGAACTGGTCAACCAGCGCCGTCACTGGCAGCGACAGACCCATCTCTTTGCCCTGCTCCAGCGCGATGCCGAGATCCTTGCGCATCCAGTCGACGGCGAAGCCGTGGTTGAAATGGTTGTCGATCATCGTGTCGGCCCGGTTGGCAAGCTGCCAGGACCCGCCCGCGCCCTGACTTACGAGTGCGGCGACCTTCTTGGCGTCGAGCCCGGCGGTCTTGGCGAAATAGAGACCTTCCGAGATCGACTGGATGGCACCCACGATGCAAATCTGGTTGACCATCTTGGTGATCTGGCCCGAACCGACCTCACCGAAGCGCTCTGTCATCTTGGAATAGGCCGCGATCACCGGCTCGGCCGCGGCGAAATGGGCCTCCGCACCGCCGCACATGATGACGAGCTGGCCGTTCTCGGCCCCTGCCTGACCACCCGAGACGGGCGCATCCACCCAGCCGATCCCCGTCTCGCCCGCCACTTGCGCAAGCTCGCGTGTCACCAGCGCAGAAACCGTGGTGTGATCCACGAAGATGGCCCCCTTGGCCATGCCTGCCAGCGCGCCGTCCTCGCCCAGCACGACCGACCGCAGATCGTCGTCATTGCCGACGCAGGCCATGACGAATTCCGCGCCCTCGGCCGCCTCGCGCGGCGTCGCGGCGAAGGCGCCGCCATGCTCGGCCGCCCATTTCTCCGCCTTGGCGGTCGTCCGGTTGGAGACCGTGACCTCGTGACCGGCCGCCTTCAGATGGCCCGCCATCGGGTACCCCATCACGCCCAGACCCAGAAACGCCAGTTTCGCCATCACACCCTCCGCAGATTGACCGGCCGCAGATTGACCGGGCGCCGAAGGTAGCAGCGCCGTGCCCGGTGTCCACCGCGAAAGGGGACGGCGCAGGAAGCGAGGCTGGCCCGAAACGGAAAGCGCCCGTGACCGAAGCCACGGGCGCGCGCGCCGTTCCGCGAGCGAGGGCGCGATTGTCCGGTCAGGCGGCGCTCCGACGGCGGCGCGCCATCAGGCCGAGACCGCCGATTCCGGCGCCGAGGAAGAGGATGGAGGCGGGAAGCGGCACAGGGGCGACGTCAATTGCCTCTACCAGCTCGACTGTCAGGGTCTTTCCATAATTGCTGTCCCCGGTGAAAACCGTTCCGAAATTCACGCCAAGAGTTTCAATCGTTGTACCTGCCAAAGTCCATGTGAACCCAGTCAAATTATAAGTTCCGCCGATGCTATCTTCGCTGGCGAGATCAAGCCAAAGGTTGCCATTTGGATTCATCCAGAAATCTTCGCCAGACGAACCTGATATCGCGATATTTCCGATGTTTGCCAAAGGATCGCTGGACGAACGGTTTCTCCCAAAATAGAATCGTGGGTTTCCCGAAACTTCAATTCCGCCCAAGCCCGTGTTTTGCAACTCAGACCTATTTGACGTAGAATAACTATTCGGCTCTTCAAATCCGGTCAGATCAACCGAACCGGAACCCGTGAAGACCACATTCCCGTCTTCCTCGGACACGGCGATGCTCACCGTGCTTGCCGTTGCCACCAACGGCAGGATGCTCGCGGCTGCCGCGAGCGCGATCGTTTTCGCGAACTTCATCATTGCAATTTCCTTTCTCACCCAACATTTAGCGCCCCGCCAAAGTAGGCTAAGCAGCGCGCAATGCCGGGAAATCACCAGATTCTCGCCACATTTGGACCTGCCCATTTTGAACAGATACCAATGCGCGGCGCCGGTATCTTTGGTGGGGGTGTCGCCCTGCGAGAGAAACACCACAAGTGACGTGCGAACCGGACCGGATCGACCATATGCTCAGCACGAATCCCAAAGTCATGAACCTGATCGCGCTCGGCGTGGCCAAACTGAATTACGCGAGCCTCACGGCCATCCGGAAATACCTTGGCAATGACGTGGAACTCGGGCTGATCGGATTTGCCATCGTATTGCGCACACGGCGGGACTGGTTCGATTACGTCGAGCACCATGGCCTCACGGAAGAGACCCTGCAAAAGATCGGCGCGCACAAGGGCTACACCACGTCGGTCTCGGAGATCGCAGCCTTCACCGAGTTGAGCAGATCGACGGTCAGCCGCAAGATGGCGAGGCTGGAAGACGCGGGCGTCATCGAACGGGTTGGCCACGACCGCTGGCATCTGCTGGATTTCCAGCATGGGGAGCCGAGCCCGCCCGCGCTTATGCTGAAAGAGATGCTGCACAGCTACGTCACCATAACGCACGCGCTGGAGCGTCTCGTGCCCGAGGAGGTCGAGGCGGCCAGGTTCGCCGCGCGTCAGCAGGGAAGCGCAGTGAAACCCCATGCGCTTCTGGAAGAAGAAGCAGAACTGAAGGAGAGCCGCGGCCTCGCCATCCGCTGATCGTGGCAGCGCGGCGAGACGCGGCCTTCTTCTTGTCGAAAGGAAGCGCGACCGGTCCGTCAGTACGGGTTTCTTGCACCGCGTTCCGAGGACAGCGACGCGTGCCGCCGCTCGGTCAGACGTTCGATCGCATCGGCAAGGTGAACCTTGTCGATGTGGTGGTCGCCCCGTTCGACGCGGATACGGTGCGCCTCGATCATCACATCGGCCTCGCGGCAGCCCTCGGGCGGGAAGAACCGGTAACTCGCCAACTCGATCCTGAGGCCAAGCGGATCTCGGAAATAGATCGAGTCCATGAACCCACGGTCCACCGGCCCGGAATGCGACACGCCCCGTGCATCCAGCCGTTCGGCGATCTGCCAGAAACTCGCCTGGCTGACATTGAAGGCGAGATGATGAAGCGATCCGATGGCGTCGCGCACCGGCGACGCGTCGGGCTTGCGTTCCTCGTTGGTGAAGACCGTGATGAGCCGCCCGTCGCCGGGGTCGAAATAGAGATGCCCCTGGCTCGGGTCATCGAGATTTGGCTGGTCGAAGATGAAGGGCATGCCCAGCACCCCCTCCCAGAAATCGATCGAGGTCTGGCGGTCGGCGCCGTTGAGCGTGATGTGATGCACGCCCTGCACCTGGATCTTGCGGATATCGGCTTGTGGCATGGGACGCTCCTCCTCGGGCGGTGTGTCTTCATATCCCAACTTAGGGGCCACGTCCTGTGATGTCGCGCACAGGCTCTGTGGACGAGGCACGAAAGACCGGTTGCATTTTTCCGGCCGGAACGGTCTTTGGTGTCGCGAAAGAACAGACTGGAGGATCAGGACATGCGGCTCGTTTCCTTTATGCGGAAGGACGGAAGCACAGGTTACGGCACCACGGACGGGACGCAGGTGCATGACGCCTCGGCCGTGCTGGGCGCGCAGTATCCGGACCTGCGCGCGGTGATCGCCGCCGATGCGCTGTCAGAGCTGGAGGGCGCGGGTCCCGCGCTGGACCTTGCCGATGCGACGCTGCTGCCGCCGATCACGAACCCCGAGAAGATCCTGTGCATCGGGCTCAACTACCTGCCCCATATCCTCGAGACCGGGCGCGCCAAGCCCGAGAAGCCGACGATCTTCACGCGCTACCCGGACAGTGTCGTGGGCCATGGCAGCCCGCTGGTCTGCCCCGCGGCGAGCGAAAAGTTCGACTACGAGGGCGAGCTTGCGGTCATCATCGGGAAACCCGGCCGCCACATCGCCGAGGCCGACGCCTGGGACCATATCGCGGGCTACTCCTGCTTCAACGACGGGTCGATACGCGACTTTCAGGGCCACACGACGCAGTTCTGGCCGGGCAAGAATTTCGAAGCCTCCGGCGGCTTCGGCCCGTGGATGATCACTCCCGACGAGGTTGGCGACATCACCGCGCAAAGCCTGACGACCCGCGTGAACGGCAACGTCGAGCAGCATACGCCGATCAGCGACATGGCGATCCCGATCCCCGAGTTGATCGCCTATGCCTCGACCGTGACGACGCTGAAGCCCGGCGACGTGATCGCGACCGGCACGCCCGGCGGCGTCGGCAACCACCGCGAGCCGCAGCTTTTCATCACACCGGGAAGCGTCGTCGAAGTAGAGATCAGCGGGGTCGGGACCCTGTCGAACGGCGCGGTCGCCGAAAAGGGCTAGGTCAGGGCTGATCACGCACCTCCGACCCGTCCGCCGAAAAGAAAACGCCGCCCGGGCTGACCCGAGCGGCGATACTGTGTCGGAGGGTACCCTCCGGCGTTACGCGGTTTGCGCGTTGCGGCGACGGAACGCCGCCATCATGCCGAGACCACCCAGCAGGAAGAGCACCGACGCCGGAAGCGGCACGGGCGCCAGCGCGGCCCCGTCCAGCGTGAAGCCATCGCGAAGCGACGTGCGGATCACCACATCGACCGCATTCGTCGGGGCGTCGAGATTGATGACGGCAAGCCAAGTGGCGCCATTTGCGAGCGTCGTCCACGACTTCGAGGTGCCGTCAACGCTGATATCGAGCGACTTGGCACCGGTATCCGCCGGGTCGGTCAGAGCGAACACGAGCCGCTGGAACATGCCGCCGTCTTCGCGCTCTGCACTCCAGAGCATGCCTCGCGTATCGGCGGAGTTCAACGACCACTCACCCGTCTCGGGGAATGCGTTGCCCTGCCCGTTGATGCCGGGATCGTACTGCAGAGCGATCTGGCTGCATCCACCGCCATCGGTGTCCAGCAAGTCCGTGCAGGTCGTTCCGGTGCCGACCCCGCCAAGGGTCGTGAAGTTCCCGACGCGCGAGTTGTAGCCATCGGCATTCAACTCGCCGTAAACGTCGTTGGTGACGGGATCAATGCGGGCAAGGTCGCTCGCGAAACGGCGGTTCGCCGCCGTCGCGTTCTCGAAATCCTCGAAAATCCCGCCTTGGGCAGCGCTTTGCCACCCGGCCGTCGTGAACGTCTCGAGTGTGATTGTAGATGCCTGCGCTGCGCCTCCGAGGCCGAACGCCAGCGCCACTGCGGCAATATTGAAAAGTTTCATAACTCTATAGCCTTCTCCAAAGGTCAGTCGTCACATAATTCACGCCCCGGAAACGAGCGGATCACGCCAATCGCGCGTCCTTTCATGCCCTGATCCCGACTTTATGAAGCGTGCGCGTGACTCCGACGCTGCTCCTCTCGCTTTTAATCGCCCCAATCGCGATCCAGATCAACCTCATTTTTGCCATGGAAACGCCATGTTTCCAATTTGAAGCAAAAGTTGTCGGACACTACGACACGGTGCAGCGGATGCTTGGACGCCCGTTCCAGTCGCACGGCACCGCCCAGCCCATCATGCGACAATGACTCAAATCGGGACATGCATCTCAGATGGCAATCCAGCCGACAGAACCTGAGAACAGCCGTTCGATCTCGGCCTCGGCAGGCAGATGCCGCGCTGTGGGGCTCGGCGGGACCGGGCCCCGCAATTGCGGACCGGCAAGAACCTCGACACGGTCAGCACGAAAAGCAGGAAGCCCGTCGATGCGGTGTCCGATCATGTGCGTCTGGCACAGAACGACCCGCCCGGCCGAAGCCGGCTCGTGGGCGTGGACCCAGCGCAGGCGCCCCGCGCCGATCAGGTCCAGCACGCGGCCGTCCGGCTCGGACTGCCAGTCCGAGGCATAGTCCGGCCAGTGGAACAGTCCTATCCGCGCGGCCCCGAGGCTCTGGGCTTCGATCATGGCGAGGATATGGTCGAGCCCGGCAGCTCCGGGCGCGAAATCGCCGACATAGACGGTGTCCGTCCCATCGTCCGGCGACAGGGACGGCAGCGCGGCAAGCACCGTCTCGGCGTCGGACGCCGGAGCGAGCTCGGCTTCCGGGATGCGCAAGGCGGACCTTGCACCATGCCGGAGCATGATTTCGGCGTCCCTTGCCGCGCCGTGCCCGTGCATCATGCAGGACGGTGCGGCCCTTTGTACCTCCGCGATGCTCAGCGAAAGGGGCACATCGGGGCAGACCACGCGCAGCTCCGCCATCTGACCCGAGTTCTGCAGCCGCCAGACCAGAAGCGGATCGGGCTCCCCCGCCAGGGCGTCCCATCCGCCACAGGCTCTGAGCGTGTCGGTCGCGATCATCAGGCTGGCGGGATTGTCCTGCAACAGCTCCGGCCCGGTGGACCAGCCGACCAGCACCTCCCCCTCCGGCGTCATGCGCACATGGCGCGCGAGCGTGGCCTCCACACCTGTCTCTCCCCCCGCCGCCGCAAGCGCCTCGACCTGAAGCGCGATCTTCATGGGATGGGCGCATTCACCCTGTGCGACCCGCGTGACCACCGCGCCTGTCGCCCGCTCCAGCGCCATGTTGCGCGCAGTATGTTCCGGAGTATCGACCGTGCAGCTCAGGACGCTGATCCTCGGATCCGCCTCCGCGCGCGCAGCCAGATTGGCAGAAATGGCGGTGTCGCCCGAACGGTCCACGACGAGGATTTCGAGATTGCGCCAGCTCTGCGACTGGGCGGAGGCCAGCGTGGTCTCTGGGCAGGCCGAGCCGGGGGGCGGTGTCAGCATGATCGTGACGCGCGGTGCCTCATCATCAGCGGATCCGCCGGCGCCTTCGGTGTCCGTTGCTCCCGGCCAGCTCCAGCCGACCGATCCGTCCGCGCCTGCGAGCAGACCGTCGAGACCCGCGCGACGGTAGAGGCGGTTCAGCCATTCGGTCCAGCCGTCATCCGCGCCAGGGCTGGCCGACGCGAGGTTTGCCATCAGCAGGCAGAAATCCGGGTCGTAGGGATGCACCTCCAGACGGTCGCGGAGGATGCGCTCTGCCTCTCCGGTCTCTCCCGTTGCGGCGAGGCAGGCGGCGCGCAGAAGCTGATGCTCCCTGCGATCGGTGGCCGAAACGGGCCCTATCGCATCGGCAAGCGCCAGCGCTTCACCGTGCGCGCCATGGCAGAACGCCCATTTCGCGAGCGCCCGTGTCGCGGCGGCCTGTTGCTCCGGGCCAGCGTCCGTCGACGACCGGATGCGGTGCAGGCCCTTCAGCGCGCTGTCCGAGAACCCGCCCCAGAGCCGCGCCTCCAGATCGGCGGCGTCGAGAGGCGCCTCGGCACCCTCGAACCAGTTGAGGACCGATGGCGCCAGCGCGGCGATGCTCCGCGCCACCTCGCCCCATGCGCCCCCGGGGGACCGGCGCCGTGGGCTTCGGCCGAGCATCCAGTAGGGTTTCACGCCGTCATGGGGGAAATAGAGCGGGTCGCAGGCCGACGGATCGAGGAACCGCGATCCGGCCGCCCCGGCAGCGTCGCGGGCGGTGAAGAAGAGTGGCAGGAACCGGCCCCGATCGAAGGGTTCGATTTGCTCATAGGGCCACGTCTCCATCGCCATATGCGGCAACAGCCAGCCGAAGGCGCGGGCCATGCCGCGCCCGTCCGGCCCTTCGAAGGACCACAGGTCATGCCCACACGCCGCCGCCAATGTCGCGAGGTTCACCCAGCATTGCAGGTTGAAGCAGCAGTAATGCGCCGTCTGCGTGCGCGTCATCTCGTGCGGCTGCTGCCCGTCGGCGGTGAACTGCTCCAGAATGCGCTCGCGGCTCGTCAGGAAGGTCCGCTCGAGCAATTCCGCATCGCCCAGAAAAGCCGCGATGGACGCAGTCTGCAGATCGTAGCACGTCCCGTGATTGTTCCGCGTCGCGCGCTCGGCGACGCCCTGCTCGCTGGTCTGCAGCCAGCCGAGATACTCGCGTAGCCATGCGCGGAACCCCTCCTTCTCCTCCTCCGACAGCGCGCCGGCGCGCTCGACCAGCCGGACGGCATCGAGGAAATAGTAGAGGTCCTTCATCTCGATGAGGCCC
>Ga0102928_1001500_pt1 | contig 14575 bp, 12 predicted proteins | sample SalPonR1_B_D1_MG_FD_78504 | JGI IMG/M metagenome (GOLD analysis project Ga0102928, IMG submission 78504) | Salt pond soil microbial communities from South San Francisco under conditions of wetland restoration - Salt Pond MetaG R1_B_D1_MG | ecosystem: Environmental > Aquatic > Marine > Intertidal...
ATGGGCGGCCAGCGAATTGAAGCGCTCCTCCAGCTCGGTGATTTCCCGGGCTGAACCCTTCTGGCTGACAGGCACCTGATCATACTGGCGGTCAGTCAGGCGCTCAACCCGCCTGGAAAGGGCACGAATCGGGGCAATAATACCGCCGAGTATGTGATTGACGATCACCATGGTGAACAGTAGAAGAAAAAAGCCGACCGCCAGAGACGTCCAGATGATATCGGCACGCCTTTGTGCGAACAGCGCGTTATCAACACCCACTTCCACCGAACCGACTCTCATCGCGCCGGCGCCAAAGCCATACTGGGGCTCAAACCATTCAGATTCGCGATTGTCGTCCAGTTGAAGCGGCTGCTGCAGGATTTCGGATTCGAAAACGGTGTAATCTGTCTGGTCACCGCTCGCCGACTGGCGATCGGTGCCGGCAAAGCCCATTTGCCGGCCTGCCACATCGGTTACCCGGATCCAGTCTGCCCGGCTGCGCTGGAGCGACTGCGTGAGCGTCTGTTCAAGCGCTTTTTCATTCCCGGAAACCACTGCGTACTCAACCGCCGGGGCAAGGCTGTCGGCGAGCATCTGGCTGCTTGCAGCAATCTCTTTGCGGGCATCGTCAAGCCGTGCCGAGGTAAAAAAAGCCATCAGCACGACGAACATCACAATGGCCGGTGCAGCGCCGAGGAGCAGAAGTTTCCGGGTAAGGGAGGCCTGGCGGCTCGAGGGTTTATTCATCGCTCGGCGCCTCGATACGGTTAAGACTTCGGGTAACGGTCTCGATCAGCTTCTCTCGCTCCGGCAGCGGGATATTCAGGGACTTGCCGACCTGCCGGTTGATCTCGATGCCGAACTCTGCGGGGTGTGCCGGAGCCGGAAATTCGTCGTATTGCCAGAACTGCCGGACGTAGTCAGCGGCCATTTCTGCTACCTCACTGAGTGGCGTGAACGACGACGCAAGGGCCCCCGCTTTCACATAAGCCTGGCTCGGGCCGATGATAATACGGTTGCGCCGGTAGGCGGTAAGCAGGATATGCTTGATCGTCCTCGGGTTGTAGATGGTGGAGTCTGGTGCTGCAAGGATAAAATCGCCGTAACTGAGGGCCCGGATCAGGGTCGGAATAAGGCGGTCATCCGCGGGCACCAGAAAAACCCGGCCCTCCATGCCAAGAGCTTCAAGATTGTCCAGAATCGAGCTGTAAAGATGCTCTGTGGCTGGCCGCGCCAGCATTGCAACCCTGCTGGAGTAAGGCAGTATTGCCTTGCCGATGGCTGCCTGGCGAATCAGCAGTGGCGTGGACAAGACAGCGGAGACGTTGTCAGTGGTCTGCTGGTCACGCTGAGTCACATAGGCTTCTTCAACCAGTACTCCGAGAACCGGAACCTTTCTGTTTTCCTCCCTTATCCGGGAGAAAGCGGTCGGACCGATCGCTATAACCGGGGATTCGCTGTCCAGAGACGTCTGCCCGGGGACAAATGACCGGATCATGACCGACTCACCCAACGCTGCCGCCAGCAGTTCCCTGAGGCGCCAGTTAAGACGCTGATTTTCAGACTCTGCTATATAAACGAGCGAAGCTGCAGGACTGACAGGGTTTGCCTGGGCAGTGGCAGCAAACAGCAGACAGCCCAGCGCACCCGCCAGGGTGAGGAAAAAGCGGATGACTCTGAGCCCTGATGGCAGGCGATGTTGCCGATGGCTGTTGTTCCTGGTCGCTTTCATACCGTCCGGGGTGGTGCTTCTTCCTTGAGTTGTTTTCAGAAACGGACTCCAGCTTCAATGAAAAACTGGTTATGGTCATTGATTCTGTTGTCAGGGCTCAGGGTCGGTTCGGCGGTGACGTAGTGTTGCATTGTCAACGCCAGTTCGTAACCGTAACCATGGGCGAATACACGTTTTGCCAGCCGGAAATCCGCCCTCTCGAATGGCGCAAAACGGAACTCATCTGCCCAGTAAAAAGTAGTAGCTGCAGTCAGGTTATAGGGCAATTGCTGAATCCACGCCACGCTCCCGGAATGCTCGACCGAAAGCCGCCCCAGAAGATCCAGCCGGAACTGTTTGTCGATTCCGGGCCGGTTGTCTTCGCCAGTATACCTGCTGTCCTGGTCGAGGTAGGCGTAGCTGACCCGTAATCTGGTGCCGGGAAACTCCAGCGAGGCTTCCAGTTCAAAGCCCTCCTGGTCCAGCGCAACATTGTTATCGATCGTCCATTCGTTGATCGAGATTACCCCGCTGATCATATCCCTGAGTTTATCGTTGAAATAACGGGCTTCCAGAGAGAAGGTGCTGCTGTCCAGGTAATACTGACCAAAATAGCTTATTTCACGGGAAGTTATGCGCTCTTCTTGAAGTCTTTTTCCATAAGTGGAGTTGGCAGAATTAACCAGGTCCTCAACCCGGAATAGCTGACCCTCAACAGCCTCGAAGGGGGGTGCAACGTTTGTCGCCCGGTAGGACCAGTCAGGATCCTGCTCGAATGCATCGGGGGTCCGGACGGCCTGGGAAAACACAAAGCGCAGAGCGTGGTTTTCATTGAGGATAAAATTGGCCGCGACCCTGGGAGAGAAATAGCTCTCATCTGTTGTGGTGGTTTTTTCCCAGTTGCCACCGGCGTTGAGCGTCAACCAGCGGAGAGGCGAGTACTCAAGGTTCCCGAAAACACGGGACTGATAGTTATTCCCGCGGCCACTGAAAAAAGTCTCGGAGCGATAGGTGTCCTTGCGGTGGCCAAGGCCGGTGACCAGTTTCAGGTCGGGGCTGAATAACAGGGTGTCCTGGATTTCAAATTCCAGGCGCGATTCTTCAATATCATCATTCAGGTCGGCGAGAAGCGGCGGGTTCACTTCGTTGGCAGAACACGGTTGCAGGGTGACGTCGTTACCATTGAGGATATCGATAAAGTCCTCATTTTTGATGCAGGTCGTCCATCTCTGGCGACGCTTGTAATTCTGAAAGCTGGCCTGAAGGTGGAAGAAGTGGCGGTCCGACGTCGAAACGTTCAGCCTGGACTGAAGGTAATAATCATCGACGATTGCATTCGGGTGCTCACCGATCCCCTGTTTTCCGAACTTGATGTTGTCATTCTCGTCAATACCGTCCACCACGCCCGCCCGCAGATCAAGGTTGTAGGTCGGGTTGAACGTCAGGGTGCTGTCGTAAATGAATGTGTTGATATCATAGCCATTATTGAAAGGTTTTATCGCATCGCCCGCGTCGAAGTCGACCTGCTCATCAAATCCGTCAGATTTGCGCTTTTCATAGGCCAGACGCCAGGCGTTGTCGGTATCGCCACCGCCCACAGAACCAAAAACCCGGCCATATCCCCGTGAACCGGATACAGCGCGCAATTCCACTCCCGCGGTGTCCTCGGGTGCCCGGGTTATAATATTGATGGTTGCGAGAAACGCATTGATGCCGTAGGCCGCACTGTTAGGACCGCGGCTGACCTCGATTCGTTCGATCAGTTCCAGCGGCACCGGCATGGTGTTCCATTCGACCTGTGAGAGATTCGCCCGATAGGCTGTGCGGCCATCGACCTGCACCTGTATACGGCGCTGCTCGTAATGAACGGTGCCGTGATAACTGGTGACGGGTATGTTGCTACCCACATAATTTACTGTCATACCGGGCACTAACCGGAAGACCTCAACCAGATTCATGATGCCCAGGTCCCGGATCAGATCCCCCGTTATAATCGAGGTTGTTCCCGGTACCCGCGATTTCGGCTGACGCAGACGAGTGGTTGTCAGGACCTCAGGGAGGGCCTGTTGAAGAGGGTAGTCACCGGACATCAGGCTGGAATCAGATGGCATGCCGGAGTGTTGCTGATCTGTCAGCTCCTGCCCCTGCGAACCGGTCGATATCAGTGGGAGGAGCGTCACCGACAGGAGGAAGGCACGGCGGGAAGGCCGTGGTTTCCGAAAAACATGAAATTTCCGGTTCGTAACAGGCATGGGTCTCGATTTATACTGCGCCAGGTAATAGAATTTTTTACGAAATAAACAGCTCTATCCTAGGGAAATCAGTCTGATTTGTCTCTCGGAATTACGGAAAACATTCTACTGTTGGACACAAACACTATGAATTGTTGGGAAATACTGGGAATTGACCCAACCAGGGATCGGGCGGCCATAGACCAGGCCTATGAACAGCAGAAAAAGTTTGCCGACGGAGAGGATCTGGACCGTCTCCAGCAGGCTTATCGCGAAGCAAGTGGTGAACCGGCAGAAGCTGCCCGGCCGGCCGTCAGCCGTTCCCGGGCAGAGGTCAGCCTGTCAGCTCAGGATCAGCAGGTGGTGCGGGAAGTGGCTATTCAGGTCAGGGCATTGCTGAACGATTCCCGCCGCGCGGCCGATGAGGGAATCTGGCGGGCGATTCTGACCGAACCGCCCGCGGATCAGTCCCATATACGGTCAGCCATTGCCGCAGAGCTGGAGCCGCAGATCCGCCCGATGGCCGAAAATGGTGCTTTCCCGGTTCCGGTTGTCGCCTTTCTGGGTGACTGGTTTGGCTGGCAGGAACTTCAGGATGCCCAGGACGCCGGTCTCCACTCTCCTGAACAGCAGGCGCCGGAGCAGGCACATGCCGCACCCGAACAGACCACCAGGGAAGATTCCCGGCCATCGGATACCAGTTTCTGGCCTGCGGTGGTCGGGTGGGTAGTTGCCCTGGCGGTGCTAGCCGCCATTTTTGACAGTATTTCGGGTGGATGAGAGGTCAGCATCGGTGGCCGATTTGGCGTAGAAAAAATCGAAATCGTCAGCATCGGCAGTGAGCGTTTCCCGCCGGTAAGTGAAGGTAAAACCCGGCCAGTTAGTGGTGTTCCTGCCGTTTTTGTCCTGGTACCAGGACTGACAGCCGGACTGCCACACACTGCCGGCAAGGCGCTCTTGAAGCTGGGATGAAAACTGCTCCAGCCGCTGGGGTTTTACATCCATTGCAATGCCCGGTTGTGCCTGCAGCCTGCGGATACAGCTCATGACATACCGGGCCTGGGCTTCAATCATGAACACGATGCTGTTGTGAGCAAGGTTGGTATTCGGCCCGAAAATCATGAAGAAGTTGGGAAAACCCGAGACTGTAATTCCCTTGTAGGCTTCCGACCCGTTGGTCCAGGCTTCGTTCAGCGACTGCCCGCCGCGCCCGACAATCGTCATCGGGGAGAGAAATTCAGACGCTGCAAAACCTGTCCCGAGGATCAGCGCATCTGCCCTGTAGAAGGTTCCGTCGGCGGTGATAACTCCCTCGGGGACTACACGATCTATTTCCTCAGTGACGAGGTTGACGTGCTTCTGATCCACCGCCTCATACCAATCGTTAGAAATCAGAATACGCTTGCAGCCAATCTGGTAGTCGGGAATCAGGTCGCGACGCTTCCGGGGGTTACTGACCTCGCTGCGGGCAAATCGCCTGGCCTGCCAGGCAAAAATATCCAGCAGGCCGCTGAAGCGGGTAAAGGCCAGGGCACGGCTCTCGTTTTTCCAGTAGATCAGCCACCGGTAAATCCTGTCCCACAACGGCAACTTCTGGAAAAGGGTCTGTTCCCACTTTCGGAAACGACGATCAGGTTTGGGTAACACCCACGCCGCCGAGCGCTGGAACAGGGTGAGGGACTTTACCCTGGCGACAATCTCCGGTACGAACTGAATAGCGCTGGCGCCGGTGCCGATAACCGCCACATTCCTGCCTTCAAGCGGGTAATCATGATCCCAGCGGGCGGAATGGAAAAGTCTGCCCTGAAAAGAGTCGAGGCCATGGATGTCAGGCCATGCCGGCTGACTGAGCTGGCCGGTTGCCGTTATAACAACGTCAGCGAGATAGATACCCCTGTTCCGGGTTTCTACCCGCCATTGATTGGTGGATTCATCAAAACGGGCCGTCCGGACTTCCTCGTTGAAACGAATGTGTTCGTTCAGGCCGTACTTTTCGGCGCATTGCTCCAGGTAGGCAAGAATTTCCGGCTGCAGGCCAAACTTCCGGGACCAGTCGTGCCTGGGCTCAAAAGAAAACGAATACAAGTGAGACTGGACATCGCAGGCCGCGCCGGGGTAGGTATTGTCGCGCCAGGTGCCGCCCACCCCTGACGCTTTTTCCAGCAGTGTGAAATCATCAAACCCCGCCTTTTTCAACTGGATGGCCATGCAAAGGCCACCGAAGCCGGTGCCGATTATCAGAACTGAGGGGGTTGTGTGATTGCTGCAGTGACTCATAGGCAGGCGTTCAGCAGGACTCAGTATCTGATCAGGGCCGACCCCCAGGTAAAGCCACCGCCAAAAGCCTCCAGCAGAAGTACTTCATTACGCTTGATGCGGCCATCCCGCACGGCCACGTCCAGAGCGAGGGGGATGGAGGCAGCGGAGGTGTTGCCGTGCTTGTTAACGGTCACAACCACCCGGTCCATGGACATTTTCAGCTTGCGCGCAGTGGCGGTAATAATCCGCAGGTTGGCCTGATGGGGCACCAGCCAGTCGACATCGGATTTCTGCATCTGGTTGGCGTCAAGCGTTTCATCAACGATCCTGCCCAGAGTGCTCACGGCAACCCGGAAGACCTCGTTGCCCTTCATCATGACATGTGCCCTGCCGGCACGGACCTGGTCAAACCCGTCGCCAATGCCATAGGGAACGTGCAGCAGGTTTTCATACTCACCGTCGGCATGAATATGGGTTGAAAGAATGCCGGTCTCTTCACTGGTTTCGAGAACCACTGCACCGGCTCCGTCACCGAACAACACGCAGGTGCCCCGGTCTTCCCAGTCGAGAATGCGTGAGAACAGTTCCGCCCCGACAACCAGTACTTTCTTGCTGGAGCCTGTCTTGACGAATTTATCGGCGACCGACAGGGCATAGATGAATCCACTGCACACCGCCTGGATATCGAAAGCAGGGCAGCCATGAATGCCCAGGCGCGCCTGCAGGATGCAGGCGGAACTGGGGAAGATCTTGTCCGGTGTGGAGGTGGCGAACACGATCAGGTCGATGTCTGTAGCCTTGATGCCGGCCGCTTCAATCGCCCGGAGAGAGGCCTGCTCAGCAAGATCTACCGTAGTCTCGCCGGCAACGGCAATATGGCGCTGCTCGATACCTGTGCGTTCCCTGATCCATTCGTCGCTGGTATCAACAAGTGCCTCCAGCTCCCGGTTGGTCATGACATTGTCAGGAAGGTAGGAGCCAGTCCCGGCAATTCGCGCATAGGGCATGCAGAGTTCCTTTAAATCTGAGAATCATTTCGGTTTCGGTATGGGACCATCCTATACCGGCGGAACCGCCACCATCTATTAGCGGTTTGTCAAAGTCCCCGGCACCCTGAGCAGCCCGGGATGGTGTGATAAGTATAACTTCGTAGGTGTTTCCGGGTATGGGGGTAACGGGCCAGTTTCCATAAAATAGTAAACTACATAAATTGATCACCGGCAAGCCCGGAGTTTCGGAGTCTGAAAAGGAAGAATGCAATGAAAAGAGTAGTATCTGTTTACCATGGCTGGCGCAAAAAGCGGGATTTTATCAACCTGGTGCTGCATAAAGAAGCAAGACTGCTTAAAGATGTGGGTTATCCGCCGGAGATTGTTGAGCAGCGGCTCAGGACACCTTTCTGGAAGTTTGTCTAAACAGCCTGGCGGCTCCATGCCCGGCCCCTTGACAGGTATTTCCCGGCGGAATTTCATGCCGGGCAATGACCAATAAAGCAGGCGCAGAAAAGCAATCCTGGGGTGCATCTGAACGTAAATTACGGGAGCTTCAGTCCGGGGCTGGTGTATTCAGTGAATCCCGGTCGATAATGACTCGCTAATCGACGGTTTTCGCCATTCCAGAGGAGTCTCCCATGAAGTGGCCTTTGATGTTGCTGTTTCTCAGCCTGGCTTGCAGTGTCCGCGCCGGGGTTACTGAAGTGACCCTGTTTCCGTCCCACGCCCAGCTGGTGTGGGAAGAGAAGGTGTCGCTCGAGCGCGGAAGCGGGGTGGTCACGGTAACCGGCCTGCCGGTCTCGATGCAGGATGACACTCTGATGGCGGAAATACAGGGGGTGCCAGGAGTACTGACCCAGCGTGTGCAGATCCGGCAGGTGGAGCAGGCAGAAGTTGTGGCCGAAGCCTCCCGCAAGCTGCGCAAGGCGCTGCAGGAACTGGAGCATAGAATCGGCACCCGGGAAGACCAGATACAGGCCTGGAACCAGCAGGTGAGATTGATGGCCGAAGTGGCCGGGACCCCGAAAGAAATCACCGCGCCGGAACTGGCCCAGCTTGCCACCACCGTGCAGGAAACGACTCAACTGGCCCTCACCCGCATTCGCGACATCCGCCAGGCTATGGTGGATGATGTGGCGGAGCGGGACCGGCTCAGGCGTGAACTGGCTGCCATGCAACAGGACGCCCGGGCAACCAGAAGTGTCAGCCTTTCCTATCGGGCCGGGGGCGCGGGACAGGCAACGGTGCGGCTGCAGTTCCAGACCCGTGACGCCAACTGGCGCAGTCATTACAACGCCCGGCTGAAGACGGCGGAGACCGGAACTGACGGCACGCTTGTACTTGAGCATCTTGCCCTGATTCGCCAGACCACGGGAACTGACTGGAGCGATGTACAGTTGCGGCTTTCCACGGCCAGTTCCAGGTCCGGTACTGACATCCCACCGCTTTATCCCTGGTTAGTGGCTCCCGGAGTGGAGCCCAGATACCATTCAGACAACGCCCGTGGTGGTGCATCCCTAAATATGGCCAGATCCGAGGCTTTGAGTACGCCTCAGGCCCCCCGTGTTGAAACTGATGGCGCCTTCACCCAGAGTTATCGGCTAGCAACACCGGTAACGCTTGCCAGCGGCAATGCCGACCAGTTCATTGCCGTTGCCAGCCATGAGACCGAGGTAGCAGTCGAGACCCGTTTCTTTCCGGCCATGAACCTCGACGGCTTCATTCATGCAACAGGCGCTTTTGATAGCGACATTTCACTACCGCCCGGCCCGGTAACGCTTTATCGCGATGGCCAGTCGGTTGGCCGCTCCCGCCTTGAAGGTGTATCCGCCAACAGCGAGATTGCCATGGGTTTTGGTGTCAATGACCGGGTGATTGCCGACCGGGTAAATGAGCAGAATCAGAAAGGCGAGCAGGGTATTTTCAACGGCGAAAAGTACGTTCGTCGCATCAACCGATATGAAATCACCAACAATCATCCGCAGGCGGTTACGATTCGTGTCTTTGACCGGATTCCGGTTTCCCGGCAGGATGACCTCACGATCAAAGAACTGGAAATTACCGAGCCTGTGAAGCGGAATGCCCAGGATATCAAGGGGGTACTTTCCTGGACACGCAATCTGGAGCCCGGTGAAGTCAGCATTCTGAAATCCGGTTTCGAACTTCGGGTGCCGGAAGATTCGGAGCTACCTCCGGAATTCCAGTAACAATTCCAGATCACAGAAATTATTCATTGCATGGCCAGAGACGCAACGCCGGACCTGGTCGCAGGCCGTTATGACGACTAGGCTTAAAGTCTCAATCTGTGCCTCAGATATTTGCCGACCTGATTTCCCGGGAGGAACCAATGATTAACCTGACAATAAACGGTAAACAGCACGAGCTGGACGTTCCGGACAATATGCCTCTGCTTTGGGCACTGAGGGATGTTATCGGAATGAAAGGCACCAAATTCGGGTGCGGTATTGCCCAGTGTGGTGCCTGTACCGTTCATCTGGACGGCGTGGCCACGCGCTCCTGTGTGACTCCGGTCGCTGACGTAAAAGGTGAGGTCACCACCATCGAGGCCATGGCCGAGGATGCGGTTGGCCGGAAAGTCCAGCAGGCGTGGCTGGACCTGGGGGTTGCCCAGTGCGGTTATTGCCAGGGTGGTCAGATCATGACCGCGACCGCCTTGCTGAAGAGGACGCCGGAACCGGAAACCCAGGAAATCGTCGATGCCATGACGGGCAATATCTGCCGTTGTGGCACCTATAACCGCATTCTGGCGGCCATTGAACTTGCCAGCGACAGGGAGGCCAGCTCATGAACCAGTCAGACGACAAACTGATGCTTGCCAATGTCAGCCGTCGCGGCCTTCTGAAAGGGCTGGCCGGAACCTCGGCACTGTTGCTTGCAGCCCGCTGGGATATCGGGCTTGCCAATGAACAGGCTCAGTTCGGTGCCGGCGCCATGCCGGGTGGCTGGGTGGATAACCCCAACGTGTTTATTCACATCGATTCCGATGGGCTGGTCACTATCGTGAACAACCGTGCGGAAATGGGCCAGGGTATCCGCACCAGTCTGGTCATGGTCGCGGCCGACGAGCTGGGCGCAGACTGGGATCAGGTCCGGGTACAGCAGGCCGACGCGGACCAGGACAGATACGGCAACCAGAACACCGATGGCTCCCGCAGTATGCGTCACTGGTATCAACCCATGCGCCGTGCAGCGGCGGCTGCCAGGCTCATGCTGGAGCAGGCCGCAGCCAACCAGTGGGATGTCCCGGTGCATGAAGTCCGCGCCGGGGTCCACAAGGTGGTGCATACCGGCACCGGCCGTGAACTCGGTTTTGGCGAACTGGCCAAAGCAGCCAGCGAGCTGGAGGTCCCCGCCCGGAATGCCCTGGTGCTGAAATCCGACGCTGAGCTGCGTTTCATTGGCAGGGAATCCGGCCTGATTAACGGTGAGCTGAAGTCTGCCCACCCCAAAGCCATTGATGGTGAGGATATTGTTACCGGCAAGGCTGTTTTTGGCGCCGACGTAGAGCTGGAGGACATGCTCTATGCCGTGGTAGCCCGTCCGCCGGTATACGGTGCCAAAGTGAAAAGTGTTGATGACAAGGCTGCGCTCAAGGTTACCGGCGTCAAGAAGGTCATTCGTATCGACAGCGCCAGTCAGCCTGCGGCGTTCACCCCGCTGGGTGGTGTTGCCGTGGTCGCTTCCAATACCTGGGCAGCAATGGAAGGCCGCAGGGCCCTGAAGATTGAATGGGACCTGGGCGCTGCCGGAGACAATGCGGATTACACCTCAGAGAGCTACCGCAAATCCCTGGAAAAAGCAGCGCAATCGCCCGGCAAGGTCATCCGCCAGTCCGGCGATGTCGAGGCTGCTCTCAAGGACGCCGACAAGCGTGTGTCAGCAACTTACTATATGCCCCATATGGCACAGGCGCCCATGGAGCCACCGGCGGCCGTGGTCAGGGTCAGGGACGGTAAGGCCGAGGCCTGGGCGCCGGTCCAGAACCCGAGGGCAACCCGTGAGGGCGTGGCGGGAATGCTGGAACTGGACGTCAAGAATGTGACCGTTCACCAGACTCTGCTTGGTGGCGGCTTCGGGCGCAAATCAAAACCGGATTTCGTGATCGAGGCCGCGCGACTGGCCAGGGAATTCGAGGGCCAGCCAATAAAACTGCAGTGGAGCCGGGAAGACGATATCCAGCATGCTTACTTCCACGCCGTCTCTGTCGATCATCTGGAGGCTGGCCTTGACGATGATGGTAAGGCGACCAGTTGGCGTCACCGGACCCTGTCTCCGAGCATCGCATCGCTGTTTGCTCCGGACCCGAAACACAAGGCTGAATTCGAGCTGGGCATGGGATTCAATACCATGCCTTTCAGTATTCCCGCAATCCGTCTGGAAAACCCGCCGGCACCCGCCCATGTCCGTATCGGCTGGTTCCGCTCGGTCTACAATCTGCCTCATGCCTGGGCCATACAGAGCTTTGCTCACGAAATGGCCGAGGCCGCCGGCAAGGACCACCGGGACTATGTGCTGGATCTGCTGGGGCCAGACCGGGAGGTTCATAATCTGACCGTCGGCGATGGCTGGAACTATGGCGAAGACCCGGACATGTACCCGATTGACGTGGGCAGAATGCGCAGGGTGATCGAGACGGCAACCGCAGAAGCCGGGTGGGGCCGGGAAACCGCCAGCGGCCGGGGCCTGGGCCTTGCTTTCCATCACAGCTTTGTGTCCTATACCGCCGTCGTTTTTGATGTTGAAGTGGACGATCAGGGCGAATTGACCATTCACCGGGCGGACATTGCCTTTGACTGCGGGCCCCAGGCCAATCCGGAGCGAATCCGGTCGCAGATGGAAGGTTCCATTGTCATGGGCATCGGCATCGCACTGCAAAACGAGGTGACTTTCAGAAACGGCGTTGCCCAGCAGGATAATTTTGACAGCTATCACCTCCCGCGCATGGCCAACGCCCCGAAAGTGGTGCGGGTGCATCTGATCAACAACCCGGATGACGCCATGGGGGGAGTCGGTGAACCCGGCCTGCCGCCGGTTGCGCCGGCGCTGTGCAATGCGATCCATGCCGCTACCGGAAAGCGCATCCGGCGTCTCCCTGTGGCCAACCAGTTGGCAACCAGTTGAGCTGATAGTAATGCAGAGTCTGGATTATCGGGTGGTCGAGCAGGCCATCGAATGGATGAAAAACCACAGAACGGTGTGGATGTGCACCGTTCTGTCCACCTTTGGCTCATCACCCAGGGAACCGGGCTCATTGATGGTTGCTTGCGCCGATGGGGAGCACCTGGGTTCACTCTCGGGGGGGTGTGTTGAAGAGGACTTCCTTGACCGCCTTGTGACCGGTGAATATGACCTGCCGACCGTCATCGTGCGCTACGGCTCCCCGGGTGAAGGGGCTGGAAACGCCCGCATCCACCTGCCTTGCGGCGGTATTCTGGAAGTGCTGGTGGAGCGGATGCCGTTCAGCACGGAAAACCTGGAACACCTTGAGCAGATCAGGAACGCCTTGTCGGGGGAGAAAGCGCTCACCCGTTGTGTCCGGCTGACCGATGGCAAGAACTGGCTGGACGAGGCTGAACCAAACGGGCCACGGGTGATCCGCGAGCACGGCTCCGAGCAGATCCGCATCCGCGTTGGTCCCGTCGCCAGGCTTGTTCTGGCAGGGTATTCGACGGTCGCGGAGGCCTGTGCCAGTTTCGCTATCAATCTCGGCTATCAGGTGGTGCTCTGCGATCCCAGAGAAGAAGTGACCCGGAATATCAGTCTGCCGGCAGGGGTGGAATTCAGGTCCCTGCTGCCATCGTTGTTCATCGCCTCTGAGGGCGTCTGTACCTCCTCCACTGCGGTGATTGCGGTTACCCACGATCCCCGCATTGACGACCTGGCCATGATGGCTGCCGTCAAGACCCCTGCCAGTTATATCGGCGTTATGGGTTCGGTGCGGACATCCGAGGCCAGATCGGAACGTCTGCGTGCCTCTGGGGGGCTCAGCGCGGCGGAGATTGCGCGTATTCATATGCCGATCGGCCTCAACCTTGGCAGCAAAACACCGTCGGAAATCGCCCTGGCGATCATGGCGGACATTGTCCGTGTGCGGCGGGGCCGGGATCTTGCCGAGCTCTGATCCTGCAAAAATCAACCAGCGTATATCCGAATCATACAATGAACGTGGTGATTGCAGGCGCAGGGATTATGGGAACCACTTTTGCCGTTCGGGCAAAAGAAATGGCTCCAGAGACAGACTGATCAAACACCACCAGCTGGTGGAGCGAGGAAAACCCCGAGTCTTAGCAGCTGCCTCTCTGCACAGGATGCATTGAGTTCATTCGGCATCTTTTTTGATCCATGGCGAAGTCCCGGAATCCTGCAGGGACGATGAATTTGCTGCAGGGAGGCCCATCAGTTGATCTTCTGGTTTCTGCATTGGTGTCCCTTTTGGCAAAACCAGTTGTAGAGCACCGACCATCACCGCTGCAAGCGCAAGAGTAATGTGCATCTGTATGGCAAACGACGCCTGCCAGAAAATATCCGCATTCATGAGTTGCTCTCCGTTTTTGGCAGACCATCTCACCCGTTTTCAGCTCCCCATTGCTGAGACTGGTTACGTCAGGCAGCGCAGGGTGAATCAGGCGATAACAGCCTGCCTTTTTCAATGTTGACAATGGTAATTTAAATATAAACGCTGTCAACATTTGTCGATCGGTGTTACTGTTTCGCAATGACAATCTCAAACCAGGGCACAGAGCAGCGGCGCTACCATCACGGCAATTTGCGGCAGGTATTGATTGATGCCGGGCTGGAACTGCTGGAGGAGGGCAATGGCGAACTAACGTTGCGTGCTGCCGCCAAAAGAGCCGGGGTCAGTCACACCGCACCGTATAATCACTTTCATGGCAAGGATGGACTGCTTGCGGAGATCGCGATTCAGGGATTTGCAGCACTGGAACAGGCCACCGAACATGCGCGGAGTAACGCGGGGCCCGACGCCGGTGACCAGCTTTTCGCTACCGGGCTCGCCTATATTCGTTTTGGTGCCCGGAGACCAGCGCTGTATCGGCTCATGTTCGGGCCACGTAAAACCAATGTCGCTTCAGAAAAGGTTGAAGCGGCGGGCCTCGCAGCTTTTGAGGTCCTGGTCAGAGTAATGCAGTACGGAATAATTTCCCGCGAATTCCGCGAGGCTGACCCATATGCTTCGGCCTTTACGTCCTGGGCTCTGGTCCATGGCATGACGCAGATGGTGCTCGATCAGACGGGGCCTCTTGAAGCGGAGGCCGGAGATGAAATTGAAAAACGCCTGCGAACGGCTCACTCAACCATGATGGACGGTATGCGTCGCCGTTGATGCGGAATCATCACCACAGCTGTTGACGGCCGCCCCG
>Ga0102928_1001501_pt1 | contig 14571 bp, 17 predicted proteins | sample SalPonR1_B_D1_MG_FD_78504 | JGI IMG/M metagenome (GOLD analysis project Ga0102928, IMG submission 78504) | Salt pond soil microbial communities from South San Francisco under conditions of wetland restoration - Salt Pond MetaG R1_B_D1_MG | ecosystem: Environmental > Aquatic > Marine > Intertidal...
CAATGCCGACCTGACAGCGCATGTGGATTTCGAGGCGCTGGCACTTGGCGTCGCTCCGGCAGCGCATACGCGATTGACCCCACAGGGCGTCTTTCTGGAGAGGCTGGGCATCACCGCCCGCGCGCAGGCGTTGGCCAAAGGATTGAGCGGGACCGCATTGGAAACGCATATCGCTGCACATCGGCGCTTGACCCATCCGCAGGAAATGGGGACGCTCTTCAAGGTGCTTGGCCTTTATCCCGAAGGCGCAAGCCCGCCACCGGGGTTGGAACCATGACGCTTGAGATCATCACCGCCGACAGCCTTGCGCCCTTGCGACACGGGTTCTTTACCCGGCGCGGCGGGGCATCGTCGGGCGTGTTCGCCGGGTTGAATTGCGGGCCGGGGTCATCGGACCAGTCCGAGATCGTCAGAATCAATCGCGCGCGTGTGGCCGATGCGCTGAATGTCGTGCCCGACCATCTTCTGACCGTCCATCAGGTGCATTCCGCAGATGTTGTTCCTGTGGACGGGCCACTTGCTGAAAAACCGCGTGCCGATGCCATGGTCACCGCCACACCGGGGCTGGCGTTGGCCGTTCTGACCGCTGACTGCCAGCCAGTGTTGTTCGCAGATGCCAAGGCCGGGGTAGTGGGTGCTGCGCATGCAGGCTGGCGCGGCACATTGGACGGTGTGCTTGAGGCGACTCTGGACGCGATGGAAACCCTTGGCGCCGCGCGCGGCGACATCACGGCGGTGATCGGCCCGTCGATCAGCCAAAGCGCCTATGAGGTCGGGCCAGAGTTTCTGGAGGACTTCATCGCTGACAATCCAGCCAACAGCCGCTTTTTCGGCAATGGCGACGGCGACCGTTACCTGTTCGATCTGCCCGCTTTTGGGCTGCACCGCTTGCGGCAGGCTGGCGTCGGTCACGCTGAATGGACCCGCCATTGCACCTATTCCGATCCGGCGCGATTCTTTTCCTACCGCCGCGCCACCCACGCGGGCGAGGCCGATTACGGACGGATGATTTCAACGATCCGGCTGTAATTGCGGCCATGGCTTGGCAGATGTATTCACATGTTTGCCCCATTTTAACGGAAACAATCGCGTCACTTTGGGTATTTTGAACACGTTCATTTTCGCTTTGTTGTTTTAAAACAATGCCTTAAGCCGCAGCCCACAGATTTGCCATTTTTGTCCAAACCCCGCCCTGCGTGACCGCTGATTTTTTTCCAATTCGTCACATCATGGCCCGAAACCGGGGGCAATATCACTGCCAACGGGACAAACCCGACGAGCAGTATAAAATGAACGAGGATGATCATGAAAAAGCGTTGGATGAAATCGGTAATCGAAACCAGCAAGCAAGATATGCCCACGCTGCCCTATCAGCGCAAAGCGCGTCATGCAGGGCGGGCTGCGCTGCGGATCCGTAAAGTCAAATCCGCCTGACCCAAGACTTGGCCGCCACGCGCGGCCCGCAAGCCGATTCGACCGGGCCGCACCTGAATTGTGGCACGACAAGCCACCGCGCGGGCATAAATCCCGTCCGGGCTTTGGCATTGGCCGAGGTGTAGAAACAATTTTGCATAAAATTTGACAGACGGGCTGCCATGCGGCGATCAATAGATTCTCGCAACGTGAATGGTAACCGTCCTTCTGTCGTTGTCGGTGGGGGCCGACGCGGTTGTGGCGACCGAATGGTGACACAACATGGCTACTCCTCCACTCTCCGCCGAATCTCCGGCGGTCTCTCGTCGGTCTGTCGGGCATTTGCCCAATGAACATGCGCCGGCGGTCTCATCAGGTCCGATGCGCAAGCGGCACATGCTGCGCAAATATCGCATTCAAAGCCTGCGTGACGATGGGTCGATACATGATACCGAAAACCTTGGCCCCGCCACGCCAGCATTCGAAGCGGCGTTTTCCGCATTTGCCCGCGGCACACTGATCAAGACGGCCCAAGGGCCCATTGCGATCGAGGATTTGATCCCGGGCACAAAGGTCATCACCTCGGAACACGGGCCGATGCCGCTGTTGTGGATTGGATCGATGACGCTGGTGCCAAATGCTGATGGTATCGCCACCGACAATCGACGCGTCACGCGCATCATGGGCGACGCCCTCGGGGTGGGACGCCCGATGATGGATGTGCTGGCAGGCCCCGGCGCGCGCCTGCTGGCGCGGCCCGCTGGCATGCGCGATAGCTTTGGTGGCGAACAGGTGCTGACCCCGGCCCGTGATCTGGCCGATGGGATGAACCTGATCGACATGGCCCCGCGCCACCCGTTGACCGTGTATCACATCGCGCTGCGTCGCCATGCGACGATCACCGCAGGCGGGCTTGAGTTTGAAAGCTTCCACCCCGGCGCAGGGTTTGAACGGCATCTCAGCCGCAACATGCTGGCGCTGTTTTTATCTTATTTCCCGCATATCCGAGAACCTCGGCATTTCGGCGCGCTGTCGCATCCGCGCCTGCCGCTTGTGTCGTCCGAGAGTTTCGAGTCCGCCTGATGCCTAGGGCGCGTCGGCCAGACGCGCCTCAAGGATATCAAACGGCACACCCGGTTCGTCCTTGGCGCCACGGATCACCAGCGATGTTTTGACGCTGCCGACATTGTCGGCGGCGGTCAGTTCCTCGGTCAGAAACCGTTGAAACGTAGACAGGTCGGGGGCCACGCATTTCAGGATGAAATCCACCTCGCCGTTCAGCATGTGGCACTCGCGCACCAACGGCCAATCGCGGCACCGGGCCTCGAACGCGCTCAGGTCCGCCTCAGCCTGACTTTGCAGGCCAACACTGGCGAAAACCTGCACCTCAAAACCCAGTTCGCGGGCATCCACATCGGCGTGGTAGCCGCGGATGAACCCCTGCTCTTCCAAAGTGCGCACGCGGCGCAGACAGGGCGGTGCCGAAATCCCCACACGTTTGGCCAGTTCCACATTGGTCATACGACCATCGGCCTGAAGTTCGGCCAGTATCTTGCGGTCGATCTCATCAAGGCGGGTTGCGGGCATCTAAGGACTCCTGAAATTCGCGATTGTTATATCACGCGCGCCATTACGCGCAATAATGTTTCGCACATACGCAAGATCGTTTCGCATGTTTTTTATGCCTGATGCAATGTGCAAAGCCACCGCCAAGGGGTTACATGCACGACGCGGCGGGGCTATATCTGGCGCGATTCAGGAATTCCACTGACAACAGGTGATTTATGTCCCAGACCCGCCATACGAAATGCCTTATCATCGGGTCCGGCCCAGCCGGATACACCGCCGGTGTCTACGCCAGCCGCGCGATGTTGGAGCCGATCCTTGTGCAAGGGATCGAACCGGGTGGGCAGTTGACCACCACGACCGAGGTTGAAAACTGGCCCGGCGATACCGAGGTGCAAGGCCCCGATCTGATGGTCCGCATGGAGGCCCACGCCAAGGCCATGGGCTGCGAGATCATCGGCGACATCATCACCGATCTGGACACCACAAGCCGCCCCTTCGTCGCCAAAAGCGACAGCGGCAACACCTATACCGCCGATGCGGTCATCATGGCCACCGGCGCGCGCGCCAAATGGCTGGGTCTGGACAGCGAAGAGGCCTTCAAGGGCTTTGGCGTATCCGCCTGCGCCACCTGCGACGGGTTCTTTTACCGGGGTGAGGAAATCGTGGTGATCGGCGGCGGCAACACAGCCGTCGAGGAGGCGCTGTTTCTGACCAACTTTGCCAGCAAGGTCACCCTGATCCATCGTCGCGACGAGCTGCGCGCCGAGCAGATTTTGCAAAACCGCCTGCTGAAGCACCCCAAGGTCGAAACCCTATGGTTCCACGAGTTGGAGGAGATCCTGGGCGATGACAACCCAAAGGGCGTCACCGGCGTGCGCGTAAAAAACAACCAGACAGGTCAAAGCACCGATGTCCCCTGCAAAGGCGTTTTCATCGCCATTGGCCACGCCCCAGCCAGCGAGCTGCTGAAAGGCAAGGTTGAGATGCACCACGGTGATTACGTCAAGGTTGACCCCGGCAGCACCCGGACCTCGGTGCCCGGTATCTTTGCCGCGGGCGACCTGACCGATCACGTATACCGTCAAGCCGTGACCAGCGCCGGGATGGGCTGCATGGCAGCGCTAGATGCAGAGAAATTCATCGCCGAATTAGAGAATGATGCCCCTGCACCCGAGGCCTATGTGCCCCAAGAGTGAGGCCTGACCAAAAAGTCGCGTCTGGCGCGCGATAAGCTTGCGCGTTTTCGCGTTTCAGCAAAGGGGCTTTGCCCCTTGGCCTGCGGCCTTCCCCCGTAAGATGTTGAGCCGGAGGAAAAGGGTAAGCGCGACATGCCATGGCTTCTCGCAAACAGCAAAGAAAACGGCGCGGACAGTTCCGCGCCGTTTTTGTTTGTGTATAGGCTATCCGCCGATCAGTTGGGGATCACATCACCCGTCGGGCGCGGTGTTTCCAGCGTTTCGACAGGCAGAATCGGATAGACCACTTCGGGCATCTTGCCGGTCAGCGAGCCAAGGAAGGCGACGATCTGATCGACTTCTTGTTCGTTCAATTCCATCCCCAGCTGCGATGTGCCCATGATAGCCACAGCCACCTCAAGATCCCAAACCTTGCCCGAGTGGAAATAGGGCGCGGTCTGGTCGATGTTGCGCAAGGGCGATGCCCGGAACACGTAGGAATCATCCGCTGTCTCGGTCACCTGATAGCGACCACGGTCATCAGGGGGCAGGACATCGGCACCCGGCTTTTCGATCAGGCCAAAGGGGTAATACCCATTGCCCCCAAGGTTGACGCCATTGTGACAAGCCGCGCAGCCCTTGTCCATGAACACGGCAAGGCCTTCTTTCTGCTGCTCGGTCAGCGCGTTGTCATCGCCGTTGAGGAAGGCATCAAACGGCGCGGGCGTGATCAAAGTGGCCTCGTAGGCCTCAATCGCCTTGGCGAAATTGTCAAACGTCACAGGGTCGGCCTCTTCGGGGAAGGACGCTTGGAACCAGTCCTGATATTGCGGCATCGAATTCAGTGTTGCCACAACATTGGCCGGCGTGTTGGCCATTTCGACACCCGCCTGCACCGGGCCTTTGGCCTGTTCGGCCAAATCAGCGGCGCGACCATCCCAGAACTGCGCCTCGTTGAACACGGCGTTCAGAACGGTCGGCGAATTGCGCGGGCCTTTCTGCCAGCCATGGCCGATCGAGGTGGGCATGTTATCATCCCCGCCAGTCGCTAGGTTGTGGCAGGAGTTACACGAGAACACGCCCGAGGCCGACATGCGCGGATCAAAGAACAGCGCCTTACCAAGATCGACTTTCTCGGGCGTGATGATATTGTCGTTCAGGGCGGGAACGGTCGACGGCAGTGCAGCGAACATATCCAACGCGTAGTCGCGCAGTTCCGATGCCTGACCTGCAGATGCGATTGCAATCGCAGACGCCGTACCGAGCGCAAGTTTCTTTATAGATGACATGTAAGCCTCCAGACTTTTCACATAAGATTCGCACGTTTGGAAATATTCTAATGTGAAAATCTCTGGGGTGACTTTGCGCTATATCAAAAGTCGGTATTTGACACGGCGATATCGTTCCGCCGCGGGTCCATTTACGGTGAAAACACACTTAAGATCGTCAAATTCGCATCAAAATCGCCTCAAAAAGCAAAAACGCGTTGCTAGGCCTTGAAAACACGCCTTCGGCAGGTCTAAGGCCCGTAAGAGTTGTGCGCGCACACGTTGCAAGCACTTGACCCCGGAAACTGTGAACCCCGAGAGTAGCGATGTCCCAACAAAATCTGGCTCCGATCCCTGAGCTTTATGTCTCCCATGAATCCGCCCAGAAACTGAAAGTCGAAGCTGGTGATCTGACAAGCTGGGATTTGACCCCGCGCCAGATTTGCGATCTGGAACTTTTGATGAATGGCGGGTTCAATCCGCTCAAAGGGTTCCTGAGCGAAGAGGATTATAACGGCGTCGTCGACAACATGCGTCTGGCGGATGGCACGCTTTGGCCGATGCCGATCACACTAGACGTATCGGAAAGCTTTGCCGAGGGTCTGGAACCGGGCCAAGATATCGCGCTGCGCGATCAAGAAGGCGTCATTTTGGCGACTATGACCATCACCGACCGCTGGACACCCAACAAATCGCATGAGGCGGAACAGGTGTTCGGCGCCGACGACGAGGCGCACCCGGCTGTCAATTATTTGCACAACACCGCCGGCAATGTCTATTTGGGTGGCCCGATCACGGGCATCCAGCAACCTGTGCATTACGATTTTCGCGGCAGCCGCGATACGCCAAACGAATTGCGCGCCTATTTCCGCAAACTGGGCTGGCGTCGTGTTGTGGCGTTCCAAACCCGCAACCCGCTGCATCGCGCGCATCAGGAACTGACCTTTCGCGCGGCACGCGAAGCACAGGCCAACCTGCTGATCCATCCCATTGTGGGCATGACCAAACCCGGCGATGTCGATCACTTTACCCGCGTGCGCTGCTACGAGGCGGTTCTGGACAAATACCCCGGCTCGACCACCACGATGAGCCTGCTGAACCTTGCAATGCGCATGGCCGGCCCCCGCGAGGCCGTTTGGCATGGCCTGATCCGCAAGAATCACGGCTGCACCCATTTCATCGTTGGCCGCGATCACGCAGGCCCCGGCAAGAACAGCGCCGGCGAAGATTTTTATGGCCCTTATGACGCGCAGGATCTGTTCCGCACGCATCAGGAGGAAATGGGAATCGAGATGGTCGATTTCAAACACATGGTCTTTGTGCAGGAACGCGCACAATACGAGGCGATGGACGAGATCGAGGACAAGGACAATGTCACGATCCTGAACATTTCGGGCACCGAATTGCGCCGCCGTCTGCAGGAAGGTCTGGAGATTCCCGAATGGTTCTCTTTCCCCGAGGTGGTCGCCGAGTTGCGCCGCACCCGTCCACCACGCAGCCAACAAGGGTTTACCGTGTTTTTCACCGGTTTTTCCGGTTCGGGCAAATCGACCATCGCAAACGCGCTTATGGTCAAGCTGATGGAGATGGGCGGACGCCCGGTGACGCTGCTGGATGGCGATATCGTGCGCAAGAACCTCAGCTCGGAATTGGGCTTCTCGAAAGAGCATCGCGATCTGAATATTCGCCGCATCGGCTATGTCGCGTCTGAAATCACCAAAAACGGCGGCATTGCGATTTGCGCGCCGATCGCCCCCTATTCGAACACCCGTCGGGCCGTGCGCGAAGATATAGAGGAATACGGCGCCTTCGTTGAAGTGCATGTCGCCACCTCGCTCGAAGAATGCGAACGCCGCGACCGGAAAGGCCTTTATAAACTGGCCCGCGAAGGCAAGATCAAGGAATTCACCGGGATCTCGGATCCCTATGACGTTCCCAAAGATCCCGAATTGCGGGTCGAGACCGAAAATGTCGATGTCGACAACTGCGCCCATCAGGTCATCCTGAAGCTGGAACAGATGGGCCTGATCGCAGGCTGACATCAGGCAGTGCGAAACAGGCTGTCAGGCCTGATAAGCACCTCACGGACGACAGCGGGCCGCCCTTGATGGGGCGGCCCGTTTGCGGTTAGGCGCTAGGGTCATGTATGCCATATCGCTTACCTCGATCCCGCCACGATTTGACAGGCTTGGCCCTGTCCTGTCGGCTTTGCTGGCGCAACGCCCCACACCCGCGCGGGTGATCTTGTGCCTGCCCCGCCGCTATGCGCGGTTTCCCGGTTCGTTCACGCCCCCGCCCCTGCCTGACGGGGTCGACTTGCTATGGCACGACACCGATCTTGGCCCCGCCACCAAGGCCCTGCCCGCGGCCCGGCACATGGTGGGGCGGATGCCGCGCCTGATTTACTGCGATGACGACTGGATCATGGGGCCGGGCTGGGCCAAAGCCCTGCTCGATGCCGCGCACCCGTATGAGGCCACAACCGGGCAAGGCTACAGCGTGACACGCCTGCGACGGCAGCCCACTGCACAGTCTGCATCGCATACCGAGATCGCTCAGGGCTTTACCGGTGTTTGCGTTGATCCTGCATGGCTGAACGGCCCCGACACAGACCCACCGCCTGCGGCATGGCCAGTCGATGATATCTGGCTGTCGGGGCATTTGGCCCGCCAAAGCATTTCCGTGCGCCCTGTGCCCGTCGCACGACAGGCGATGCGATTGGCCCATGAGGATGGGCACAATTTGCAAGATAACGTGATCGGCGGACGGACCCGGCACGCCGCGAACGTCGCCTGCCTGACCATTCTGACCGAACGCTATGGGATATGGCCAAGGTTGGGGGGCGGCGGATGATCCGCCGCGCCTTTGGCAATCAATGGACGGTAACGGGATCCATATTGTTTTGCCGCGCCAGCACAAAGGCAAGCCTGCGGTCGCGCACCAGCGCGAGCCGTTCACCGTCAGCCGCGTGCAATGCATACAGTGTTTTGCTGCCCATGGCCTGCTCGCGCATGTCCTCGGGAAGGTCCGCCACATCCACGGGCCGGACATAAACGATTGCACGGCCCTCGGCGGCGCCGAAATCGTATTTGGTCTCCATATCGCTTACCCCTTGTTAATCTTGATCTTTTGCACCACGGGTTCTGGTCGGGCGCGGGTCAGGTCCACATGCAGCAGACCGTTTTCCATGATCGCCTCGCCCACTTCGACACCATCCGCCAAGACAAAACTACGTTGAAACTGGCGCGCGGCAATACCGCGATGCAGATAGACGCGGTGATCGGCCTCGTCGCTTTGGCGGCCCCGGATCACCAATTGGCGGTCCTCGACCGTGATCGAAAGATCGTCTTCGGAAAACCCGGCCACAGCCAGCGTGATCCTGTAGGAATTGTCCGAGGTCTGTTCGATATTGAAAGGCGGATAGCCTTCGTTGCCTGATTTGGCGCTGCGTTCCAGCATCCGCTCAAGCTGTTCAAACCCCAGCATATAGGGATGTGACCCCATCGTCAGCTTTGTCATCGACACGTCCTTACATCCAAGCGACAGTCCATGCCGGGCCCCGGTTTCGGCAACCCGACATCCAGAATATGGGGGCCATCGCCGGCCCGCGCAAGACCCTAGCAGGGGCTATGCCAGCCCATCGAAACCCGCTATGCTAAGCGCCTCACCCGCCAAGAGGAATCAGACATATGAACGCTTTCAGCGATCTGTCCATGAAATCGGACGAGGTGCTGCGCGTGGAGTTGGAGGAATTCCGCCGCCAACACCGCGATCTGGACGAGGCGATTGCAGCCCTGCAAGACAAGGGATCCGCCGATCCGCTGACCGTTAAACGGCTCAAGCAGCGGAAATTGCGCCTCAAGGACATGATCGCCTATATCGAAGACCGGCTTTATCCCGATATCATCGCCTGAGCGTGATTGCGTCGCGCCACGCGATAGGTATAGTGCGCCCTCTAAGATCAAGGGGCCAGTGACAGATGAGCAATGTCAAAGTCGGGATCATCATGGGCAGTCAATCCGACTGGCCCACGATGCGCGAAGCTGCCGAAATCCTCGATGCGCTGGACGTGCCTTACGAGGCACGCATCGTCTCGGCACACCGCACGCCAGACCGGTTGTGGGACTATGGCAAAACCGCTGTCGATCGCGGCCTTCATGTGATCATCGCGGGCGCCGGTGGCGCCGCGCATTTGCCGGGGATGATGGCCTCGAAAACCCGTGTGCCGGTGATCGGCGTGCCGGTGCAAACCAAGGCCTTGTCCGGCGTCGACAGCCTGTATTCCATCGTGCAGATGCCCAAGGGTTTCCCGGTGGCCACCATGGCGATCGGTTCGGCTGGCGCGGCCAATGCCGGGCTGATGGCGGCAGGCATTCTGGCCAATGGCGACCCGGCACTGGCCCAACGGCTGGATGACTGGCGCGCGGCGCTGTCGGCCTCTATTCCGCAAGAGCCTCAAGATGACTGATCCCCTGACCACTGGCGCGACAATCGGAATTCTTGGCGGCGGCCAATTGGGCCGGATGCTGTCGGTTGCCGCTGCACGGCTGGGTTTCAAGACCTGCGTGTTCGAACCGGGTGGCGACTGCCCGGCCAGCCATGTGGCCAACTACCATTTTCAGGCCAGCTATGACGACGAGGAGGCATTGCGCAAATTCGCCGCCGCCGTCGATGTGGTGACCTACGAATTCGAGAACATTCCCACCTCGGCTTTGGATATCCTTGACGGGCTGGCGCCTGTGCGCCCCGGCCGAAAGGCCTTGAAGGTCAGCCAAGACCGGCTAACCGAGAAGGCCTTTCTGACGGAGCTGGGCCTGCAAACCGCCCCCTTCGCCGCCGTCGATGACGATGTGGATCTGGCCGAGGCCATTACCGAAGTCGGCCTGCCCGCGATCTTGAAAACACGCCGCTTCGGTTACGACGGCAAGGGGCAAGCCCGCATCATGTCCGAAGACGACGCCGCACAGGCCCTGACCGATATGGCGGGCCAAGAGGCGATCCTGGAAGGCTTTGTCGAGTTCACGCACGAGGTCTCGGTCATTGGCGCGCGCAACGCGGCGGGTGATGTGGCGTGTTTTGACCCCGGCGAAAACGTGCATAAAGATGGCATTCTACGCACCACCACCGTGCCTGCCCGCCTGACATCAACGCAGCGCACCGATGCGGTGCTGTTGACCGCGCAAATCCTGAACAAACTGGATTATGTGGGCGTTATGGGGGTGGAATTATTTGTGACACCGCAGGGCCTGTTGGTGAATGAAATCGCGCCGCGCGTGCACAATTCGGGCCACTGGACGCAACAGGGCTGCACTATCGACCAGTTCGAACAGCATATCCGCTCCATTGCGGGCTGGCCCTTGGGCGATGGCAGCCGTTATGCTGACGTGGTGATGGAAAACCTGATCGGCGACGATATGGACCGCATGCCCGCGATCGCCAAGGAACCGGGCGCGGCGCTGCATCTATATGGCAAGGCCGAGGTCAAACCGGACCGCAAGATGGGCCATGTCAACCGGATCACCCGGGGCTGATCCTTTCGTTGTCAAAAGGCCGCGCCAAAGGCGCGACAGGTCTGGCGCGCGTGACCGCGCGCGAATGGGGGCCAGCCCCCGTCGCCGCAAGCGGCGACTCCCCCCGGAGTATTTTTGGAACAATGAAAGCCCCTGACTGGTCAAGCCGGGACAGACCCGATACGCCTTAGGGCATGCCGCCAGCAAAGGATGTGTGAGTGATGAACGACGACCGCAACAGCCAGTTTCGCGATGCCCATTCCGATAGCCGCACCGCCGAACAGGTGCCAGACACGCCCCAGACACGCGCCCCGGCCTATCGGCTGGCCTTTGCAGACCCGGATTTTCTGTGTCGGGACGAGTTGCGCCCGGTGCGCTTGCAGCTGGAATTGCTGAAGCCCGAAATGATCCTGAACGAGCGCGGCATTGAGAGCACCGTGGTGCTTTTTGGTGGCGCGCGCATTCCGGAGCCTTCGCAAAAAGACACGGCGCGCACCAAGACATTGGCCGATCTGTCGCATTATTACGAGGAAGCGCGCGAATTTTCCCGCTTGATCACGATGAAATCCATGGCCAGCTATGGACGGGAATTTGTTGTAGCCACCGGAGGCGGCCCCGGTGTGATGGAGGCGGGCAATCGCGGTGCGGTCGAGGCCGGCGGGGCCTCCATCGGGTTGAACATCGTGCTGCCGCATGAGCAGGCCCCGAACGAGTATGTCACGCCGGGACTATGCTTCAACTTTCATTATTTCGGCATTCGCAAGATGCACTTTTTGATGCGGGCCAAGGCGATCTGTGTTTTTCCCGGCGGCTTTGGCACGCTGGACGAGACGTTCGAAGCGCTGACCCTGATTCAGACGGACCGCATGAACAAGGTGCCGTTCTTGTTGTTCGGCGAAGCCTTTTGGCGTCGCATCATCAACTGGGAGGCGCTGTCGGACGCCGGCACCATCAGCCCAGAAGATCTGGAGCTGTTTCGCTTTGTCGACACCGCGCAAGAGGCGGTGCAGATCATCGACGACTGGTATGCCGACGACACCTGACCCAAGCACGCGTGCCCCCCTTAGACGGGTAAGCTGCAGACCGGTGCGCCGCGCAAAAGCGTGGTGACGAGGCGGCCCTCGGGCGTGTCCTTGATCGCATAGCCGTAACCGCGCAGGCGGTGTTTCCATTCGCGCTCGGACACCGCCATGCCGCGCTCGCGCAGCACGAGGTTCAGAACGTCTGTTTCGTTATCTCTGGTAAACTGTTTCATCGTTTCCTGCCTCTGAACAGTGTTTCACTAGTAACGGGATAGTTAACGATCGGGGCAACAATTGTGCCGGAATGTGGCAGCGTAAAGGTTTCATCGCGGCAAGGCTGTTTTCTTGCAGTCGGTCAATCCATGCAGTGATCCACCTGATCCAGCTGAGCCTTGTGCTGACGGCGGGCACGGGCCGCCGACACAAGCGCGCGGAACAGGCCCTGCTGGCGACGGGCATAGAACAGATGTTCGGGGTGCCACTGCACGCCGATGGCAAAGGGATCGCGCACACGTTCGATCGCCTGTATCATGCCGCCCTCGTCACGCGCCACCACGCACAGGCCACGGCCCAGCGAGTCGACGGCCTGAGAGTGCAACGCATTGACCTTCATCGGATCCGTGCCCGCAACATGCGCCAACCGCGTGTCCGGTTCGATATGGACGGTCTTGCGCGGCAGGATCGTGCGGATATAGCGGCTGTCGCGATACACGCCATAGGCATCTTGGTGCAGCGTGCCACCAAGCGCGATGTTCAACATCTGGCTGCCTCGGCAAATCCCCAGCACCGGCTTGTCCTGCGCGAACGCATCATGCACCACGCGCCGTTCAAGCGCGTCGCGCCCCGGATCCAGCCGCGCTGAGCGCACCAACTGTCCGCCGTACAGATCGGGCGAGATATCATCGCCGCCCCCAATAATCACCCCATCCACTGTGGAGAGGTCCGCGTCCGAACCATCGACCCAGCGCACCGATCGCCCGCCAGCCATCCACACATTCAGCGCGATCAGTGGAAAGATGCGCCAGCCCGACCGGCGCGAGGTGGTCACCCCAATCAGCGGTCGTGTCATCCCGGCAACCCGGTCATGTCCAGCCCCGACGCGTGCAGGATATCGCCGCACCGCGCCGCCCAACTGCCCCGCGTCAGCGTGACCAACCCGTGATCGTCGCGCCATTCGCGGCACAGCCGGGCCAACAATGCGTCATCGGCGGCCACGCGCTCGACCGTGATCCAACGTTGCCATTCCTGCGCCAGCGACCATTCGGGATCGTCGATCAGGCAATCGGGCAGGCGAAAGTGAAACGTCGGCCGGGCCGATGTTTTATCAGATATCGCCTCTGCGATCCGGTCAGGCCAGAAATGCGCGAAGATCGGCAACATATCCAAACCCCGGTTGCGCGACGGTGTATGGCGCAAATACAGCTCCATCGCTTGCCGAGCAGTGCCGTTCGGCCCCAGTTCGATCAAGGCGCGCACAAAATCGGTCGGGTATGGATCGGTGAATGGCAGGAGGCGGCGGGAGTCGTCAATCGGGCTGGCCGTGCGCAGCCAATCCTCGATCAGCGCATAGGCCAGCAGCGGGCGCAGGATATCAGCGTCGCTATCCGACGCGATTTGCACATTCAGGTGCACGCCAAAGCCAAACACCCAGCCCGCACCACTGCCCAGCGCACCGGCCTTGCGCAAAACCGTGTTCAGCTGGTTCAGTTTGTCCAGCCCATCCATATCCAACGGTTCGGTCACAATCTCGACCGGCACCACCTCGCGGCCCAAGTCCAGCGCCAGATCGCGTAGCTTGGTCTTGGCAGCGTTGCGCAGGAAGATATCCAGATAGACCTCCAGCTTGCCAAGCGAACTGCCTTGCACGGTCCAGATATGGCTGTCATCCTGCACAGCCTGCCCGCCCAAGGTTTCAGCACACAGGCGGGCCACATGCGCCTCGTCCAGACCGCCAAGCTCGATCTCGACCCCGACAAGGCGCGGATCGCCATCGGCGTTCATGGGCTGTGGAAGGGGGGTAAATTGGGTCATGGGGACAGTTGAGCATTCCCGGCGCAGTTGCACAAGGCTGACTAGGTGTTGCCCGCAGATTACCCGATACCGGCCTCGGATTCGATCTGGCGGCGGGATTTGCGAGCGCGCTCGCTGGCCGATTTGAGCTGACCACAAGCCGCCATGATATCCTCGCCGCGCGGGGTGCGGATGGGGCTGGCGTAGCCCGCCTTATAGACGATATCGGCAAACTTCTCGATCCGGTCCCAATCGCTGCGCTGATGCGGGGCGCCGGGCCATTCGTTGAACGGGATCAGGTTGATCTTGGCAGGAATGCCCTTGATCAGTTGCACCAACCGCCGCGCATCTTCGTCGCTGTCGTTCACATCCTTCAGCATGACGTATTCAAAAGTGATGCGCTCGGAATTGCTGACTTTGGGGTATTCGCGCAGCGCGTCCAGCAGGGTGGAGATGTTCCATTTCTTGTTGATCGGCACCAGCTTGTCGCGCACCTCGTCGGTGGTGGCGTGGAAACTGACGGCCAGCATACAGCCGATTTCCTGCGCCGTTTTGGCAATCTCGGGCACCACGCCCGACGTCGACAGCGTGATGCGCCGACGGC
>Ga0102928_1001514_pt1 | contig 14505 bp, 16 predicted proteins | sample SalPonR1_B_D1_MG_FD_78504 | JGI IMG/M metagenome (GOLD analysis project Ga0102928, IMG submission 78504) | Salt pond soil microbial communities from South San Francisco under conditions of wetland restoration - Salt Pond MetaG R1_B_D1_MG | ecosystem: Environmental > Aquatic > Marine > Intertidal...
CAGCCCCGCGATCACCGCACAAATCACGCCACCCACGATCCACACCGGCATCCCTGTCGGCGCGCTTAGCAACGTGGCGATATCGCGGGTCTGCACCGGTAGGCTGGTCATCTGGACAAGCGACATGCGCAGCCCGGCCATGGGCCCCGAGAGCATCGCATAGGCCGCGATTCCCATGACAAGGACAATCACGAAGGACCGCAGATCGCCGCCGCCGCACCGCGCCAGCGCGCCAAAGCCGCAATTGCCAGCGAGGGACATGCCATATCCGAACAACAAACCACCAAGCACGCTTGCGACCGGAGAAAACGGCGCGGCATGATAAATCGTGCGCTCAAGGTCAAGAAGGCCAAGCGCGACCAAAGTGAAACTCGCCACTCCCGCGACACCGATGGCAAGCCCCCACATCCGAAGCCGCGTATCACTTCCTTGATAAAGCGCATCTTCTATGGCGCCCAAGGTGCAGAACCGGCCGAGTCGCGCAGCGAGGCCCAAAACGATGCCACCACCCGCGCCACAAAGCGCGGTGATCATCGCTTCCTGCATCCCCAGTATCATCGCGATGGTCCTCCTTGACCGCCCCAAAGACGCGGCGGCACGCCGGTTAGGTCTCCTTGCAGAAGATATCGTAAACCACTTCGAGCACGCGCACCGCCCGTTGGTCTGCAAGGCTGTAATAGATCGTCTTGCCCTCACGACGCGGCCGCACAAGCCCCTCGGTTCGCAGCCGCGAAAGCTGTTGCGACACGGCGGCCTGTCGCGATGACAACAGCTCTTCCAGTTCGGTCACGGATTTTTCGCCACTGGCCAGATGACAGAGAATCATCAACCGGCCCTCATGACTGATCGCCTTGAGGAAGTTCGAAGCGTCACACGCATTCTTCATCATGCGCGTGATGTCTTCGTCGCTCATGTCTTTCGAAATGACAGGCAGGGACATGATGTTGTCCTTCATCAGATCGGCGTTTCTTGGCCTAGCGCGTGGCCCGCGTCGTGGCAAGCGTCCCGCGCACCCGGTGCCGCATTCGTGATTTTGGTGGCGTGCGCCCGCATCACTCCGCGCCCTCGGTCTCGGGAATGGCGGTCGCTTCTGGGTGCGCGTTCAGCATCTGGTCCAGAAGGAACCAGAAAAACTCGTCACCCGCATATCCTTCGATGCGGTCAAGTTCGCGCCCCTCCTCGACAAGCACAAAGGTTGGCGTGAACACCGGTGGAGACCTGAACTCCACATCATCGGGAAGATCGTGCAGGTCGGCGCGGCGTAACGGCGCGCGCTGGCCCTCTTCCGTCTTGGGATAGGCCGGTGCGATCTCGGCGTTCCATCGCTCACACCAAGGACAGCCCACCTGCTCGACCATGATCAACTCGGCGGCACGGGCCTGCGGCATCGGCCACAGCCACAAACCGCACACAAGCGCGGCCAATATCGATCGCATGGCAAACAAGGGCGTTACTCCGTTGACGCGGACCATGGCTATAAATATTCTCATTTCAGAATATGTTCAAGCCAACGAGGAGCCACCATGCTGGATGTCACGCTACTGGGCGCTCTTCTGGGTGGCCTTCTCGTCTTTTTCTCACCTTGTGTCCTGCCCATCGTCCCCTTTTACCTGAGCTATATGGCCGGGGCCTCGGTTTCGGAAATCAGCGGCGATGGCACATTGGCCCCGGGCGTGCGCCTCCGGGCGGTGCTGGCGTCTGTCATGTTCTCGCTCGGCATTCTCACAGTCTTTGTCCTGTTGGGGGCCGCTGCCTACGGCCTGAGCCAGACATTTCGATCGATGCAAACCGAGTTCCGTCTCTTCGCGGCTATCGTGGTCTTAATCATGGGGCTGCATTTTCTCGGCGTGATCCGCATCGGCTTTCTCAACCGCGTGTTTCAGCTTGAGGCGGGTGATACGACTAACATGTCGGTGCTGGGTGCCTATGTCGTTGGCTTCGCCTTCGCGGCTGGCTGGACACCCTGTGTCGGGGGCGTTCTGACAGCCGTCGTGTTTGCCGCCAGCACCGAAGCGACGGCGACGCGCGGTCTTGTGCTTTTGATCGTTTTCGGCATTGGCATGACCGCCCCGTTCATTGCGGCTTCGCTTTTCATCGGGCCGTTTCTGAAGTTCGTTTCGCGGTTCCGGCAGCACCTGCCGAAGGTCGAAAAGGCGATGGGCCTTCTGCTCATCCTGTTTGCCGTGCTCATCGCCACCGATAGTGTGAACTACATAGCCCAATGGATGCTCGAAGCCTTTCCGGCATTCCAGAAAATCTGACCCAGAAAATCTGATACGGAGGCACTAAGATGACACGCATATTTACCTTCATGGCCGCCGTCCTTCTGGCCACTTCGGCACAGACTGCCGAGCTTGGCGATGACGGGCTGCACAAGACCGACTGGATGCGCGACACGTTCAAGGACCTGCGCGAGGATCTTGCCGAAGCCAACGCCGAAGGCAAGCGCCTTGCCATCATCATGGAACAGCGAGGGTGCATCTATTGCGCCCAGATGCATGAAGAGGTTTTCCCGCGCGAAGACATCGCGGCCTACATCAGCGAAAACTATTTCGTGGTGCAAATGAACCTGCATGGCGACACCGAAGTCACCGATCTGGACGGCGAGGCACTCAGCGAAAAAGACGCGGCGCGCAAGTGGGGGCTTCTCTTCACCCCGTCGATTCTCTTTCTGCCCGAGGAGGTTTCCGACGACCAAAGCGCGGCACAGGCCGCCGTGGCGATCATGCCCGGCGCGTTCGGGCCGGGCACCACGCTCGACATGCTCACGTGGGTCGCTGAGAAGCGCTATGAGCTTGACAATGGGGAAGATTTTCAGCGCTATCATGCCCGCCGGATCCGCGAACGCGACAATGGCGAAACGGACTGAAGCCGGGGGATTGGCAGGGATTTTGGATTAAGCCTTGCCCCATGCCATCCCGGTGGACTAATAATATACAAAAAACTGAATATGTCTTGGGAGGACGCATGGCAAAGACACTCACCCTTTCGCTGGGGCTGGCATTGGCGGCAGGCATCGCAACCGCTGCCGAAATCGAGCCGACAGAAGTCAAGTTCGAAGATGGCGCTCTGACACAATCGCTCAGTGGTCAGCCGGGAGATGCTGCCGAAGGCCGCAACATCGTCGGCAACAAGAGCCTGGGCAACTGCGTGGCCTGCCACGTGGTCAGCGACCTGAGCGAAGTTCCCTTCCAAGGCGAGATCGGCCCGATGCTCGATGGTGCGGGCTATCGCTGGAGCGAAGCCGAACTTCGGGGCATCGTGGCCAACGCCAAGATGATGTTCCCCGACTCGATGATGCCCTCGTTCTACAAGACCGAAGGGTTCATCCGTCCGGGCAAGGCCTACACAGGCAAGGCAGCAGACGACACGTTCGGCCCGCTTCTCACGGCCCAACAGATCGAAGACGTGGTCGCATATCTCGCGACCCTCAAGGAATGACAGAGGCCGCACCGGCGGTATCTTCAACAGAAATCAGGAGCATGAAAAATGGAACTGACACGACGTAATGTCATGATCATGGGGACCGGCGCCATGGTGGCGTTTGGCCTTCCCATGGCGGCGAATGCAGCGGGCGAAGACCTGATCGAGGCGTTTACCGGCGGGGCCGAGATGGCCGAGAGCGGCGTCACGCTCACCGCGCCCGAGATCGCGGAAAACGGCAACACCGTTCCGATCGAGGTCGACGCCGACGGCGCGAGCGAGATCATGGTTCTGGCTCTCGGAAATCCGACGCCCCCCGTCGCGACGTTCAAGTTCGGCCCGCTCGCGGCAAGTCACACAGCCTCGACGCGGATCCGTCTTGCCGGCACGCAGGACGTTGTCGCCATCGCCAAGATGAAAGACGGCTCGTTCGCGAAAGCCACCAAGACGGTCAAAGTCACAATCGGCGGCTGCGGCGGCTAAGGTATTAAGGAGTTAGAAACATGGCAAAAGGTGTTAGACCCCGCGTCAAAGTCCCAAAGACCGCGAGCGCCGGCGAGGCGATCACGATCAAGACGCTGATCAGTCACAAGATGGAAAGCGGCCAGCGCAAGGACAGCGACGGCAACAAGATCCCCCGCTCGATCATCAATCGCTTCACCTGCGATTTCAACGGCGAGAACGTGATCGACGTGACGCTCGAACCCGCGATTTCGACCAACCCGTTCTTCGAGTTCGAAGCGACGGTGCCCGAAACGGGCGAGTTCCAGTTCACCTGGTATGATGATGACGGGTCGGTCTACGAGACATCCAAGAAGATTTCCGTCGAATAAGCGCCGGACCTGACAGGGAGGACAACAATGATAAGAAAAATGATCACCGTTGGCGCTTTGGGACCGCTGCTATTTACAGCCGGGGCCGCCTTGGCCGAGGCCGTGGAAGATACGCTCGTCGTCAATGAAGACATCGAGATGACCACGCGCACCGACGCACCCGAGCACCTTTCGGATGCCTTGGACGAGATCATGTCGGGCTGGCACTTTCGCGGCACTGAAACACGCGCGATGCAGGCCGACGATTTCGACAACCCGGGCATGATCTTTGTCGAACAGGCAAGAGACGACTGGTCAGAAGTGGTCGGGACCGAAGGAAATTCCTGCGCCTCGTGCCACGACGAACCCGAATCGCTCGCCGGTGTGCGCGCGGTCTATCCGAAGTGGAACGAAGCGGCGGGCGAGGTTCGCACGCTTGAAATGCAGGTGAATGATTGCCGTGAAAACCGCATGGGGGCCGAACCGCTGAAATACACCGGCGGCACAATGCAGGCGATGATAGCTCTCATTTCATCGGTGTCGCGCGGGATGCCCGTGAATGTCGCCACCGACGGACCCGCCGAATCCACGTGGGAAGAGGGCAAGGAGCTCTATTACACGCGCACCGGTCAGCTTGAACTGAGCTGTGCGAATTGCCACGAGGATAATTATGGCCGCATGATCCGCGCCGATCACCTCAGCCAAGGTCAGATCAACGGCTTTCCGGTCTATCGTTTGAAAAACACCAAGCTGAATTCGGTGCATGCACGCTTCAAGGGCTGTGTGCGCGATACCCGCGCCGAGACCTACAAACCCGGCAGCCCCGAATTCGTAGCACTTGAGCTTTACGTCGCCTCGCGCGGCAATGGCTTGTCGGTCGAAGGGCCGTCTATCCGAAACTGAACCGATGAATGCCCCGCCACGCCTGTGCTTGGCGGGGTTTTCTACACGCTCAAATATTCAATATTCCGCATGTATGCGGTGAAGGAGACAGGATGATCTCGCGTCGCGATTTTCTACAGGTCGGCATGGCGACCTCGGCCTTGGTCGGCGCTTCGGGCTTTGGCCAGTGGGGCAGGCTTGCCGCGCAACAGGCGCTCACGCAGGATGATCTGCTTTCGTTCGATACTTACGGGAATGTCTCGCTTATCCATGTGACCGACATCCATGCGCAGATGAAACCCATCTACTTCCGCGAACCTTCGGTCAATATCGGTGTCGGCCCCAATAAGGGCGATGTGCCACATGTGACAGGCGCTGACTTTCGCCGCCTCTATGGCATCGATGATGGCAGTCCCGCGCACTACGCCCTCAGCTCAGGCGACTTTTCGTCACTCGCGCGCGCCTATGGGCGCGTTGGCGGCCTTGATCGCGTGGCCACCGTAATCGACTCGATCCGCGCTGACCGGCCTGACGCCCTGCTTCTGGATGGTGGGGATACCTGGCACGGCTCTTACACCTGCTATCACACGCAGGGTCAGGATATGGTCAATGTCATGAACGCACTGAAGCCCGATGCGATGACCTTCCATTGGGAATTCACATTGGGTAGCGATCGCGTCTCCGAAATTGTCGAAGGCCTGCCTTTCGCGGCCCTTGGCCAGAACATATTCGATGCCGAATGGGACGAACCCGCCGAACTGTTCCCGCCTTACAAGTTTTTCGAGCGCGGCGGCGTGAAAATCGCCGTGATCGGTCAGGCATTCCCTTACATGCCCATCGCAAACCCCGGCTGGATGTTTCCGGAATATGCATTTGGCATCCGCGACGAGCACATGCAGGAAATCGTCGACGAGGTGCGCGCGCAAGGCGCCGAACTCGTTGTCTGCCTCAGCCATAATGGCTTTGACGTTGACAAGAAGATGGCGGGTATCGTGAGCGGTATCGACGTGATCCTGTCGGGGCACACCCATGACGCCCTTCCCGAACCCGTCCTTGTGGGCGACACGATCATCGTGGCGAGCGGGTCAAACGGCAAATTCGTCAGCCGCGTTGACCTCAACGTCGAAGATGGCCGCATGACTGGCTTTCGGCACAAACTCATCCCGATTTTTTCGGACGTGATCGAACCCAAACAAGAGATCACCGCGCTTATCGACGAACAGCGCGCGCCCTACGCGGATCAGCTCGGGGAGGTGGTGGGCCAGACCGACAGCCTTCTCTACCGGCGCGGCAACTTCAACGGAACCTGGGATGACCTGATCTGTGATGCGCTTCTTGAACAGCGGGATGCCGAAATATCCCTGTCGCCCGGTGTGCGCTGGGGCCCGTCGCTTATCCCCGGTCAGGACATCACGCGCGAAGATATCTGGAACGTCACCTCGATGACCTATCCCGAGGCTTACCGCACCGAGATGTCAGGTGAATTTCTCAAAGTGGTCATGGAGGACGTGGCCGACAACATCTTCAACCCCGACCCCTATTATCAGCAGGGCGGCGACATGGTCCGCGTCGGTGGCATGGGCTACCACATCGACATCTCGAAACCCCAGGGCGAGCGGATCAGCAACATGACTCTTCTTGCTACAGGCGAAGCGATCGACCCGGCGCGCAATTACGTGGTGGCCGGCTGGGCCAGCGTCAATGAAGGCACCGAAGGACCGCCCATCTGGGACGTGGTCGAGAAACATATCCGCGAAATGGGCACCGTAAGCTCGACGCCCAACACCAGTGTTACCGTAACCGGCCAGTGATTTGACCTGAGAAGGAGACCCCCTGTCATGTCCAATGACTTTCTGAACAAGCCCGCATCGCGCCGCGCCTTCCTGAGCGGAAGCGCCGCGGCCGTGGTGGGCGTCGCCGCGACGGGAACCGCCCGCGCCGCAACCCCCGATCCCCTGATAACCGAGGTTCAGCCATGGGCGAGCGGGCTGGGTGTCGGCGTCGACGAGGTGCCTTACGGTCTTCCGATCCGGTTCGAGGATGACGTTGTGCGGCGCAATGTCGAATGGCTGACCGCCGACACCATCAGCTCGATCAACTTTACACCGATTCACGCGCTTGATGGCACGATCACCCCTGCGGGTTGCGCGTTCGAGCGCCACCATTCGGGCGCCATCGAACTCAGCAAAGATGACTATCGGCTGATGATCAACGGCATGGTCGATCGTCCACTTGTATTTACCTACGATGATCTCGAACGGTTCCCGCGCGAAAACCACACCTATTTCTGCGAATGCGCGGCAAACTCGGGGATGGAATGGGCGGGGGCGCAGCTCAACGGGGCACAGTTCACCCATGGCATGATCCACAACATGGAATATACCGGCGTGCCCTTGCGCACGATCCTCGAGGAAGCCGGATACGACACCGCCGGCAAATGGATATTTGTCGAAGGGGCCGACGCAAGCTCCAACGGGCGGTCGATTCCCATGGAAAAGGCGCTTGACGACGTTCTCGTCGCGTTCAAGGCCAATGGTGAAGCGCTGCGCAAGGAACACGGCTATCCGGTGCGCCTCGTGGTGCCCGGCTGGGAAGGGAATATGTGGATCAAGTGGCTGCGCCGGATCGAGGTGCTGGACCGTCCGGTCGAAGGCCGCGAGGAAACGTCGAAATATACCGATACGCTGGCCGATGGCACATCGCGCAAATGGACATGGGCGATGGACGCCAAGTCGGTTGTAACCTCACCCAGCCCACAAGCCCCTGTTGCCCACGGCCCCGGTCCGCTGGTCATCACCGGGCTGGCATGGTCCGGCCGGGGCGCGATCACCCGTGTCGATGTCTCAAAGGATGGCGGCAAAACGTGGGAAACCGCGCGTCTTGCCCAACCGGGCGATCGCATGGCGCTCACCCGGTTCTATCTCGATACGGACTGGGACGGCCAAGAGATGCTCCTGCAAAGCCGCGCCATGGACGACACGGGTTATGTGCAGCCAACCAAGGATCAGCTCCGTGAAATCCGGGGCGAGAATTCGATCTACCACAATAACGGCATCCAGACATGGTGGGTGCGCGAGAATGGCGAGGCGGAAAATGTCGAAGTTTCTTAACATCTTTGCCCCTGCAACCGGGGGCGTGGTCGGTGTGTTGTCCTTGGCCTATGTCGTCGCCGATCAGTTCGTCGTGGAAATTCCGTCTGTTTCGCCCGAGTTGGTGACGCAGGCGCACGCCAGCAGCGACCAGCCCGAGCCAACCGAAGACACAGCCACCGAAGACGCAGCCAGCACCGCAGCACCGGATGGCGGGTACGGGCTGGGCCGCCCCGCCCTGCCCGAAGAAATAGCCGCGTGGGATGTCGATGTCCTCCCGGATGGAACCGGTCTTCCCGAAGGGTCGGGGGATGTCGCCACGGGCGAGTCTGTCTTTGCCGCGAAATGCGCCTCCTGCCATGGTGACTTTGCCGAAGGCGTGGGCAATTGGCCCAAGCTTGCAGGGGGCGAGGGCACCTTGGCCGACAAGGACCCGGTCAAAACTGTCGGCTCCTACTGGCCCTACCTGTCGACCACATGGGATTACGTTCACCGCTCCATGCCTTTTGGCGATGCCCAAAGCCTCACCAACGACGAGGTTTATGCGATCACGGCCTACATCCTTTATTCCAACTACCTCGTCGAAGATGATTTCACGCTCTCGCACGAAAACTTCACCGATATCGAGCTTCCCAACGCGGATGGCTTCATCGTGGATGACCGGGACGAAACGGAATATCCGCTGTGGACGATCGACCCCTGCATGAGTGACTGCAAGGACAATGTCGAAATCACCATGCGGGCCCGTGTTCTGGACGTAACCCCCGAGGAAGAAGAGACCGAAGCCGCGGCGACCGAAGACACGGCTTCCGCCGACACAGACACGGCAGATGCCACCCCCGAGGCGACGGAGACCGAAGCGGCGGCCCTAGATCCCGAGATGGTCGCTGCGGGCGAGAAGGTCTATCGCAAATGCAAGGCCTGCCATCAGGTCGGCGAGGGCGCCAAGAACCGCGTCGGCCCGGTCCTGACCGGCATCGTCGATGCGCCTGCGGGGGCGGTGGACGGCTTCAGATACTCGAACGCCCTTGAGGCGGCAGCCGAAGATGGGCTGATCTGGACCGAAGCAGAACTCTCGGCATTCCTCGCCAAGCCGAGAGCGTATCTCAAGGGCACCAAGATGAGCTTTGCCGGACTTCGAAAGGAGGCCGATCAAAGGGCCATCATCGCCTATCTCAGAAGTGTTTCGGAGTAGTCACGTGAAAAACAAGCTCGGTGCCCTGTGTCTCGGACTGGCAGTCCTCCTTCCCGGTCTCACCCTCGCGGCTGAGATCGGCGACACAGAGCGCGGCGAGCGTCTTTATGGCAAATGCAAGGGCTGCCATCAGGTCGGTGCGAATGCCGTGGACCGTATCGGGCCCCATCTCAACGGTATCTTCATGCGTCGTGCTGCGGCGCATGAAGGCTTCGCCTATTCCAAGGCGATGGTCCGGGCGGGCGCGGACGGGCTTGTCTGGGATGCCGAAACCCTTGATGCCTACATCGAGAACCCGCGCGCGCTCGTCTCAAGGACACGCATGAGTTTCCGGGGCATGAAGGACGCTCAGGATCGGGCCGACCTTCTGGCCTATCTCAGAACTTTTTCGGACAATCCCGCCAACATTCCCGAGGCCGCGCCCACCGCGCTGCCAACCGACCATGATCTTGATCCCGAAATTCTCGCACTTGATGGCGATCCGGAATATGGTGAATACCTCGCCAGTGAATGCCTGACCTGCCACAAATCCGATGGCAGTTCGGACGGAATCCCCTCGATAACCCACTGGCCCACCGAAGATTTCGTCGTCGCGATGCACGCCTACAAGCGCAAGCTGCGGCCTCATCCGGTGATGCAGATGATGGCAGGCCGGTTGTCGAACGAAGAGATCGCGGCTTTGGCCGCCTATTTCAAAGACCTCGAATGAGGCGCATTTAAACCAAGGGAGGAAACACGAAATGAAACTTAACAGACGCATATTCTTAGGCACCGGGGCCGCTGCTGCAGCGTCACTATCCGCTCCGGCCGTTCTGGCATCTAACCACGAAAAGGCGCGTGTCGTTGTGATCGGCGGCGGTGCCGGCGGGGCCACTGCCGCGCGCTATCTCGCCAAGGACAGCAAGGGCGAAATCAACGTAACCCTGGTCGAACCGTCCCGAACCTATTTCAGTTGTTTCTTTTCGAACCTCTATTTGGGCGGCTTCAAGGAGCTGGCGGATATCGGCCATACCTATGGCACGCTGGCGGCCGAGTATGGCATCAACGTCGTGCATGACTGGGCCGTGGACGTGGACCGCGACAGCAAGACGGTCACCTTGGCCGGCGGGGCGGTTCTCCCCTATGACAAACTGATCCTGAGCCCCGGTATCGATTTTGTTGATGATGCCGTCGAGGGGTGGAGCCTCGCCGCTCAGAATGCGATGCCCCACTCCTACAAAGCCGGATCTCAGACCGAACTGCTCAAGGCGCAGATCGCAGAGATGCCCGAGGGTGGCACCTTTGCCATGGTGGCCCCGCCCAACCCCTTCCGCTGCCCACCCGGCCCTTACGAACGGGTGTCGATGGTCGCGCATGTGCTCAAGGCCAACAATCCTACTGGCAAGATCATCGTGGCGGACCCCAAGCCCAAGTTCTCCAAGATGGCGCTCTTTCAGAACGGATGGAATGATCATTATCCCGGCATGGTCGACTGGATCGGTGAGGATTTCGGCGGCGGCAACGTGTCGGTCAATCCCGATGACATGACCATCACCATCGACGGCGAAGAAACCAAGGTGGATGTCTGCAATGTGATCCCGGCGCAAAAGGCCGGGCGCATTGCCGAAATCGCGGGTGTGACCGATGGCAACTGGGCCCCGGTCAACGCCGAGGACATGTCCACGAAAGCCGACCCGGATGTCTATGTTCTGGGTGATGCAAGCCAGCAGGGCGACATGCCCAAATCCGGCTTTGCAGCCAACAGTCAGGCAAAGGTCTGCGCCAACGCCGTGCGCGGTGCGCTCACCGGGTCCAAGGTCTTTCCGCCGAAGTTTTCGAACACCTGTTGGTCACTCATCGCGACCAATGATGGCGTGAAAGTCGGCGCCACTTACGAAGCCACCGACGAGAAAATCGCCAAGGTGGATGGCTTCATCAGCCAGACAGGAGAAGACAGCGCCCTGCGCAAAGCGACCTACGAGGAAAGCGAGGGCTGGTATACCGGGATCACGTCGGACATGTTCGGCTGAAACCACGGTCGCGGCGGCTGAACCGTATCACCGCCGCGATCTTCACAAGGAAAGGGATCAAAATGCTTAAGGTATTCGCAACGATCACCGCACTGGGTATCGGCACGTCAGTAGCCGCCGAAGACGCCATCACTTACCCTTTCAGCGGAAGTTTTGACGACGCCACCTTTGCCGTGGAAAGTGCCATCATCGGGCGCGGGCTCGTGATCGACTATGTCAGCCATGTGGGCGAGATGCTTGAGCGCACAGGCGAGGATGTCGGAAGCGACGTGACCCTGTTCAAAGAGGCGGACGTGTTCCTGTTCTGCTCGGCCACTGTTTCACGAAGCGTGATGGAAGCCGACCCGATGAACCTTGTCCACTGCCCCTATGGCATATTCGTGGCCGAACGGGACGGTGAGGTCATGCTGGGTCACCGCCAGTATCCCGAAGGACCGATGCAAGAGGTTCAAACCTTGCTGAGCGACATCGTGAACGAGGCGATGGAGTAGAACGCGCGCGTCACTCCGCAGGTTGCAGCGCGGGCGCGCGCCGAAGCGCGCGATCCGCAACCAACGCGCCCGTCACGATGGACAAAAGCGCCACAATCGCGGACAGGCTCAGCATCGATACACCCGAAAGGCCAGCACCCACGGTGCAGCCCCCCGCCAGAACGCCACCAAAGCCCATGAGGGCCGCCCCTGCCACATAGCGGAGCGTTTGCCGCGGGCTCTCAAAACTCTCAAGGCTCAGTTCGCGCCGGATCAGCGCGGACAGGAAACCACCTGCAAACACGCCCCCGACCAGCCCCACACCAAAACCGGCCGGAATGGATGTCGACGCCACTGTCCAGAAAAGGCTATCGGCCCATGTCGATGTGAAGGCCATGGACTGCACCGGCTGCGGCTCGAACGCATCGAAGAAAAGCCAGCCGGTCGCGAGCCAGCCCGCCACGACAAGCGCGCCGATCGCCCCCGCCATCATAACGTGAAGAGGACGTGGCCGAAGCCATGCGATCGCCGCGACAAGACCTGCCACCAGAAGCGCGGCCCATGTCACCGCCCCGCCCGGCAACTCGGCCAACGACCCGATACCGGCCTCAAGGGTGGCACCGCCAAGTCCCACCCGCAAAGGCGCAAAGACGCCTTTGAGCGTGGCATGCGCCACGATGGCAAAGATCACCAGCACAGTCAGCGCCCGCAGATTGCCCGTACCGCCCAGAACCGTGAGGCGGCTGATGCACCCCCGCGTCAGAACCATCCCGAAACCAAAGGCGAGCCCGCCGACCATCAGCGCGGCAAGCGGCAGGTCCGATACCATCTGACGATGATCAGAAAGATCAACCCAGCCCAACCCGGTCACAAGCGTCGTGCCCGCAATGGCCACCGCGAGCGCGCTTAGCCATGTGCCAAGCGCCGCATTGCGATCAGGGCCCGCCACCACCGCGCGACGAAGACAAAACCGGCTGACCTGCGCGGCCACGCCGAAGGCAAGCCCGAGGGCCAATCCGATCAGAAGTTGCGCGCCCTGCGCGTCAAACGGCAGTTCGTAAAGCTCGAATAGCATGGAAGTTTCGTCCCGGCGAAAATGGCAATCCGGCCTTACATCGCGCTTTTGCACATGAGGTCAAGAAGCCCAACCCGGGACGCTTTCTTGCAAAGTTGATCATGAACGGAACAGGGTTTCACCCGGACGCGCGTCACCGGCAAAATATGCCATGATCGTTCTGCTTTCTGAAAGCTTGGCCTTAAATCGCGATGATGGCGCTCTCAACGGGAATGTTTGGGTGTTGCGTCATTCGAACTCCATCTGCTCATAGACCCGGCCCGCATTTTTGGTTGCCAGCTCCTCGAACGTATCGAGATGCGCATAGGGCGATTGATCCACATAATAGGCATCGGCCAGATCACCCCCCGCATCCAGATGCGCACCGATCTTTTTGCGCAGATAGACAAGGTAATCACGCGTATAGCGACGCACCTGCGCCATATTGGTCGGATGGCCGTGCCCCGGAATGACATAGGTCGCGTCAAGCGCCTCGAATTCGGTCTCCCATGTGTCAAGCCAGTCGGCGGTATAAGTGTGCTCGAAAATCGGGAGCATCCGTTCGTGAAAAGCCATGTCTCCGGAAATCACAAGCTCCTGCTTCGGCAGCCACACGACAATGTCGCCCGGGCTATGCGCGGGCCCCAGATACCGCGCCTCAATCCTGAAATCTCCGCGCTCCACGACATAGCTCTCCGCGAAAGTCTCGGTTGGAAGAACGATCTGCGTGCCTTCGTGCTGCTCTTGGTTTATCCGTTCCATGGTCGCGAGCGATTGCGCACCATAGTCTTCGATTTCCTGCGCCGCATCTTCATGGGCCACGATAGGCACGCCCTGTTCATCCCAATAGCTGTTGCCAAGCATGGCGTGCCCTTGGCCATTTTCGTTGAAGACCAGTTTGACCGGCTGATCGGTCACGGCCTTTATCTCTTCGTGCAGGGCCTTGGCCAGACCATAGGCCGCGCCGCCATTGATCACGACGACACCGTCACCCGTCACGATAAAGCTCAGGTTGTTGTTGTGACCTGCGTTCTCATAGGTGGGCGGCGCGGTTGCACCGATCGCCGAATAGACACCGGGGATCACCTCGTAGGGTTTGTCATAAAGAAGCGAAGCCGGGTATTTGTCAGCGATATCCTCGCTGGCCTGCGCCATCCCGGTAAGCGCCATAAATGCCAGAATCCATCGCATCACATATCCTCCGTCACGAATTGGTACGCATCGCCCTTGCGCTCAACGCGCCCCAACCCGCCACCGGGAAGGTGAAAGCCGATCAGCCCCATACGCTCTTGCGTCAGCATGTCGAGAAGGCGGACGCGCGTGTTGGCCGCGGTCTCGGGGTCCTGATCCGAACCGCTGGGCCATTCCGGCCGCTCAAACGCCACATGACCGTTGCCTATGGCATCGCCGACCACCAAAACTGCGCCCTCGGTGCCGCGAAGCTCGAAGGACATATGCCCCGGCGTATGACCGAAGCTGCTATGGGCGATGATGCCGGGACGGATCTCTTGGCCGCTCTCGAACGTGCTCATGTCTTCCGCGATAGCCTCAAGCCTGCGGGCCGCGCCCAC
>Ga0102928_1001515_pt1 | contig 14497 bp, 12 predicted proteins | sample SalPonR1_B_D1_MG_FD_78504 | JGI IMG/M metagenome (GOLD analysis project Ga0102928, IMG submission 78504) | Salt pond soil microbial communities from South San Francisco under conditions of wetland restoration - Salt Pond MetaG R1_B_D1_MG | ecosystem: Environmental > Aquatic > Marine > Intertidal...
CATTTTGCATTCTCTGCATCAGGTTCACGAGGTTGAAACCTGGTCGGAAGAGGGCGGTGCGCGGCAGGTTCGTATTGATGGCAAAGCCGCGTCGCAAACGGCCCTTGGCCGTATTGCGCGGGTTCTTTGGCTGATCCCGTCGATGGACCGCCTTTGGATTGAGGCCACAGAAGGCCGCCGGCGGTTTCTGGATCGCATGACGCTCAGTTTCCGACCTGATCACGCGGATGCTACCCTGAGCTATGAAAAAGCTATGCGCGAACGCAATCGATTGTTGAAAGATCAGGTGCGCGATTCCCATTGGTATATCGCGCTTGAACGGCAGATGGCCGAAAGCGGTGCGGCCATCCATGCCAATCGGCTGTTTGCAATTGACCAATTGCAGGCCGCGCAAGAAGAGGCTGAAACCGCCTTCCCCGTGGCCACGCTTGAATTGATTGCCACCGAAGGCACTATACCCGAGACACCGGCGGATCTGGCCGATGCCTTGGCCGAAAGCCGCTTTCGTGATCTTGCGGCTGGACGCACCTTGGTGGGGCCGCATCGTGCCGACCTGTATGGGGTTTATGCGGCCAAGGGGGTGCCCGCGCGCGATTGCTCCACAGGCGAGCAAAAGGCGCTTTTGGTGTCTTTGATCCTTGCCAATGCGCGTGCCCTTGCCCGCGATTTCGGCGCGCCGCCTGTGTTGCTGCTGGATGAGGTCGCGGCCCATCTTGATGGCGGGCGCCGTGCCGCGCTTTATGATGAAATCTGTGCGCTTGGCGCGCAGGCTTGGATGACCGGCACCGGACCGGAACTTTTTGCTGAACTGCACGACCGGGCGCAATTCATCGAAGTGACCGAAACGGACGGTATCAGCACTGTAAACGAAAGGCCCGCCTCATGACCCCGCAACGCGTGACGCTGATCACTCTTGGTGTTCAGGATCTGGACCGGGCCAAAGCGTTCTATGCCGCCCTTGGTTGGCATCCTGCCGAAGAAACGCCAAGCATCGTGTTTTACCAATTGCACGGGCAGGTTCTTGGCCTTTTTGGGCACAAGGACTTGGCCAAGGATCAGGGCCGACCGGATGCCAATCTGGGCACGGGTGCGATGACCTTGGCGCAGAACTTCGATACCCAAGCCGAGGTGGATGCCGCGTTTGATCAGGCGGTCGCCGCAGGCGCGACGATCTTGAAGCGCCCGGAAATGGTGTTTTGGGGTGGCTACTCGGGCTATTTTGCCGATCCTGATGGCCATGTCTGGGAGGTTGCGATGAATCCCTTTTGGCCTTTGGCCGACGATGGTAGCCTAACCTTGCCGAGGGCTGAATGACCCTCTCACTGTCGGATCTTGCGCTTTATGCGGGGGCCTTGCTGGTGCTGTTCCTTACCCCCGGTCCGGTGTGGTTGGCGATGTTGGCGCGCTCGATGTCGGGCGGGTTTCATGCGGCATGGCCTTTGGCCCTTGGGGTTGTGGTTGGCGATGTGCTTTGGCCGTTTCTGGCCATTCTTGGTGTCAGTTGGATCGTATCGGTGTTTTCCGGGTTCATGTTGGCGCTGCAAATCTTTGCTGTGGCGATGTTTGTTGGCATGGGGGTCTTGCTGATCCGGAATGCAGACCGCTCAATCGCAGCTGACAGCCGCCTGACCCGGCCCGGCACATTGGCGGGCTTCATGGCCGGCTTGGCCGCGATCCTTGGCAATCCCAAAGCGATCTTGTTTTACATGGGCGTGTTGCCGGGGTTTTTCGATCTGACCCGGATCACCCCGCTGGATATCGCGGCTATCGTATTTTTGTCGTTTGTGATCCCGCTGATCGGCAATTTGGCATTGGCCCTGTTCGTGGATCGTATTCGCCGCGCCATGAGTTCGCCGGGCGCCATCCGCCGGACCAATATAGTCTCGGGTTGGTTGCTTATTTTGGTCGCCGCCGCGATTGCCCTGACCTGACCGCGCTGCCGGATTTGTTGGCTTTGCCCGGGGTGTTTCGGGGCAAGATTTCAGTCTGGATGGGGCCGTGGATTGTCGGCTTTCGCCCCGTGTCGCTCAGCCACTAAATATTGGGGTAAACGCGTGACATTCCCCCCAGAAAATCGTATAAAATCACAAAAGTGCGAAGGGACAAAAGCATGGCCGAAGCAGCACCGTCGCCCGAAGAATATGGCGCGGATTCAATCAAAGTTCTCAAAGGGTTAGAGGCAGTTCGCAAGCGCCCCGGCATGTATATCGGTGATACCGATGACGGGTCGGGCCTGCACCATATGGTTTACGAAGTTGTCGACAACGGCATTGATGAGGCTTTGGCCGGTCATGCGGATGCCGTGAATGTCACGATACACGCGGATTCCAGCGTATCGGTCAGCGACAATGGCCGCGGTATTCCGGTTGCGATCCATGAAGAAGAGGGCGTTTCCGCCGCCGAGGTCATCATGACCCAATTGCACGCGGGTGGCAAATTCGACCAGAATTCGTACAAAGTGTCAGGCGGCTTGCACGGCGTTGGCGTATCGGTGGTGAATGCCCTGTCCGATTGGCTGGAGCTGCGGATCTGGCGCAACGAAAAAGAGTATTATGCCCGTTTCGAGCATGGCGATACTGTCGAGCATTTGCGTGAGGTCGGCCCGGCAAATGGCCGCAAAGGCACCGAGGTGCGCTTTATGGGCTCGACCGATACATTCTCGAACCTTGAGTACAGTTTCGAAACGCTTGAAAAGCGGCTGCGCGAATTGGCGTTTCTGAACTCGGGCGTGCGCATCATCTTGCGTGACGAGCGCCCCGAAGAGCCGCTGCATGGGGAATTGCACTATGATGGCGGTGTCAGAGAATTCGTAAAGTATCTTGACCGGCATAAGGCCGCGATGATCTCGGACCCGATCTTTATCACTGGCGATCGCGACGATATCGGCGTTGAGGTCGCGATGTGGTGGAACGACAGCTATCATGAAACAGTTTTGCCCTTCACCAACAACATCCCGCAACGCGATGGCGGCACGCACATGGCGGGCTTTCGCGGCGCGCTGACACGCACGATCCAGAAATATGCGCAGGAAAGCGGGATCGCCAAGAAGGAAAAGGTCAACTTTACCGGCGACGACGCACGCGAGGGTCTGACCTGTGTCTTGTCGGTCAAAGTGCCCGACCCCAAGTTTTCCAGCCAAACCAAGGACAAGCTTGTCAGCTCTGAAGTGCGGCCAGCGGTCGAAGGTTTGGTGACGGAAAAGTTGTCGGAATGGTTCGAGGAAAACCCCAACGAGGCCAAGCAGATTGTCGGCAAGATCGTCGAGGCCGCACTGGCCCGCGAAGCGGCGCGCAAAGCCCGCGAACTGACTCGGCGCAAAACCGCGATGGACGTGAACTATCTGGCCGGAAAGCTGAAGGATTGCTCGGAAAAAGACCCGTCCAAGACAGAGCTGTTTCTGGTCGAGGGTGACAGCGCCGGTGGATCGGCGCAAACCGGGCGTGACCGCTCGACCCAAGCGGTTTTGCCGCTGCGTGGTAAAATTCTGAATGTTGAACGGGCGCGGTTTGATCGTATGTTGGGCAGTCAGGAAATCGGCAATTTGGTGATGGCCCTTGGCACGGGCATCGGGCGGGATGAATTTAACCTGTCCAAACTGCGCTACCACAAGATCGTCATCATGACCGATGCCGACGTGGACGGTGCGCATATCCGGACCTTGCTTTTGACATTCTTCTACCGGCAGATGCCCGAGCTTATCGAAAATGGCTATCTCTACATCGCGCAGCCACCGCTTTACAAAGTGTCCCGTGGCAAATCCGAAGTGTATCTGAAAGACGAACCCGCACTTGAGGATTACTTGATTCAGCAGGGCACCGACGACGCGGTGTTGCGTCTTGGAACGGGTGAGGAAATCATCGGGCATGATCTGGTGCGCGTGGTCGAAGAGGCCCGCCAGTGCAAGCGCATGCTTGAATCCTTCCCCACCCATTACCCCCGTCACATTCTGGAGCAGGCCGCGATTGCCGAGGCGTTCTTGCCCGGCCGGGTTGATGCAGATCTGCAGGGCGTGGCGGATACCATCGCTGAGCGTCTGGACCTGATCGCATTGGAATATGAACGCGGCTGGCAGGGCCGCCCGACCCAAGATCTTGGCATCCGTCTGACGCGCACGGTGCGGGGCGTCGAAGAGATGCGCACGCTGGATGGCCCTGTATTGCGTGGCGGCGATGCCCGGCGCCTTGGTCAACTGACACAGAGCTTGCGCGATATCTATACGCACCCCGCGACCTTGGTGCGTAAAGACCGTGTGCAGAATATCTATGGGCCATTGGATCTGTTGGATGCCATCCTGAAAGAGGGTGAAAAAGGTCTGCAAATGCAGCGCTACAAAGGGTTGGGCGAAATGAATCCCGGCCAACTGTGGGAAACCACGCTGGACCCCGAGGCGCGCACGCTGTTGCAGGTCAAGGTTGACGACGTGGCCGAGGCGGATGATCTGTTCACCAAGTTGATGGGGGATGTTGTTGAACCGCGCCGCGAGTTCATCCAGCAAAATGCGCTGAACGTAGAAAACCTTGATTTCTGATCAAAGGTTTGGTGCGTTTGTCATTTACAGGGCGGCTTTCTGGCCGCCCTTTTTCATGGGCGGATATTGGTCATTGCCAGACAACCTTTGGGAAAGCGGTCGCAGAAAAAGCGTGCTTGGGTTACGTTGACCACCAGTGCCGCGTATTGGCCTAGCCCATGAGCGAAAAGAAGGATCAAAACCAAGCCCCTATGACAACGCCACAGACCTCGACGCAACACTCTCCCGTGCCTGCCGATTTGGAGCGCCTGATCGCGTGTCCGAATTGTGATGCGCTTTATACCGCGCCCAATGTCGCGTCCCAAGACAAGGCCTTTTGCGGGCGCTGCCACACGGTTTTGATCGCGCCAAGGCGCAAGGCCGGGAAGCAATTGATTGCCCTCGCCCTGACCGTCCTGATTCTGATCACTGCGGCCACGCTATTTCCGTTTCTGGCCATTGACGCGGGCGGAATGCACCAAGAGGCGTCGATCCTGCAAACCGCCTTTGCATTCGAGGGCGCATTGCTGGGGCTGTCGATTGCCGTGATGATGTTCATCGTCGTCATTCCAATGCTGCGGTTGATATTGCTGATCTATGTGTTGACCCCAATCATTCGCGATCGTCCGCCCGCGCGCTTGGCGAAACCCGCGTTTCGCCTGTCCGAGGCGTTGAACCCTTGGTCGATGGCGGAAATTTTTGCGCTTGGCTGCGCTGTCGCCTTGGTCAAACTCAGTGATCTGGCGCAGGTGCAATTTGGCCCGGCCGCGTGGTTGTTTGCGATCTTGGTTGTGATTGTGGTCGTGACCGATTCTTTGATGTGCAGGTATTCGATATGGAAGTCTCTGGACCAGTGAAAACCGCGCGCGATATGGGCCTTGTTGGCTGCACGCGATGTTACACCGTGTCGCCACGTGGCACCGCCCATTGCCCGCGCTGCGGCAGCGTTTTGCAATCACGCGACAGGCTGTCATTGCAAAAAGTCTGGGCGTGGTGGCTGGTTGGCTTGATGTGTTACATTCCAGCCAACCTGTATCCGATGCTCGAAACCCGCACTCTTGTCAGCGCACAAAGCGACACGATTGTTGGCGGCGCGGTCGAGCTGGCGCGTCACGGAAATTGGGGCGTCGCGGCAATCATCTTGGCGGCCAGCGTTTTGATACCAGTCGTCAAGTTCGTCATCATCGCCGGATTGGCTCTTGGGGTATGGTTGGGGCCTAAGGTGCCCGAAGGGCGGCGCCAGTTCTGGTATGAGGTGGTTGAATATATCGGCCGCTGGTCCATGATTGATGTGTTCGTCGTTGCGATCTTGTCATCGCTTGTTCAATTGCAAGCGCTTGCCACGATCACGCCGGGCCGGGCCAGCTTGTTCTTTGCGCTGTCGGTGATCTTCACGATGCTTTCGGCGCAAAGCTTTGACAGCCGGTTGATCTGGGATAAAGGCCAGCCGGACAGTGCATCCACCCGCAGACCCCCTGTCGGTGATGTCAAAGGAGACCTTTCAGCGTGACGGATCCTCAACACCCCCCAACACCGCCCATCAAAAAGGGCGGGCAAAACCTGTTGCAGCGGGTAACAATCGTTTGGGTCGTGCCCCTGATCGCCGTGTTGGCCGTTGTGGCAATTGCCGCGCAGTCTTATTTGGATCGTGGCCCCTTGATCACCGTCAGCTTTGAAAACGCTTCGGGCATTCAGCCGGGCACCACCGAATTGCGATACCGGGATGTGACCGTTGGGCTGGTCGAAGATGTCAGTTTTGCTGATGGGTTGGATCGTGTCGTTGTGGCCATCCGGATCGACCAGGATGTGGCCCCGTATGTCGATGCCAACTCGCAATTTTGGGTCGTGCGCCCGCAAGTGACGGCGCAAGGTGTTTCCGGCCTGAATACCGTGTTGTCAGGTGTCTATCTCGAAGGTCTGTGGGACAACACGCCCGATGGCGTGACCTATGACTTTGCCGGCTTGCCTGACGCGCCCTTGGAAAAAGCGGGCCAAGATGGTTTGCGCGTTACGTTGCGTGCTTCGGGAAAAGCCACGCTGACCCAAAACGCTCCCATCCTGTATCGCGGCATTACCGTTGGCCGGCTTGGCAAGACCCAGATCACGCAAGATGGGTCCGCCGCCGAGGCAGAAGCGCTGATCTACAAACCACATGACAGATTGATCAGTTCCGCAACACGGTTCTGGGACGCGTCGGGGTTTTCCTTTTCGCTTGGCCCAAACGGCGCCGCGCTTGATTTTTCCTCGGTCGCCTCGTTGGTGTCGGGTGGGATCACCTTTGAAACCTTGGTTTCGGGCGGTAGGCCGGTTGATCCGGGCGCCAGTTTTATAGTGCACGCCGATGAATCATCGGCCCGGTCCAGTATTTTTTCCCGTGACAATGCAGAAAACCTGACACTCTCCGCTGTGTTTGAGGAAAATGTCGAAGGCTTGACGACAGACGCCGCGGTTGAGCTGAATGGCCTCCGCATTGGCCGGGTCAGTGCTTTGAACGGGTTGGTTGACCCTGAGGCATTCGGCGACAATCGGGTGCGATTGGTGGTCAGCTTGGCGATCAGCCCCGGTCGCCTTGGACTTGCAGGTGAGGCCAGCACAGACGCCGCGCTGGACTTTTTGCGCCAACGTGTTGCACAGGGACTGCGCGCGCGGCTGACCACCGCCTCGATCCTGACCGGAGGTTTGAAAGTTGAATTGATCGATGTGCCCGATGCGCCCAACGCCGCGCTTGAAACCGGCGAATCCGGCGCGCTTTATATTCCGACCACCAAGAGCGACATTGCCGATGTATCGGCCACGGCTGAAGGGGTGTTCGAGCGTATAAATGCCTTGCCGATCGAAGAGGTGATGGCGCAAGCGATCAACCTGATGGAAAACGCGAATACCCTGATCACCAACGAAGATCTGCGCACTGTCCCGCAAACCTTGAACGGTTTGCTTGGGGATGCGCGTGGCTTTGTGGCTTCGGATGATGTGCAGACATTGCCGGGCCGGTTAAACGATGTTGTTGTCGATCTTCAGGCCACGCTGACCCGCTTGAACGACGCACAAACGGTTGAGCGGCTGACAGCCGCTGTCGACAGCGCAACCGAGGCTGCGGAGGGTGTCACCACGGCTGTGTCTGGTGTGCCCGACCTGATCGAAAGACTGAATGCGGTCGCGGCCAAGGTGGAAACGGTTGAAATTGATCGGCTAGCGGCTGAATTCAGCGGCCTTCTGAACACGACCGAAACCCTTTTGGCAAGCGATGCGGCGGCTGAATTGCCGGCCAAGTTGAACAGCGCCTTGGCTGAACTGAGTGCCGTTCTGGCCCAACTGCGTGATGGCGGTGTTGTGGAAAATGCCACAAACGCCTTGGCGTCCGCCAGTCAGGCGGCTGATACTGTGGCCGAAGCGGGCCGCGAATTGCCCGATCTGATCGCCCAAGCCAAAGGAGTTCTGGCGCGAGCCAACTCAACATTGGAAGGCTATGAGGCCAGCAATGGTCTTGGCCGTGATGCGCGCACGGCCCTGATCGAAGTGCAAAAGGCCGCCAAGGCGGTCGCCTCGCTCGCCCGCGCGATTGAACGCAACCCCAATTCTCTTCTGACAGGACGTTGAGTTTCATGCCCAAAATCGGATTTAGCCCGCTTGTTTTCGTTGCATTCGCCTTGGCCGCCTGCAGCGGTGCCCCGGATCAAAGGATCACCGTGCCCAAGGCGCAGGTCGATGAAACGCAGCGGATCAGCTATGGCGCGATTGCACTGCGCGAGGTGTCGTTGCCGACCTATGCCGCCTCGGAAGATATCTATGTTGCGGATGAAAACGGTCAGCTCAGCACCACCACAGGCCTTTTGTGGGCCGATGATCCAAGTCGGGCAATCACGCTGGAATTATCGCGTTACCTGTCCCAGATCACCGGCGCGCAGGTGGCTTCCGAGCCTTGGCCGTTCGCAGAGTATCCGGACGCGGAAATCGAGGTTCGGATCGAAGACATGCTGGCGCTGTCAGACAATACATTCAGGCTAAGCGGTCAGTATTTTGTGGCCCCGGAAAACGGGCGCGACCGCGCCAAATTGTTCGATCTTGCCCTGCCGATTTTGGGGGATGCCACCCCCGCGGATATCGCGACCGCCCGCGGTCAGGCGGTGCGCGATCTGGCCGTGGCGATTGCGCGCGACGGTCTGCGCTAACGCTTAACCGCCCGGTTTGATCGTGCCTGTCAGCCCTTCGGGTTTGCCCACCACGACAAAGGTCAGCTTTGCAGGGTCCATCAAGGTGTTGGCGACCCTATTAATTCCATCAAGGGTTACGGCGTTGACCAAATCATTGCGGTTGCTGATGTAATCGGGGTCCAGCCCGTCCATCTGCATTCCGACAGCGATGTTGGCAATTGGGGCATTGCCATCGAACCGAAGGGGATAAGCGCCAGTCAGATAGGTTTTCGCATCGTTCAATTCAGATTGTGTAACGCCTTCGGTGCGAAGGCGGTCCCACTCGGCGCGGATTACGTCGATCGACTCAGCTACGCGACCATTGGCCGTGGCGACAGAACCCAGCCAAAGATACGCATTATCCTTGTTGGCCAGATAGGAATAGACACCATAGGTCAAACCACGCTTTTCGCGCACTTCCTGCATCAATCGGCTTTCGAACGATCCGCCTCCAAGGATGTGGTTCAGGACATAGGCCGCGAAGAAATCGGGATCATCGCGATCAATGCCGGGCTGGCCGAACATGACAACGGATTGCGGCGTGTCAAAATCCACAATCTGGATACCACCCGGCAAATTGACATCCGCCGAGCCCGGCAGAGCAGGGCCGGTTTCGGGCAATTCCAGCAAAAGGCCGTCCAACAGGGTGGCAAGCTCTTGTTCTGTGATGTCACCCACGGCGCTGACATACAGCCGGTCCCGCGTCAGCGCGGCCTGATGGGCGTTTACTATATCCTCGCGTGTCAAGTCTGCGACGCTGTCCTGCGTGCCATATTCAGGGCGGCTATAGGGATGATCGCCGTAAACCAATTTTGCAAACGCATCGCCGGCAATATCGCGCGGGTCTTTCTGGTTCGAGAGGATGATCGAATTCACCTGTGCGCGCACGCGGTCAATGGCGCTTTGGTCAAAGCTGGGGTTCACAAGGCTTTCCCGCAAAAGAGCGACCGCCTGATCGCGGTTTTCCGTCAAAAAGCGTGCGGAAATGCTGACGGTATCGTCTGAAGCATTATAGCGGAAAGAGGCGGCCAGCGCTTCGGTTTCGCGGGCAAAGGCGCGCGCATCCATGTCACCGGCCCCTTCTTCCAGCAAACCCACCATCAGGTTGGTCACGCCTTCTTTGCCTTGCGGATCCAGCGAGGTGCCGCCCTGAAAGCGTAGTTCAAGCGCCACAAAGGGAATCGAATGTTCCTCGACCAACCAAGCATGGATGCCACCCGGTGTGGTCATTTCCTTGATGTTCACTTCGGCCCATGCGGGCAGGGCCACGAAAAGGGCCAAGACGGGCAACAAGAAACGCATCATTGGGTCACCTCCGGAGTAGTCAGCCATCCTGTCACGGCGTTATCACGATCCAGCACATCACGGGCGGCGGCCATGATGTCATCGGGTGTCACGGCTTGCACGATATTGGGCCATGCCTGCACATCTTCAATGGTCAGACCTTGAGTCAGCGCCCTGCCATATCGGTTGGCGATGCGGTTAACGTCATCGCGCTCATAAATCATTGAGGCCCGATACTGCATCTTGATCCGGTCCAGCTGATCCGTATCGATCCCGGTTTCCAAAAATCCGGCAATCACGTCGTCCATCGCATCTTCGGCCTGTTGCAGGGTGACGCCGGGGGCCGGCACGACGACAAGATTGAATGTCGTATCGTCCAAAGATGTTGCGCTGTAATACGCAGCGGTATTGACCGCCTGTCGGCTGTCAAACTGAAGCGCCTCGGCCAAAACCGAAGTTGACCCCCCACCCAGAATTTCGGCCAGAAGCGTCAGCGCTGCGGCCTTTTCTTGTGCGCCGCTGTCGCGCTCGGGCGCCAGATAAGAGCGGGTCACATAAGGCTGCGCGACGCGCGGATCTTGGAATGTCAGACGCCGCTCCGCCATCTGCCGCGGTTCTTGCGGGCGGGCTCTCTGCGGCAGGTCCGGGTTTGCGGGCAATTTGCCATAATGGGTCTGCGCCAGAGTGCGCACCTCGTCGGGGGTGACATCGCCCGCGACGATCAGAATGGCATTATTCGGCGCATAGTAAGTCTGATAATAGTCCAACGCGTCTTGCAGGCCCAGTTCCTGCATCTCGGCTTGCCAGCCGATAATGGGGACGCCGTAGGGATGGTTCATGTATTGCGCGGCATTCTTTTGCTCGCGCATCAACGCACCGGGGCTGTTTTCAACCCGCTGGTTGCGTTCTTCGATAATCACATCGCGCTCGGTTTTGATGTCGTCCTCGCCCAATTGCAGGTTGACCATGCGGTCACTTTCCATCTGCATCATCAGGTCCAGCCGGTCGGCTGCAACGCGCTGAAAATAGGCGGTGTAATCATAGCTGGTGAAAGCGTTATCGCGGCCGCCGTTGCGGGCGACAGTCGCGGAAAACTCACCCGGCTCCATGGTTTTAGTGCCTTTGAACAACAAATGTTCCAGAAAATGCGCAACCCCGGATACGCCCGCCTTTTCATCCGCCGCACCGGCCCGATACCAGACCATATGCACCACAACCGGGGCGCGGTGATCCTCGATCACGACCACGTCCATCCCGTTATCCAAGGTGAACGAGGTGACTTGATCCTCAGCGACACTTGGCCCGGCGGGCAAGACTATGGCGATAGACAGAAAGGCGCTGGCAATCAGTCGGCGCATGGCAAACTCCGTTTTCGGCGAACAGTATCTATTAAATACGCTGCCGACGCGGGGTTTCAAGCGCGCTGACAATGTCGTGAAAGCGTGCGGCGATCAGTCCTTGGCCGGCGGTGCGCTTGGGGTTTCGATCCCGCGTTGACGCAAACGACGTTCTTCGCGCGCAGCATCCAGCCATTGCTGTTTGTAGGCTTCGGTGTAGTCGTCCGAATTTCCGATGCGGATCAGGTTGACGCGGCCACGCTGGCGACGGGTTTCGATATCTTCCTGACGCACCTGCTGACGAATACCGGCGGGCGCCCCAAAGCGGCTGGCATGGCGCACCAGTCCGCTATCCGACGCGGCCGGAGAGGTGCCTTGCATCACCGCAGGGTTGCCGCCCAAAGCGACTGCGCCGTCTTCTTTGGGGCGCGGGTCAACCAGATTGGCGGTTCCCGGCGCAGGTGCGGGCAGGCTGTTGAAATCGTCGGGTGCTTGCAGCGGTTTGGTGGGCAGGATGGTGAACTCGTTCGGCCCGTTTCCTTTATCCTTGATCCGTTTCAGCGCGATGTCGTCGCCCTTGCTGCTGCACGCGGCAAGGCCAAAACAAAGGATCAAAAATATGATGCGCGGCAAACCCATCGCCTGTCTCCTGCAATTTCGCGACCAGATGTAACGCATCCTGCGCCCAACGTCACGAGGCCTTTTTACCATCTGGGCTGAACACGACCATGCCGAATGCGCCCACAAAAACCGCGATATCTGCCACGTTGAACGCATAAGGATTATTCAGCCCGCAACATGACATGTTCAGGAAATCCGCAACAGCACCATAGATCAGCCTGTCGATCACATTGCCAAGCGCACCGCCAACCAGAAGACCGGCGGCGATTTTCTGCCATAACCCGCCGGGCTCACGGTGGACCCACCACAGCACAGCGCCCGAGATCACCAAGGCAACGATAATCAAGACCCAACGGGTCAAGGGGCTGTCATGGCTCATCAGGCCAAAATTGATTCCGTAATTCCACGCCATCCGCAGGTTCAGATAGGGGGGGAACACGTCAATCGCGCGGACCTGAGCCAGATTCAGACCGTGCACGATCCAATACTTGGTCGCCTGATCAATCAAGAAGGTCCATAAGCCGACCCAGAATACCAAACGCATCGCGTGCCCCTGTTCAGTGCCTAAAGTGGCGCATGCCGGTCATGACCATGGCCAGCCCGGCCTCGTCCGCGGCGGCGATCACCTCGTCGTCGCGCATTGAACCGCCGGGCTGAATAACCGCTGTGGCCCCGGCTTCGGCGGCTGTCAGCAGGCCATCGGCAAAGGGAAAGAATGCATCAGACGCCACGACACTGCCCCGTGTCAAAGGGGCTGCAAGGCCCAAAGCTTCGGCCATGTCCTGAGATTTGCGCGCGGCGATACGGCAGCTGTCAACGCGGCTCATCTGGCCTGCGCCGACGCCGACGGTGGCCCCGTCCTTGACATAGACAATCGCGTTCGACTTCACGTGTTTTGCCACGCGCCACGCAAACAGCATGTCGGCCAGTTCCTGATCGGTGGGGGCGCGTTTCGTCACCACCTTGAGGTCGGACAGGTCCAGCCGCCCGTTATCCTTGTCTTGCACAAGATAGCCGCCCGAGACTTGCCGCAGCATCAGCCCCGACTCGGCGGGATTGGCAAGGCCCGGTGTGGTCAGCAGGCGCAGGTTCTTTTTCTTGGCAAAGATATCCTTGGCATCCTGATGCGCGCCGGGGGCGATGACGACCTCGGTGAAGATATTGCAGATTTCCTCGGCTGTTTCGCCATCAAGGGTCGAATTCAGCGCAATGATCCCGCCAAAAGCCGAGGTCCGATCACAATCGAAGGCCCGCATATAGGCGTCTTTCAGGGTCTCGCCCCGCGCCACACCGCATGGATTGGCGTGTTTGATGATTGCGCAGGCTGGCCCGTCCTGGGGCAGAAACTCACTGACCAGTTCAAACGCGGCATCGGTGTCATTGATGTTGTTATAGCTCAGTTCCTTGCCCTGAAGCTGTGTGGCCGTTGCCACGCCGGGCCGATTGCTGCCATCCACATAAAAGGCCGCGTTCTGGTGCGGGTTTTCACCATACCGCAGGGTCTGGGCCAGCTTGCCCGCAACGGCGCGGCGGCGCGGGGCCTGTTCGTTCAGGGCGTCCGCCATCCATGACGAGACAGCCGCATCATAGGCCCCCGTGCGGGCATAGGCCGTCAGCGCCAGCCTTTGACGGAACGCATAGGTGGTTTGGCCGTCATTGGCGGCCAATTCGTCAAACAGGGGCTGATAATCCTCGACATCGACCACCACGTTGACAAACGCATGGTTCTTGGCCGCCGCGCGGATCATGGCGGGGCCGCCGATGTCGATGTTTTCGATGCAGGTGTCATAATCGGCGTCTTTGGCGACGGTTTCTTCGAAGGGGTAAAGGTTGACGACCAGCAGGTCGATGGGCTTGATCCCGTGGGCGGTCATCGCGGCCATGTGCTGATCGTTGTCGCGCAGACCCAAAAGGCCACCATGCACACCGGGATGTAGGGTTTTCACCCGTCCGTCCATCATCTCGGGAAAGCCTGTGACATCGGCCACATCCTTGACCACCAGCCCGGCATCGCGCAGCGCCTTGGCGCTACCGCCGGTCGACAGCAGTTCGACCCCACGGTCTGACAGGGCTTGGCCCAGTTCGACAAGTCCGGTCTTGTCGGACACGGAAAGAAGTGCGCGGTGCACGGGGGCGAGATCGGTCATTGGCAGCGGATCCTAGAGTCAGTTACATTCTGTTCAATCGTCGTCATAGACCGGCGCAGGCTCGATCGCGTCCTGTGTCAGGTCGCGTATCCCGATGGGCGTGTCTTGTGCCTTGGCCAATGACCACCTTGTGCGCGTCGCATACTCCATCGTGCGACCGGATAGAACGATTTGTTTGGTCGCACGTGGCTTGAGGCGGGTTTTTTCCAGATAAACACTGGATTCAAGAGATAATTTTACGCGCCCATCGGTGCGAAATACCCAGATTTCACCACTGCGCAACGCCATCGACACAGCCGCGCCACCCATATCGAGGCTGGCATCGACATCGGGATGCAGGTGAAACCGCACGGCAAACGGGATGCCCTGCAACGTCACCGCATCCATCGCCTTGTCAAAGCGGCGCTTGTC
>Ga0102928_1001527_pt1 | contig 14442 bp, 10 predicted proteins | sample SalPonR1_B_D1_MG_FD_78504 | JGI IMG/M metagenome (GOLD analysis project Ga0102928, IMG submission 78504) | Salt pond soil microbial communities from South San Francisco under conditions of wetland restoration - Salt Pond MetaG R1_B_D1_MG | ecosystem: Environmental > Aquatic > Marine > Intertidal...
CCGACTGGCGCATCTCGCTGCCCGTGCTGGCGCGCAAGTCCGGCTCGGCCTCGCCGCTGCGGGTGTTTCGCCGGATGATCCGCGACATGATCGCGGCCGACCTCCTGCCCGATTACGAGCTGACCGAGGAACCCGGCGACATCATCCATGTGCGCCCGCGTCGCGTGGTGCTGGCGCCGGGGGAGGGGCCGCAGCTCAGCGCCGACGCGCTCGCGGAGGCGCGCCGCCTCGCCCCCGGCGCGGATGTCTACGCGCTCGAGGCCGACTGGCGCGCTTGGTGGGTGACCACGGGCCGGCCCCGCCTGCGCAGCCCCGACGCCGCCTTCCTCGGCTGGGTGCGCAAGCGCGGCGGCCCCTTCGACAAGTGACGGCCCCTCCGGCGCCCGTAAACCCGATTTTAACAAAATCCTGAGTTGATCGTGCTTGGCCTCGCACCCCTGAGATCGTTACCTCGGGATTGTCCGGGGCGCAGAGTCGGGAGGGATGCCGCATGATCGTCGGTCTGATCCTTGTGGGATGCATGATCGGGGCCGTCGCCGCCCTGGGCGCCCTCCTGCTGGGCCAGGGCGTGCTGATCGCGCTGCTGATCTATTCGGGCACCGGCTGCGCCTGCGTCCTGGCACTGGCCCTGTGCGCGGCGCTGCGCCCCGATCGCGAGCCCGACACCGCGCCCCCGGCGAGGGTACAGCGCGGCTGAGCAAGATGCCGCTCGCTTGTCCGGGGCCGGACAAGGATTTGATTTGCCATGCCGCCGGGCAATCCCGGCATAGGGGCCTCTGACGACCGGAAGATGCGTGCCGCGGGGCGACACATGGCGGACCGCGATGGCCGACGCGAGACCACGCAGACAGCCTAGACCGCCGCACTGCGCGGGCTGCGCGGCACCGTCGTGCTGGTGCTGCAGATCGTCACCGCCCGCAAGCGGCTCGACCGGGTCGCGCCCGACGCGATCGACCAGGTGTCCCGCGGGCAGGGCAGGGCGGCGAACGGGCCGCGTCGAAACCGTCTCGACTTGGTTTCGCGCATGGTGGTATGCACCGTATGTTTCACCCAGGACGGCAGGATAGCGGCATGAGGCGGGGCAAGCTTTTTTACAAGCTGCACGGGCACTTTCGCAGGAAGCGCTTCGAGATCTGCGACGCCCTGTTGCGCGACATCCTGAAGGGTCAGGACGAGGTCTCGATCCTCGACACGGGCGGACGCCCGGCCTACTGGGAGATCCTGGCCCCCGACCTGCGCGACAAGGTCCGGATCACCTGTCTCAACTTCCAGTCCGAGCTCGAGATCCACCCCCAGGTGAGCCCGGATCTGCAGATCGTGTCGGTGCTCGGCGATGCCTGCGCCATGCCCGAATTTGCCGATGACGCGTTCGACCTGGTGCATTCCAACAGCGTGATCGAGCATGTGGGCAGCTACCAGAACATGAAACGCTATGCCGACGAGGCCCGGCGGGTCGGCAAGCGTCACTATATTCAGACGCCGAATTACTGGTTCCCGATCGAGCCGCATTACGGCGTGCCGTTCTTTCACTGGCTTCCGGACCCGTGGCGCACCTGGCTGTTCATGCATTGCAATATCGGCTATGCGCGCAAAAGCTCCCTCGAGACGACCCTCACCCGGATCGATCACAACCGCATCATCAGCGCCTTCATGCTGCAGCAGCTCTTCCCCGGATCTCGGATACGGCGCGAACGGTTGCTGCTGTTGCCCAAGTCGATCACCGCAGTATCAGCATCAGAATAAATCATTTCTCGCGAGATGAAACCTTCGAGGATGTCGCCGACGGCGTGCCGCGCTTCATCGAGGCATATAATATCCGTCGTCTGCATTCAGCCTTGGAGTATCTCAGCCCCGCCCAGTTCGAGGGCCTCAACGCCCGCACACCTGTCAAAACCGCCGCGTAATCCTGTCCACCCCGAGGGGCGCACTCCAATGAGGGGGCCCGATTGGATGCCGGTTGACATGCATGGCCCGGCCTTTTCTATAGTTATTTGACCTGCAAGACAGGCGGTTTGCCCGGGCAAGTCAATCGCGAAAATCGCTTCCGGAGGTCTTTCGGGGACGCCACTGCCTTACAGGAGCGAAAGTCCGATCATGCCCGATTTCACCGACTATCCGAAACAGTGGATCCTCTCGCGGACCGCGCTGCCCGAGGCGCGGAACGGCAAGTGCGCCCGGTTCGACGAGTTGCATATCCAAGCTGCGGCGGACGTTCCGATCACCCGCCTGGTCGGTGCTGCGGGCGACGAGGTCGGGCGGCTGATCGGATGGGTGATCGCCGATGGCCGGCTGATCGATTCCGATTCCACGCTGACTCTGGCGGAGGGCGAGACCGTCGAGACACTCTACGACCGGCTTGGCGGACGGTTCATCCTGCTCTGGCGCGACGGCGACCGGCTGCGATTGCGCATGGACGTGGCCGGCGGCATGTCCGCGATCTTCGCACCTGACCACGGCATCGCCGCAGCGACCACCAGCCTGCTCGGCGCCTTCGTTTCGCTGCAACGCGATACGGAGGTGGCGGGAATCTTCGATTTCCCGAAAAACCGCGGCTTCCTGCCCTTCGGTCTGACGGCGAGTCAGGGTGTGACGCGGCTGCTGCCTAATTTCGATCTCGATCTTGCGCGTTTCGAGACGAGGCGTTTCTGGCCGCACCCGGAGGCCGTGGATGCGCCGAAGCTGGACCGGACGGCCGCCCGCGATCTTGCACGGGAGGCGGCGCAGATCATGCAGCGCAACGTGCATGCGGTGCTGGCGGCCGGGACCGCCGAGCGGCCGGTGACGCTCTATCTGTCCGGGGGTGTGGATTCGCGCATGGTACTGGCGGCCGCGCGCGGCCGGACCGATCACCTGGTGTCGGAAACCATCGGCGGGCCGGAGTCGATGGATGCGCATGTGGCCGCACGCCTTGCACGCATCGCAGGCATCCCGCATCGCCGCATCGCGCCGGTGCCCACCCCGCCCGACCGGATCGCCGACTGGCTGCATCGCACCGGCGAGACGCTCTACGATCCGGTCACCGACATCTCGGCGACCGCCGAGGCGCATCCGCCGCCGGGTCACGCGCTGACCGGAACCGTCTGTGATCTCTCCAAGGCCAAGCACTTCGAGACTGAGGATATCGGCGCGCCCGGGCTCGACGTGGCAACCCTGCTCAAGCGGATCCGCATGCCCGACACGCCGCGCCTGAGTGCCGCGGCACAGGATTGGCTGGACAGCTTTCCGGCCGCCAGCGCGGCCTATGCCCTGGATCTGTCGAAGATCGAGACGATCTATGGGTGCTGGTCCTCGGTCGCGGGCTATGGGCATGCGTTGCCGCGTCCTTCCCTCAGCCCCTTCGCCAGCCGGCGCCTTTTCGATATCGTCTTCACCGTGCCTTACGAGTATCGGCGCGACAAGGGCTTCCTGAAGGATTACATGAACACGCTCTGGCCCGATCTGATGGCGCTGCCGCTCAACCGCGCCTCCGGCCTGGCGCGGCTGCGCTTCCTGAAGACCGAGTTGCGCGACCGCGTCCCGACACCGATCAAGCGGGCGCTGAAGCCGCTGCGCTAAGCGCGCTCTGCCACCCAGTCGAATACGTCCGAGCCATCAGGTAAATAGCGCCCGACATGGCCGATCTCCAGACCGCCGGCGGGAAAGCCCGGCACGAGGCCTGGATCGAGGCGCAGCTCCCATCCAGAGCCCGCGGCGAAGACCGGCGGAGGATCAGGGACCGGGCGCGGATCCCACCCCGCCGGCGCCGTTTCCGCGGTGATCACGCGGAGAAACCGGGTGCGCTGCGGCGGCGGCATTGCGAAATTGCCCAATTGCCGGTGCTGCGCCAGCGTCAGCCCGTAATCCTGCCGGAACTGGGTGATGAGATTGGCGGTATTGAGCCGCAGCGCCGCAGGACCCGCGGTCAGCCGGAACCGCGCGCCCCGTCCGCCTCCCTCCTCGCCGCGAAAGGCCATGTCGGACAGCGGCTCGGGCAGGCGCGTATAGGCGCCGGGGCTGCGCTTGTTGAAATCGGTAACGGCACCGTTCGCATCGACAGCCAGCACCTGTATGACCGCCGGGTTGCCGCTGCCCGCCACCGGCGAGATCCGGTCGCCACGGGCGTAGCCGGCGCCGCCGTCGATCAGGGCCACGCCGTGGATCGCCTCGCGCGGATCGTGGCGGATGTCCCAGCCGGCATTGGTCCCGTCGACGATGTTGTTCACATAAAAGCTGCCGGCCCGTTCGGTAGGGCTCTGGAACAGGAAGGCGCGGTTGTCGGTCCGGCTCAGGATGGTGTTGTTGGCCACCAGATGCCCGCCCTGGGGATCGGCGATGCGCCGGGCCGAGCGCCAGAACGCCACCGAATATCCCGAGCGCGTGACGATGTCGTTGAACACGACCGTGTTGGGCCCGCGGCTGTCCTGCATCACCAGCCCCGCGCCGCCGCCCATGCGCACGGTATTGCCCGCCACGACCACCCGGGCATTGCCCATGTAGAAGGACATACCGTTGGAATGCGGCTTGGCGCGCCGGCCGATCGCGTTGCCGAGCACAGCGCAGTCCCGGCAGCCATAGAGCGAGATCTGCGTGCCGCCGATATGGTTGCTGCGATTCCCGCGCACGAGGCTATCGCGGCAGCCCGATAGAAAGATGCCGCGCCCCAGCGCTACGTCCGCCAGTTCGTTGTCCACCACCCGCGCCCCGGTGTTGCCTTGCACCAAGACCCCCGCATAGACCGAGCTGGTGTCGATCCGGCAGCCCTCGATCGTGACCCCGGTCTGGGCGCGCTCCTCCGCCTTGATTGCGCTGCCACCCACGAGCTTGGTGATCCGCATGTGGCGGACCGTGACATGGCTGCCGGTGCAGCGGATGCCGCCGCTGAGCGCGGCGTAGTCTATCCGGGCCTCGGTCGGGTCGACATCGCCCAACGGGCGCAGAATCAGCGACGCCCCATCGGGGCTGCGCACCCACTGGCCGGGCTGGCGCAGGCAGTCGGGATGATTCACCACCGCGAAGCGCAGCCGGTCGGGCTGGTCATAGGGCTTGAACACGCCCTTGGGATTGTCGAAGGTCAGTTTCCCCGCGTCACGGTCGAAGGCCACGACCGGCAGGGTGTGTACGGCGTTACCCTGACCCCATACCCGGACGAAGGCGCCCTGCGCCAGGGTTTCGGGATCGCGGAACCGGGTCTCGAACCAGGTCTTCGCTGTAATCGTGGTGGCGCTCATCGCATTGGCAAGGGCGAAATCCTGCGGTTGCCGGGGGCGAAAGGGATCACTCGGTGCGGGCAGTTGCGCGCAAGGCAGGAACACGTCCTCTTGGTAGATCGGCTGATCCGGCGCGCGGGCATGCGCGGGCCAGTCCGTCCGGTAGAGCCCCTCCCCGGCCGGTGCCCACCCGTTGAGGATGCGACCGCCATCGAGGATTGCGCGGCCCTGCCCCCAGGCCCCGTCGCTGTTGCCATCAAGGATCACTCGCGCATCGGCACGCCCGCCGGTCACGTGGATCGGTCCGCGATGGCGCGTGCCACCCTTCTGGACCAGCGTCGTGCCGGGAAGGATCGCGGCCGGATAGGATTTCCACGCCGCCTGCGGGCTGCGCCCGTCCGCTGCATCGTCTCCACCCTCGGGATCGATGTAATAGGTCGCCGCCTCTGTCACCAGCGTCGCCGTGCCGCCCTCCGCCGGCACTGGCTGCGGCGTGGCGCCGCGATCGAGCGGGGTCAGGCTCACCGCGGCGTAGTCGAAACCGCGATCCGCAAAGGTTCCGCCGCGCAGCGACAGGCGCAGCAGGTTCTGCCGCGCGCCCATCGTCAGCGTGTCGTCGATCTCGATCTTCGGCCGGCCCCCGCTGCGGCCAAGGGTGGCGTTGGTCTCGGGATCCGCCGGGGTTCCGGCGAGTACCCGCCAGGTCGCGCGGGAGGTTTTCGCGCGGCCCGACACGCGCAGCCGATAGGTGGCGCCGGGCGTGACCAGCAGATCGAGATAGGCGTAGGTCTTGGCGTTGCCGGGCACGGCGGCGACCGCCCGCACCCGCATCGCGCCATCGGCCAGCTCGACGATCACCTCTCGATGCGTGGTGCGCCAGTAGTCAAGGTCCGCGGGGTCGGCGAAATCGCTCTGCCAGCCGGCAGCGGAGTCGGTTTCGTCCGCGACATGCGTTTCCGCCGCCGCACGGGCCTCGCCGGAGGCATTCTGCGCGATCACCCTGACGCCGATCCGGCGGCCCGTATCGGCCGGGCGCAGGCGGTAATACGGCCCGGTCTCTCCCGGCAGGGGCAGATCATCGCGGAACCACAGATAGGACAGCTCCGGCACGGGCTCGCCGCTGCACAGCCCGCAGCGCGCCCTTAGCACCGCGCCAGGCACCGCGCGGGCGGGCAGTTCCGGCGGCTCTGAGAAATCCGGAGCCGTCCGCGCCGGCTCGGCAAGCGCGGCGCGCTCTTCGCTCCAGAAGCCGCCCGGATCGCGCAGCGACACCCGGTGCAGCAACCCCGCCTCGAGCGGCGCGATCCGCCCGTCCGGCGGCAGCGGCTGGGCGCGGCCGCCATCGATCCGGTACGCATCGGGGGTCGCGGCGACCGGCGGCACGGGAAAGCGTACCTGCAGCGCGCCCTCCTCGCCCGCGGGATCGAGCTGCCACATACCCGGCAGCAAGGCATCCGGTGCGACCGCCCCGGGTTCCTCCTCGAGCGTCAGCCGGAAGCGGGCCCGTACGCTGCCAGCGCTGTTGCGGGCGATCACCGTGATCGTCTGTTCGGCCAGCGGCAGATCCGCGTTCAGTGTCAGCCGGCCGGTCTCCGGGTCGATCAGGACGCCGGGCGCGCCCTGCACTGAGAACCGTAGGCCGAGCCCGCGGAAGGCGCGGGCCGCATCCAGCGGTACCGCCCCGTCGCCGCGGTCCAGGACTTCGTCCCAGAGTGCCTCCGCGCGTTGTGGAGGCGCGGGCCGAACCCGACGCGCAGGCGCGAAACGGGCGGGTTGTCCGGGCCGGTCGATCCGAAGACCGAGATCGTAATCCGCCGCGTCAGGGGGAAGCCGCAGCACCGGTTCGGTCGCGCCCGGCAGGGCCACCCCGTCGCGCAACCATTGCAGGGCGGTCGCGTCGCCGCCGGGATCGGCCCGGACGAGGCCACCGGGAGCCGTGGCACCGAGGATGCGGGGCGGGTGCGGGCGGACCGTGTGGTGCGGCGGCATGGCAATGGCATTCCAGACTATTTCGTCATGTGACGCTAGGACATATCCGCGCTCTTTCCAAGCCGCGCGCGGCTTCGATGCACTCCAAACCGGACCGGTCGATCTGATTTATGGCATCTCGGAGTCGTTAATTCTTGTGAACGATTTTAGACTTGGTTGCGCTCCGATACGGTACATGCGGACGGCCGATCCAGCCCGCGCCACCTCTCCGGCATCCACCTCGGCTCTGAATAAGATGTCTACAAGGAATTCTGCCGTCGTGCAGCGTTCAAAACGCGCCGGCGAATTCCGGCAACAAGGCCGACAGCAGCCCGTCATGCCGCGCGCCTCCAGCTTGGCGGCCGTCATACAGCACGCGATCCTCGTAATCGGAGATCCACAAGGCCTGCGGGTTGCGGCGCGCCACGATCAGCGCGCCCTGACTTTCGGCGGCATGCGGTGAGCGATAGAGCTTGAAGACTGCCAGCCCCTCGCCCAGCAGCCTTTGCAGGCCGCGCGCCGACGGATCGGCTACGTTGTGCAAGCCCGAAGCGGCCAGCGGTTCGGTCAGCGACACGATCTCCATCTTGCCCCATTCGGTGGCCATGGCAAAACGCGATCGGGCGGTGTCTGACAGCCCGCGCATGGCGTCGTTATGAATCTCCCAAGCCTGCTCCAGCGGCACCGAGAAGGCCTTGTAGCCCTCGATGTCGCGACACTGGAACAGGTATTTCGGCTTCACGCCGAAACGCCGAATCTCCTCGTGCAACAGCCGCAGCGCATCGGCATCGTCATTGACATGGCTGATGATCGGGGTCTGGTTCTCGATCGTGACGAAAGGCAGGGCGGTCAGACGCTCCACGGCGCGGCGGCTGGTCTGCATCCAGACGTAACCGGCGCCGCCGGGCTCGCGCACATACCTGCCTTGGGCGTCGCGCAGCAGAATCTCGTCGGGATGGCTGAAATGCGCCACCATGTTGATATGCAGCCCGGGAAACTGTCGGTGCACGATCCGCAGCGTCTCGACAAGCGCGTCGTCGAAGCGTTCGGGACGGAAGGCCCATTCTTTGGACCCGATCCGGATTGTACTGACCTTGGACTGTCCGGCGGCATAGAGGAAGCGGTACAGCATGGCGTTGGTCAGCACCATCGGGTCGCCCCCCGACAGCAGCATCTCACGGATCGGATAACGCCGCGCGCCGGTCTGCGGCTCAAGGCCGCCCGTCTCCTCCAGCCGGCCGTTGTAGTCCAGGACGTAGTCGCGCATCTACTCGGGGCGTACCGACAGCTTGCCGGTATCCTTGTTGAACAGATCCAGCCGGTAACAGTAGCGACAATGGGCCGAGCAGACCGGCGAGGCATAGCCCAGGACGATCTCATCATATTTATGCAGCAGCTTGCCGTGCAGCGTGTCGCCGCCCGGCGTGTAGCGCATCTGGTTGGACGGATCCTTGGACCCCTCGAGTGACAGCGTCTCGCCGAGCCGGGGCAGGATCAGCGCCGCAACGGCCTTGGAAGGCGGCATGGCGGGCACCAGAAGCGTGCCATCGGCGGCGCGCAGCTCCTCGCCGAGCGCGAGCGCCTGGTAATGCGGGTTGGTGCCAAACATCATGCGCCGGTCGACCCCCGCCGCACGCATCTGGGCGAACAGCTCCTCGCCAAAGATGTCCAGCATCAGCGCGGAAACCCGGGGCTGGGTGAACCGGCCGCGCATCGGGCGCACGGGCTTCATGTCTGTGCGCGGGACCGAAGGGTCGGTGACGATCCGGTGATTCCCGTCGAGCATGCAATCCTCGTAACAAATCCGGCGCCGCAGAGCGGAACCTCGTCTAATCCGGTCTCCAACCGTCGGTATCACTATGCGGCTTCCACAATTCTGTCCATGATTTTCGCTGCAACACGCTTAAAGTTGGCGCGTTTTGCCCGGCCTGACATGGTTTTAGACACTTCCTCATCATTATCGGGACCATACCACTCGTGCAGCGAACGGGATGCCCGCGGACCCCGGATCCGGGACCTGGTCCCTGAGGGCAACTTGGTAGAGAGCAGGCAGATGCCGTCTCCTGCGCGTGGGCGACGGGCTCCGCAATAAGGACACCAAATGCACACCGCCGATCTTCTCGACGTCTTCCCGGCCTTGTTGCGCAAATGCCGATCGAGGGAGTCATCTCGTGAATCCAGCGTGGTAGCCGATGTGCATGAGCAGACCCATCCCGCCGGGCTACAAGACCAAGAACTGACCGGACTACAGTGAGCCATCAATGGCGCGACAAGGCTCACCTGGCGCAAGATCCACATCGGTGTCGGCGAACAGACGCTGCAAATCCGGGCCATCGAAATCACTGGGAACGGCGTGGGCGATGCGCCCATGCTACCCGAGCTGCTCGGCCAGTTCCCCGCCGACGTGGAGATCAGCTCGGTCACCGCGGATGGGGCCTACGATACGCGCAAGTGCCATGACGCCGTCGCCGACCGGGGCGCCCATGCCGTCATCCCGCCGCGCAAGAACGCCAGGCCGTGGAAGCCATCGACCGCGGGGGCCATCGCCCGGAACGAAGCGCTGCGCGCCTCGAAATACCTCGGTCGCACCATCTGGCGAAAGTGGAGCGGATACCACCGCTTGAGCCCGCGCCGAGACGAAGGTGAGCTGCGTGAAGCTGCCGGGGCAGGGCCTCATGGCCCGCGGCTTCTACGCCCGTGGCGCCGACCTCCAGATCCGAGCTGCCTTGCTGAACCGCTACACCGCGCCCGGCATACCTGTCACAGAGCCCATTGGATAAGTGCGTCCGGGGAAAGGGGAAGTCCGGGCTTCACCTTCTTTGCGCAACAAAGCCCGGGGGAGGCGGAAAAGGCGTTTATTCCGATACCGGAACAGGGTAATCCAGAGACTACCGATGGAGTTTCCTTTGGCTGACGGCTCAATAAGGACGGTGATGTGGTAGCGGAAACGACCGGCCAAGGCGGTGCTTCGACCCGGTCTGGCATAGCGGGCACGGCTGCTCAGGATCGGGGAGCGCTGCCGATCTGGGCCTGGCTCTTCATCATCGCGCTGGTGACGCCACTTTCCATTTATGTCGGGGCCCTGCGCCTCTCCCCGTACCGCCTGGTGCTTCTCGTCGTGTTCCTTCCGGCACTGTTCTACTGGCTGAGCGGCCGGGCGGGGCCCATCCGGCTACCCGATATCTGTGTTGTGGCCCTTTGCCTCTGGTCCTCGCTCTCGTTCTCCGTCGTGCACAGCCTCGGGGAGATGGTCGATACGATCGGCATATTCTGGGTCGAGACGCTGGGGGCCTACCTGCTGGGTCGTTGTTACATCCGAACGCCTGACGCGTTTTATGCAATGGTCCGGCTGTTTTTCATTGTGGGAGTCGTGGTGATCCCCTTCGCCATCTACGAAGCTGTAACCGGCGACAACATGATCGTGAGAATAATGTCGAAGATCGGGCCGTCATATTGGGACAATGACATGGAGCCGCGGCTGGGCCTCAACCGGGTTAACGGGCCGGTACCGCATCCGATCCATTTCGGCGTATTCTTCCTGTCTCTGAGCGGGGTCGTCTATTATGTTCTGGGTTACGGGTTGCGCTGGACGGCGCGTGTGGGCCGGATGCTGGTGATCGCGCTGCTGGGGTCGCTCTCTCTGTCTTCGGGGCCGCTGGTGGCCCTGATGGCGCAGCTCTACATGATCATCTGGGACGGGATGATGACATCCTACAGGCAGCGCTGGAAGATACTTGCCGGGCTGTCGGCGGCGGGGTTCGTCGTGGTGGACCTGATCTCGAACCGCACACCGTTTCACGTCGTGATCGAGTATCTCGCTTTCAACAAGCATACGGCCTATAATCGTATCCGCATTTGGGAATGGGGAACGAAGAACATATTTGACAATCCCGTTTTCGGGCTCGGCTTCAATGAATGGGCGCGCCCTTTCTGGATGGGCGACAGTGTCGACATGTTCTGGATCGTCGGGGCCATGCGGCATGGTATCCCGGTCTGGATCCTGTGGCTGGCTCTGTTTTTCCTGATCTTCCTGCCGGTCGCCTATAGACGCGGCCTGAGCGACCGGGTGAGCTGGTATCGCACGGGATATCTGATTACGATGTTCGGCCTGTTCATGGCGGGTTGGACTGTGCATTACTGGCTTGTTACTTACGTTCTGCTGATGTTCATGCTGGGCAGCGGTGTGTGGTTCCTCGACTGGGATGACACGACCGAACGTCAGGGAGATGTGGCGGACAGCGCCCCTCAGGAGGAGGTGCGCGCTGTCGGGTATACCCGTTTCCCGGCATCGCGGCCGGGTAAAAGAGCCGACCTGGACAAGCTCAGCGCGCCGCACGCAAGCGTGTCAACCGGTTCAGAAAAAAGCGACCCCAGGTCTTTGCGACGAGGGGGCGCGCCGCGAGCGACGCCCTGATCAGGACCTCCGCGCGGCGCGGGTATCCGCGCCGTCCCATCATGACTCCAAGCTGGGCCCAGCTATCGGCCTGAACCGTGGCGGGGATACCGCTGCGCTTGAGCTTGTTCGCAATGATCAGTTGGCTGTAGGGGGTCTTGGGGGACAGTCTGGAAATGCTGTCCGTCTGGATATAGGTGTTGACCAACGGCTCGTCGACATAGGCGAAGCTTCCCAGGGCAGCGAGACGCGACGTGAAATCCCAGTCGACACTGTTGTAGAGGCGCTCGTCAAATCCGCGGACACGCAGAAACGCGTCCCTGCGGCAGAGAACCGTCTGGTTGCTGACAATGTTCTTGTGCGCCAGTGCCAGCCGCATGTCGCCGGAGACCTTCTCGACCTCCGGCCCGGGCACACAGACGATGCGGCGCTTTCCCCGGACGTAATCGGGACCGCGGCCATAGACGATCTTCATGCAGTAGACGCACACGCAATCCTCCGGTGCCGCCGACAGCGCCTGCATCTGCCGCGAGAGCTTGCCGTCGAGCCATTCGTCGTCGCTGTCCTGAAAGGCGATGATATCGCCGCGCGCGGCGTGTCCCCCGGTGTTGAGAGCGCCCGCGGCGCCCTTGTTCTTCTCGTGCACGATCACCCGCATCCGAGGGTCATCGACGTGTGACAGAACCTCGGCCGTCTCGTCGGTCGAGGCGTCGTCCACGATGATCAACTCGAGATTGTCATAGTCTTGGGCGAGGACGCTCTTGATCGCGCGGGGCAGGGTGGCGGCCCGGTTGTATGTCGGGATGACGACGGAAACCAGTCCAGGATTATGCTCGGTCACCTTGTCGTCCTTGTGTTCGAATGGAGCCGTCGCAACGGTCATGGCCGGATGCCGCTCATGTCAGGCCTTTCCCGTAACCCTCGAAAAACCTGTCTTTTTCCGGGTGACAATCTCGAACCCCGTCTGCCCCAAAAGGAGAGGGGGCAGGGCCTTGAGCCAGCCGACGCCCGGGTTGGGATGCGTGCGCGCCATCCTGATCAGGATCTGCCGGTGACGGCCCGTGCGGGACTGTGCTTCGGCCTGGGCCAGCTTGAACAGGTTCCCGCTGGCATGTCTGCGCACGAGCCGGTGCTGCGCCGCCGTCAGCGGCAAATCCAGTAACAGGTCGAAACGGCGTTGAACAATGCGCCGGGCGCGCACCGGGTCGGTTCGGAACAGTTCGACATTGGCCGCATCGTCGCCGGCAATGCGTCTGACCTCGGCGACCGTGGTCCGTGAAAACAGTGCCGGCCCCTGGGCGGAAATCGCGCACATGAAGTAGCTGTCCTGCGAGATTTTCAGTTCCGTGGGGAAACCTTGGGTGTTCGCAGCCGCATCACGACGGGCGGCAAAGGAATTCAGGTGCAATGCGGATATCGCTCGAGACAGGGGGTCTTCGACTCTTTCTGCATCCCCGTCCCCGACAGGCCAGCCACGCAGATCGAAAAGCTCGTGATCATAGCCTTCCCCGGTGAAGCGCACATCCGCCATATGCATGACGATGTCCCGGGCCTGCGGGCGCTCAAGGTCATGATGCAGCAGCGCAAGGCGTCCCGGATACCACAGATCGTCCGAATCGAGGAAGGTGATCCAGTCACCGCTTGCCTGTCTGAGCCCTGCCGTCCTTGCCGCGCCGGCCCCGGCATTCGCCTGCCGGAGCACGGTGATCCGATCGCCATAGCCGGCCAGAACATCGGGTGTGGCATCGGTGGAGCCGTCATCGATCACGATCACCTCGTCGGCCGGCGGATCCTGCGCCAGAACGCTGTCGATCGCCTCGCCCAAGCAATGCGCGCGGTTATAGGTGGGGATGATGACGCTGACCAAGCTCGGCACCTATTTCACTCCCCCATGCTGCCTGTTCGCAAGTCAGGCCGGTCAACATCAAGTTCTCTTCCAACGTGAGGTTTCTTGAAGGCAAATTTCCAGATGTCTCTTGCCACATATCGATGATGTTTCTGGGTAAAATTCAGATAAATGGAATTATCGTCTGGTTCCGTTGACAGCCATCCGCATTTGCGGGGTAATGCTATTGTCTCGATGCCTTGCTCGAAACACCATAGTGCGAGACGTACATCGACAAATTTCTGACTGTCCCGCATGTATGTGTACGGAGGCATATCTTCGCCTCGTATAATGGCCGAGTTGGTCGCGACTTGATCGACGAAAATCGGAACATCAAGATCATGCCTGAAAGTGTAAACTTTTCGGAATTCTGCTATTCTGTTCGGAGAAAGGAAAAAGAGCGCATACCGCCGTGTCTTATAAAGTGAGGCCCCAAGTTCAGGCTTGCGATATATTGATGTATGATATCCTCCAAGGAACCTTCCTGCCGGGAGGCATTCGAACTTCTCGACTGTCTCAGATACGTAATCGTCAGGATAATTGACGTCATCATCAACGAACAGAACATAGTCACTTTTGGAGACATCCGGGTAGAACTTGCCGACGTCCTTGGTGTCTTCATGCGGAATGATCGGAGTAAGTCCGCGAGTGTTCTGATATTCTTCGGGAATCTTGTCATACTCATTGAATACGATGTTCAGCTGATCAACCTGCGGAAGTATCCGCGCAACCACGTCACGGAGACCCTCTGATCTCGGCGGGAATGTGGCCATGTTGGCAGTGATCATTGTTTTTCGCTCCGCACTTTATCTCTGGATGTTCTGTTATTTGCGCTTTTCTGCAGCGCTTGTCTCACAGGAACGTAAATCCAGTCAAAATTGTATTTTGCCCAGTCGTTGACAGGTTGTGTCGATTTGTGTTTCAAGGTCATATTCAGACAGAACGGCAATTTCAAAATGCGGCCGAGGCGATGTGTCTTTGCCAACTCAACTGGGACCTTAAAGAGGTCA
>Ga0102928_1001536_pt1 | contig 14411 bp, 15 predicted proteins | sample SalPonR1_B_D1_MG_FD_78504 | JGI IMG/M metagenome (GOLD analysis project Ga0102928, IMG submission 78504) | Salt pond soil microbial communities from South San Francisco under conditions of wetland restoration - Salt Pond MetaG R1_B_D1_MG | ecosystem: Environmental > Aquatic > Marine > Intertidal...
AAATTCATTATATATAAAAAAAAATATTTTTTTCAATTAAAAATTAATACTTATATATTTTTTTTTAGGTTTTTTAATAAATCCTTCCATAGGTTTTTTTATTTCTTCAGCATTGCCCACCGAAGGATCCATTTTACCACCGGAAGGGACCGCGTCATCCATAGGAGCATTTTGTTTTTTAATATTAGAAGGATTTATATGATTATTTTTTTTGTTTTCTATTTTGTTAAAATTATTTCTTGCTTGTAATAATTTATACATAGTTATATTTTATGTAATTATAATTTATTGAGAAGTAACAAAACCTGTATTTAAATCAAGGGATAAACTCCTTCCATAAGTAATAAAGAAGTATAACCTTACAGCTAGACCGTTCTTCTTCTTACCTTTTACAGTAATAGAAAGATTAGAACCTGGATTATCAGCACTAATACGGGATAAATCAGCAACATAATACCTCATACCATCAGACCAGTTTCTATAAGAAATAAGACCGGTTCCGACTGAATTACTGCTTCCTCCGTTGGCTCCTGTTTTGGCAAGTTCATTAGAGAAATTTTCAAAATCATAATCAATAGGTTCATTCCATACATTTCTACCAGAAACGGTAATATTTAGATCTGATAATACAATTCCGTGAGGGGTTCCGGGTGCGGTATCAAATGGAGAATTTAATGCAAAGGTTGTATCGGATGTTTCAGAATAATCAAAAGGGATAATAATAAGTTGTTTAGGATTAACTACTTGATCACTGATATTTTTTGAAAATGATGTTGAAGAAGCAGGAACATCATAAACATCATTAATTATATCGTTGTATTCAATTGTTTTAACACCTTTTGATAGATATTCCATTTGGTATCTTTCATCAAGTCTATAAGTTGGAATGTATAAATAACAAGTTCTTTCAATCGAATGGAAGGCTTGTGGATTTACTGTTTGACCTACATTACATTCACAAGTAAGAACAACTGTGGCTCCGCTTGTTGTATTATCGTCTGCTTCTTTTAATATTGCAGATTGATACATAGGATTTCCCTTTTTTCCGCTGGCTAGCATCATAGGATTACAATTACCATAAAGTTGAGTATATGATGTTTGATACATATTATTAGCTTTGTCAACGCCATTAGTAACAGTAATACCATATCTACAAGCATTATATCTAATTGATATATCTAATTTTACTCCTCTCATTAATGGAAGTTTAGAAAATAAGGGTAAATCTTTTAGACGAATTACAGCCATAAAGTAAAATTTATAAATTCTATCTGCTCCGGAGCCTTCTGTGTCGTAATAACACTTACCAGCATCATTTAGGGTATCAACATTAACCCAACCAGTTCCTCCATTTCCATCTTTATAATTTGCATTGTTTAGTAATCTTTTTCTTAATCCCTTATTAGTATCAACTTTGGGGGTAGAAGCAGTAAATGTACGAGGGTCGCCATCACCGAAAACTCTATTATTACAAAAATATTTACCATCAGGGGATCCAGTTGCATCAGTATTTTTTAAGTAACCGCTGGCATCATCAATATGATTAAAGGTAAGATCGCCATATTTCTCAAGGGTATCTTGCCCCCAATTAGTTTTAATATAGAAATCAACATATTGATTTAAATTATCGGTTCTTTGAAGAACCTTATAACCATTTAACGAAACTTGGATACTACTAAGTAATTGTTGGGTTCCACTCTTAAAAGAAGTAATATAAGGATTAGGAATTGTATTAGAAACTCCTGTAATATCTTTATCAGATTGTATTGATTGCATATATGGAACAACTATTTGAGCTTCACTAATAGCCTGCATTCTTCCAGATGTTGAAAACACATTATTAAAATTAATTTCTCCTCTATGTGATTGATTATTACTATCGGGGAATTTTTCTATGACTTTTTCAAGAAATGGATATTTTTCAAAATCATCTATTGATGAATTAGTATAAACAAATTCGTCGCTGGTCTGTTCCATTTTATATATATATATTTATGATAATAAAAAAAAAAATAAATAATTAATTTTTACTTATATTAAACAAAACTATCAACATTACTATTGGGCATTCCATATCCACGGTAAGGAGTTGCTGAATATACTTGAATTGGGACTAATGGCATACCGTTATAAATAAGAGGGTAATAACTATTATCATCCAAAGAAGGGACCATTCCACCCACCGAAGGGACCATACCACCCCCGATAGCGACTAATCCGGAACCCCTTGGGGCACCAATTGCGACTAATCCTTGTCCTTCTGTCCATAATCCGGCTTTTCTTCCTAATCTATCAGTTAAATTCTTTCTTTTTTCACTTCTACCCCATTCAGCTATATCAGAACCTACATATGGGATAGTTCCAGCCAGTTGAGTTCCCGCAAGAGTTCCCTTTTCAGCAATGTTTTTCAAAAGAGGTCCTAAATCTTCCCTTAGTTCATCACGGTAAAATTTGGCAGCCTTTTGTGCCCCCTTTTCAATTACCTTACCAGCAGATTTCAAAAAGTCGAGTAATCCACTTCCTTCAATTTCCTTATTGTTTCTTAGTTTTAGAACACATCCCTTTCCCTTCATTCTAGAATTTAAAATTTTCATAGCTAGATCTTTTGGTAATTGTAATGGAAGTCCCTTTTTTCTCAATAATCTACTTTTTGATAGTTTAACAGGTTTAAACTTTACAAGTTTTTCCATTTGTGGCTTTGTTAAATCAAGTGTTACTTCTTCAAGCATCTTTTTTAATATATCTATACTAAAAAAAATATATAATAAATAATTAAAATAAATAATATATTATTTTGTTAGATTTTTTTTTATCGGCTGCTTCTTGGGTTAGTATTCTTCCCAGAGAATGTTTAGAAACGGCGGAACAATAATTATTTCTACAAAAATCCATATAAGTATCATATATTTGGTTTAAACTTATTTTTTTACCTTTTAAGGTATTCTTACATAGATCGATAAATCTTTTAAGATTATCATCCTTTTGAACTTTTTTTTTTAATATTTTTTCTTTTTTTTCGATTGATTGTTTAATATGTATATTTTTTTGTTCAACTTCATCATTGTATTTTTTTTTCTCTAAATTCTTTAATTTTTCCTTAGTTTGGTTTTCTTCTTCCTTGAAAAAATCATTAGGTTTTATTTCTTCTACTTCAAACCTATTATGGACTGATCCATTTACTAAATCAATATTTAAGAAGCCTTCCACATCAACACAACATTTGTTATATATTTTAATAAATGTATCTTTTTCAATGGGAAGAGAATATTCGGGTAAAATACGTTTTAATTCTTTTAATGGTGTATTTCTTTTTAAGATTATGTTAGAACAATTAATCCTTATATCTTTTGGAATTCTGTAAAAACTTTGAGATAGATAAATACAGGTAATATTATTCTTTCTACCGCGGATAAAATATTGTTCTATCTTATCTTGGTTTTTATCACAACTGATATCATCAAAGATAATACAAGTTGGTTCATAAACTTTTTTATAAATAAGATTATCATCATCTACCTTTACTTCTTCAAAGGTATTAATATCTTCTATATTAGGTATATTTTGTGCTTCATAAGGCTTTCCCCTTTCATTTAAATAAGTTTTATTTCCCTCGTAAAATTCTATTTCTGGGTTTTTTTCCTTTACATATTCATATAATTCTTCCTCGGTCTTACAACATATAACTATATTTTTGAATATACTACCCCAACGGCTTAATATTTCGAGCATAGTATTAGATTTACCGGATGCGGTTTGACCTACAATTAATATTCTTGAAGGGATTTTAAATTTATGTGTTTTTCCGTAATTAGGGTTTTTAACTTCTTCTTTCTTATGTGGTATTTTTTTGTAAAAATTTACCATTTTTTATAAGTGCTTTTTTATTTATAATAAACAAAAATAATTATAATAAACAAAAATATATATAAAATAACTGTATATAATTATAATAAAAAATAATTATAATAAAAAAATAATTATACAAAAATATTAATCCTTAATAGGAACCTTAATTACAATTTGAATTAATACATCACTATCATTAATCTGAAATGCATTAAAATCCTGATTATTAAGTTCTATGTTAATCCCTTGATAATACCCCTCATTTAAATCAACCCATAACAATTCATTAGGTGAATTATTTATATAACTTCCAAAACTGAAATTAACCGGAGAAAATGAATATAAGACATCAGTAGGATTTGATAGGGTATTATTTACTAAATTACTTCTTAATACAATACTCTGGACATTATCAACTCTTGGGGTTAAATTACTAAGAACGGAATAATCCGAGCCCGCTGTTGAAGTTGTTGCGGGGTATGTACCCGGGGAAAATCCCAAATATATACCTAATCCAACGGGTAATGTAATTGTTGGGGTTAAATTCGGGGAAACTGGAAAGGAATAAGATGCGGGATTACTCCACCCGGAAGGTAATGAGGTTGGAATTTCATAAGCATTTAATTGAACCGAGTAACGGGTTATATTACTAATCAACTCAACATAATATACAAAATCCCCATCCCCATTTAATAAGTATAATCCATTACTAATTAATTCACTTTGTATAAAAGAATTTAATTGAGCAATTGTATAATACCCGTCGGGAATTGTAATATTTATAGTAGTATTACCCGCACCTTCTGGGTGGGTTATTGTGAATGTATTATTACCTAATACTTGACTAATATTAAACCAAGAAAAATATAAATTACAAGCAGATACAGCAACCTGGGAACCGCTTGGAAAAAACGCGGTTTGGTTAAAAACATATGAATATATATTATTTAGAGAGGAAGATGTATTTAGGTTATTTCTATTTAATGTTATCTGACTTTTCCTAAATTCCATTAGTTTTTAACTTTATATTTTATCTAAGAAATATTTATTTTATCAAAACAAATTAATAATAAATCTTGTGCTGTTTCTATATTATTGTTTTTATAAAATAATGATATAAACTCTTTCATAGTTAAACCAGCCCGCATACAAACAACAAATAATACACAATATAAACCACAATAATTTTCTTCAAATTTTTGAATTTTATATGGATTATAATTGTATTTTTTTAATATTTTTTCTACATTCTTTGGTGCTGGAAGCCCCAATGGATCAAAATAGTTATTCTTATAAAAAGCACACCAATGTATCCCCCAAGGTGCTTCATCTGGTTTATCATCAATGTTAATTATAGCGGGATAATTTAAATCTATCTGTTTTAACTGAGAAGGTGTAATATAACATATATTTTTTTCGGGAAAGTCAGGGATAAAATACCGTAAAACATTTAAAATATCTTTTTTTGAAGATGTGCCCTTATATAAAAGATTTTCAAAACTTACATATACCCTATCCATTTTATATATGAATTTATATATTTTTATATATTTTTTTATAAAATCCCTTTGAATATATTTTATGTAGGTACAAATTTGTCATATCATAAAAAAATATATATATTTTCTTTACGGTTATATATAGAAATATAATAAAAAATTTATTATGAGTGCATACCCAGCACCGAGTTACGACCCAAATATTATATTTAATCCGAATTATTTCATACAATCGACAACGGAGGGATTAACAATAGGGGAAGGCGATGATAGATATATTAAAAGAAATTCAGGTGTGGCAAATACACGAACGACATTTATTGGCGGGCTTCAATCAAGCAGTACAATAGAAACAGATACAATAGATGATAACGGAGCGGGTAATATTACATTATCAAGCAACTTATTGGGTTCGGTATCCTTAGGAAGTTCGGGCACACCGTTCGTAAATGCATACATAACGGATTTATTAACTAATAATATATCTACAATATCGGGGGATTTAACTATAAACGATAATACAACAATATCGGGAGATTTAGATATAACGGGGGCTTTAACCTTCACGGGAGGGATTGATACAAATGAAATAACAGCCCCCGGCGGCACATTAACTATTAACGGAAATGTAGAAACGGCAGATAATATAACTTGTAGCCAGTTATTTGTAGATGATTTATTTAGTAATACAGGTTCTTCGGTTTTTATGAATAATGTTTTAGATATGAATAACAATACTTTAACAGATGGAAGCGGGCTTGGGTTAGATATTGGAACAGATACAAATATAACGGGAACTTTATCGGTTTCAGATAGTATAGTTGTAAAAGATGGTTCGTCGGCGGGTTCAATAGTCGCCTCGGGGAATTCTTCTACCCAGATTAATTTAAATTCAACGGCGGACATTATTGAACTAATAAACGGAACACGGGGGATTTCATTTAATACATCGGAATTTAGACCCTTTTTATCGGATGACGGTTTATTAGATTTGGGGGGTTCAACTTCAAGATGGAATAATGTATATTCAGAAGCAGGGAATTTTAGCGGTGCGGTTGATATCGGCGGGGTTTTATCGGTTGATAATATTGAAGATAATGGCGCGGGTTTGATTACATTTAACGGAGTAGATGTAAATACAACACTTATTATAGACAATTCAACTACATTATATCCTACTTTAACAAGTACTACAAATAACAGCGGCACAACATTACAATTAGCCAGTGCGGGAAGTGTTGATGTGGTTATAGATAGTAATAGTACTTTGGGCGGGGATGACAGTTTTAGAATTAGAAAAAATACATTAAACGGCACGGGAACAGAATTATTTAGAATTAGGGATAATTCTGGTGCAAATTCGTGTTCAATTACCGGAAATACGGATATAACGGGGGATTTAGATGTAACGGGAACTTTAACCGCGGGAAGTATATCGGGCGGTTTAGATTTATCGGGAACTTTATTAGTTGATACTATTGATGATAATGGCGCGGGAGATATAACTTGTAATACCGATTTTACTATACCAACCGGAAATAATTTAGTATTAGATAGTATTGAATTAAGACAACAGACAGATTTAGAAGGTTATGAAGCATTAACGATATCCCGTAATGTAGCATCTAACAATGTAATTTATTTAAGAGCATTCGAACCAAACCCAGCTACAAATCCAGCACATTCAATTAGGTTTTATAATAATGATACTAATAACAGCGGGGTTTCGGGTTATATGGCTGGTATTGAAACAAGAACACTTACAAATGGCTCAAGTATAGCCAATTTAAAATTTCTTGTAGCCGACCCTAATTATAGCGGAGTAGATAGTAATAATTTAGCTGAAAAATTGGTATTAACACCTGACGGGGCGGATATAACGGGGGATTTAGATGTAACGGGAACTTTAACCGCGGGAAGTATATCGGGCGGTGTAGATTTAACGGGAACTTTATCGGTTGATACTATTGATGATAATGGCGCGGGAACTATTACCATTAATGCCCCGGTTGATTTTACCCAAAAACCTATTTTTATCGTTGAAACATCGGGGGGAACTTCGGTACCAGATGCCACAGAAACAAAAATACAAGGTTACGGAACCCCCTTAGTAAATGAAAATTTTACATCTTTCAGTTCGGGGGTATTAACCGTGGCGCGGGATGGAGTTTATAATATAAATTACCAGATGAATTACCCCGCCGGAAATTCTACGGGTTTTTATCAGGGACAAATTTCTATAAATGGAAGTAATGATATCGGAAAATCAAAAGTACCAGCCTTTGCAGGAGGAATTAATTTAAATGGTTCGGTATTAGTTGAATTATCCGCCACGGATACTATTGAAATTCAAGCCTTTCATAGTGCCGGAACAAGTTTAACGGTTGGAGCGGATTTAAATGTATTTTTGGTTAATTAAAAAAAAATGATTTTCTTTAAAAAAAAACCCGTAAGGGTCGACTTACTTGACTTCAAGTAAGTCAAAGAACCCGTAAGGGTCGACTTCGAAGAAGTCAAGGACATCTATAACAACATTTATATTTATTTTTTTTTATACATTTACGATGATAGATATGTCCGCATTTTAAAAATATAAAATTATTTAAATTTTTGTAACAAATTATACAAGGGTTGTTTAATTGTTCTTGTATAATTTTTTTTTTATATATTGTATATTTTTCTTCCTTTTTTTTTCCGTATTTTTCTTCGTATTTTTCTTCGTATTTTTCTTTCAAATGGTTTAATATATAATAATCCCCTTCCGTAAATTTTCGTTTTTCTTTAAATCTTTTTCTTAAATCATTTTCTAAACTTATCAATTCCCTTTCATAAAAAAGAAGACCATCATTTACAAGCCTCATAAGGAAGAAAGTACTAAATATATCTTCAATATCTTTTAAATCTTCAATGTATGTTTTTAATTCCCTTAGATAATAAATGTCAAATACGGGATAAACACCAGGATTTTTATCATTAATTGATTTATAAATAAGGTAAGGTTTCTTAACATTTTCGTCAATTTTTTCAAGATTTTTATCGGTATAACTATTAAACTCACCTAATAAAATATATTCATCAAGTAAATTCTTACTTATATATCTTCTATAAATGAAATCATCCATTTTTTTATGTTTTGTTGTATATATATATATATATATATATATATATATATATATATATTTTAAAAATTTATTTAAAATATATAAATATATATCATTTTTTTTTTTTTTTTATATATATATATATATATGGATTTTAAAAATTTATTGAAAGAATTTAAATATAGAGCCCTTTTTTATTACTGTTATAAATGCGATTCTTATAGGTTTCATATTGATGAAAAAAAAAATAAATGTATAAAAAAATATGGATGTTCCACATATGATGATTTCAAAAGACATTTATTATATGAGGAGTTATTTAGTAAAAGAAAAAAAATAAAAACGGGTTATATATTTAAAAAATTATAATTTATAGTATAAAATGGCTTTTTACAAACCGCCGGATTTACAAACCCTTAATTGTCGGCTTCAAGGAAGTCAAAAAATACAACAAATAAATATTAATAATTTAAATGATGAAGTTGAAATAGCTTATAATAGAAGGGATGGAATTGAATTATTTACAAAGTCGGGAAATGTTAATTTATCAACTACGGAAACGGTTATATCTTCAACTGGAAATTATATGACACCGCCCGCCCCCGTAAGTTTAGAGATATTAAGTGGGAATGTAAATGATACAAATGGCGGAAGTGGTGCCAATTCAATTTTAATAACCGGTTTAGATGGGAATTTTGATGAAATAAATGAAACTGTTTTAATGAATGGAACTTCCCCCGTTGCCTTATCAAATGATTTTATAAGGGTTTTTAGTTTAACTGTTACAACTGTTGGAAGTTATAGAAACCCATTAGATACAACAAACGCGGGAACAATAACATTAAGGGAAGCGGGCGGCGGAACTGTCTGGATTACCGTGCCTTTTGTAAATGGTATGGGGCAGGGTCGTTCGTTTAATTCTGGATATACTGTGCCCCGAGGGAAACAACTTTATATTAGAAAAATTATTTTTGACACGGCTTCAACTTCTAAAAATGTAATTATTTCATTGAAAACCCGCCCATTTTCTAATCTAACAAATCCAACAACGGGGTTTATTGTGATTTCATATACTTCCGGAGTTACTGGATTAACCGAGTTAGATACTGGCGGATTAACCCCGTTAAATGAGTATAGTGATGTTGTTTTTACTGCCCGGCTTTCTTCTGGTTCAAATGTTGTTACTTCGGTTTATTATGGCGGGTATTTATTGAATATTTAAATTATTTTGTATAAAATATAGAAATATGGAAGGGATATGTTATATCTGTGATAAAGTATTAAGAAATTGTTTTTTAAAAGAAAAAACCCAAATAATTAATATAGGTAATTTAACTGTTAAAACTTGTTCCACTTGTTCAAAAGAATTAATAAAAACAAAATCAATAATTGATTTAGTAAGTATTGAATTGAAAGAAAATATAGAAAATCATTTAAATGAAAAATATATAAAAAAATTAGAAAAAGAATTAGAAGAACTGAAGAATTTAAAAAAATAAAATAAAAAGAAGTTAAAAAAAAATAAAAAGATTTAATATATATAAAAAAAATAATAAAAATGGGTAAAAAATTTTGTGATATTTGTAAATCGGTAAATAAAAAAAAAGAAGCCATTTTTAGTATTGAAGTAAGAAACCAAAAAAATATAATTTGTAATTATCATAGTTCCCTTATTATGAGAAATATAGAAGCATTAAATTTCTATGGAATTTCTTTTAATGTTAGTCCTATTTGACTTCTTCGAAGTCGACCCTTACGGGTTTTTTTTGAAGTTGATCTTTACGGAATTTTTTTTTTCAATATCCTTAATGCTTTCCTTAATAGTTGGTTTATTCCAAAGCAGATTTAAAGACCAAAAAGCGGGGGAATTTATATTTTTCCAATTATTACTTAGGGCGGGGCGGTCCCTTCGGTGGGCTGTGTGCCGTTTTATATAGTTTTCTTTTCTTTTTTTATCTTTATGTATGGTATAATCTTCATAATCACTATCACCAAAATGAACCCAATCTTCATTTATTAATACCATATATTTTTTATTTTTTCTTGTTGATTTTGATAATGTATATATTTTTTTCATATTTTTTTTTATATATTTTTTTTTATATCTTCTTAAAAAAAAAACGAACTACTGAATTATACTTAACAAACAACAATGGATTTTTTTTTTATTCTTCGTCCGTTATATTATTAAATATATATTTTTAAAAAAATATATATTATTAAAAAAAAAATATATAATAATATATAAAAACCCTTTAAAGATAAGATATTATAAATTTATAATGAGTGAAACTGTTGAACAAAGTTTTTCCTTTCTTCAAGAAAGAGATATAACAAACGATTTTATCAAATCCCTAGAAACCAATTATAATAAATACAAGAAATTAACACCAAAACAATTAAACTGCTTAATTAATATAGTAAATAAACACAAGGAAAACGAAGATGTATTAAATTATTTATTGGATAATATAGAAAATTTCGATAATAAAAAGAAAAAATTTATTTTAAATGTTAGTAATTTTTACAATGAAAAAAAATTTATTTCTGAAAAACAGTTAAATGTATTAAATAGTTTTTTACCTTAAAACTTAAAAATATATAATATAATATACTTGCCCACCGAAGGGACCGCACAGCCCACCGAAGGGACCGCACAGCCCACCGAAGCAAAAAAAATGGATAACATAAGATGGAAAGACGATAAACAAAGCTATTTTAAAAATTATTATCAAAATAATAAAGATAAAATTTTAATAAATCAAGGTCAAAAAATAAAATGTAAAATATGTGAAAAATTATATAGAAAAGATTGGATGATATATCATATAAAAAAAATACATAATTAAATTTATAATTTTTTTTTTTGTATATATATATATATAAAACCCTTTAAAGATTTTCTAAGTATATAAATAATAGTTTATAGGTGTATATAATGGTCCTTTCGGTAATACACATAGGAAAAAATAATATTTATAACAAAGTAACGAAGGATAAGATAAGTAGAACCGAATTAAATAAACCCCTAAGAGAAATACTTAAAGAATTAAATTTTAAAAAAGCTGTATCGGGTAAATACTATATACCAAGACATTCTGATAAGGGATTTTATAATTTAAATTCTTTTAAATATTTAAAGAATTATTATTATAAACCTAAATATTATAATATTAAAATAAGTTTTAAATTTAGATATACTGATGTAAATAGAAAAATAACAAAAGAAACCGATGAATATGAAGAATTGATAATAAAAAGAAAAAATAAAAAAATACCTAAGGGTGTATTAAAAAGTAAAATATTAAAATTTATTAACGATAATTTATTAGTAGAAAGCGGACAAATAAATGCTGAAATAACCAAAATAAAACCGTTAGAAATAATAGATATAAAAAATGTTGATAACTTGTTAAATAATACTGTTTACAGAGGTCTTATTTCATACCCAAAATTAAAGCTATTTAGTGGTAATAATAATGGCTTATGTGGTTATGATTTTCTATTAGATGAATATCCTAAAAAATCAAAATCATATGAAAATTTGGAAAGGTTTTTTCGTAATGATAGAAGACATGGATTAACCCCAGAGGATTTTTTAAAATTCTGTGATTATCATAAAATATCTATTTATTTATGTGATATCTTATATAATAGAATTATTCAAAGAACATTCTATGGGTGTAATAAACGCGAATATGAGAAACAACCAATAATAGCCGTTATTCATAATAAACATATTTATAAAGTCGATAAAAAAATGAGAAAGAAAGTTCAAAATATAATTACTACAAGAAATATTACGACCCTGCCCACCGAAGGAACCGCACGACCCACCGAAGGAACCGCACGACCCACCGAAGGAACCGCACGACCCACCGAAGGAACCGCACGACCCACCGAAGCGACCATTTTACCCAGCGAAGCGACCCTACAACAAAATATTAACAAACATAAATCATCTTCTAAGGAATATATACTAATAAATGATATTAATAAGATTGAAAAAAATAAAATAAATTGTATTAATTTGAATTCATTAAATAAAATATATTATGAACAATTGGAAAAAGGATTATGTTACCCCGCAAAATGGAAAAATGAGAAAGTAGAAAAAATTTATTTTAATGATTATACCTTAGAATGTACCAAATTATATAACGAAGTATTTGATTTATGTAAGGACTTCAAGGTAGAATTTAAAAACCAAACAATGTCACAATTTTCAAGATTTTTATGGTATAAATTTTTAGATGACAATAGTAATACTTATGATTTTAAGGAAAGTTATTTTAATAAGGAATTAAAAAAATTATTTTTGGATAATAATTCTTCAATATGGACAAAGGCTTTTAAAATGGACTTAACCGAAAAAGAAATAAACATTAAAGATGTATCAAGTGTAGATATATCAAAATGCTATACAAGTATATTAACAAGGGGCGGATTTTTTACACATTCAATACTTGATTATCCAGAAGAATTTAACGGGGAAATATCACACGGTTTTTACTATATTAAAACAAACAATAAATTCCCATTTCAAGGAGATGGATTTTATGATTATCAATTAATTAAAACCGGTCTGGATTATTCTATAATTACTCTTGATGATATTAAATATCAAATTAAGGGAACATATCAAAAATCTAATGATAAGGCATTTGTTGATTTTGTTAATTACTGTATGAGTTCCATTAAAAAAAAGAATATGAACCTATTCAAATTTATTATTAATATTCTAATAGGTTCATTTGGAATTACAAAAACATCAAAAATAAATGATATTGTTATAACAAATTCATTACACGAAGCATTTTATTATACATATAAATTAGGTGAATGCTCAAAAATAAACGAAATTATACCAAATATATTTAAAATATGTTCATATAACGAGGTTATCCCTATATCTTCAAATATACCAATTAACATTCAAATAGTTAATAGAGGTAATATGGAAGTATTTAAGTTAATGAAAATCGTAGAAAAAAGCGGTTTCATCCCATTAAGGATTAATGTTGATGAAGTAATATACGGATTTAATAAAAAAAAAGGTAAATTTAAAACTAATAAAAATCCAAAAATAGGAGAATATAGACAAGGAAAAAAAACAATAAAATACTTGGATTATATTAATCAAGAATTTAACCCTCACGAAATAATCCCAAGAAATTATAACTTAAAAGAATTAGAATGGGATTATTATACAGCTTCAGAAAATTCATTTTTCGATTGGGAAGAATTGGTTGATTATAGTAGAGTTTTTATTTCTGGATTTGCTGGATCGGGAAAAAGTTATATTATTAAAAAATTACAAGAATACCACGGAGATAAATATTTATATGCTTCATTTACAAATATGGCATCAAATAATATAAATGGTTCTACATTGAATTCAATATTAGGATTAAACCTTGATAATAAGGTATCCGAAAAACGATTAAGAAGGTTAATTAACGAATATGAAGGAATAATTATAGACGAAGTAAATCAAGTAGGTATTAATATATTTAATATTCTTTGTAGTCTACCTAATAAGTTTAATATAATTTGTTTTGGAGATTTCAGGCAAGAAACACCCGTCGGGGAAAATTGTTTAGTAAATTCTAATATGTTTAAATTATTAATGAATTGTGATCTTGAAGGGGAGTATAATAAAATAATACTAAAAAAACAATGTCGTACAGATTATGAATATGCGAACTTTTGTATTAACTATCACGATAATTACCATCAATATAAAAATCAATTAAAGAATTATATAAATAAATTTAAATCTAATGATTTAAACATTGTTAAAACTAACAACAAAAGAAAACAAATTAATAGAGAGTTAAACAAAATATGGTCTTTTGGAAGTTCTAAAAAAATAAAACTAAAAGAAGGAGAATATTATATATATAAGGGTCTTCCAGTAGTTTGTAAAATCAACAGATTAAATTTATATAATAATGAAATTTAT
>Ga0102928_1001542_pt1 | contig 14353 bp, 11 predicted proteins | sample SalPonR1_B_D1_MG_FD_78504 | JGI IMG/M metagenome (GOLD analysis project Ga0102928, IMG submission 78504) | Salt pond soil microbial communities from South San Francisco under conditions of wetland restoration - Salt Pond MetaG R1_B_D1_MG | ecosystem: Environmental > Aquatic > Marine > Intertidal...
CGAAGCAAAGGGGTGATTACAGTTCTCGGCGGTCCGCACGCCCGTTCCTACCCGGAAGACTGTGCCAAATATTTTGATTACGTTTTAGGTTTTACCGACCGCGAACTGGTGGAGGATGTTATACATTTCAGAAGCAACCTGGATACAGGTGGTGTCTACCTCTCAGCCGAAGGGCAGCCCGCCGAACTACCCAGCCTGCAGGAGCGATGGAAATATGCTGAGCGCCTCTTGTCAAAAGCACCTTTTTTGAAAATTGTTCCGATGATAGGGAGTCTTGGATGTCCCTATAAATGCAGTTTCTGTATCGATTCGGAAGTAAATTACCAGCCGCTATCATTCGACCAGCTGAAAAGTGACCTGCGCTTTCTGCTTACCAAATTCAAAAAACCTGTGGTAGGCTGGCATGATCCCAATTTCGGGATTCGTTTCGAAGATTACCTGGGAGCGATTGAAGAGTCGGTACCTAAGGGAAGTATGACCTTTATCGCTGAGAGTTCCATGTCGCTCCTCACAGAGCCGAATGTGAAACGGATGAAGGAGAACGGATTCAGCGTGATGCTGCCGGGTATTGAATCCTGGTTTGATATGGGGAATAAATCCCGGATGAGAAAAACGCTCGGCCTGGAAAAGCTCCACCGAATTTCTGAACAGGTGAATATGATTCAGAGTTACATCCCTTACATGCAGGCCAACTTTGTGCTTGGACTCGACATGGATGAAGGGGATGAACCATTCGAACTGACCAAACAGTTCGTGGATCTCTGTCCCGGTGTGTTTCCTACATATAACCTGCTTACATCCTATGGACGAAGTGTGCCTCTGAACCTAACCTATCAGCGGGATGAGCGCCTGATTCACTCTCCATTCCACCTGATGAATAATGATAAGATTATGAATGTGAAGCCGCTCAACTACGAGTGGCCAGAATTCTATAAGAAATTGCTTAGCCTTTTTGAACACACCTTTTCGAAAAAAGCTGTTGCCAACCGCTTTATCAGTAACAAGGGCTTCCCGATTAAGATGATGAACTTTTTCAGGGCAAATACCCAGGGAAAACGTCACATTCAGTACTACAAAGATGTAATTGACCTGTTGGAAAACGATACGAAGTTCCGTGCGTTTTACGAGGGTGAATCTTCAGAGATCCCGGATTATTTTAAAAATATGATCACTGAAAATCTTGGTCCGCTTGCCGAATGGCTGCCGGAAGGCGCAATGAATCACGATCCGTACGCATACCTGAAATCCGTGGAGTCAGATACCAATAAATTATATCAGCCGGGTGTGATGGTGGGTAGTTGATATCATTATTTGCGTAGAGTCTATATTTGCTAAGGGCCAGATTTAAACTCTGTGTGACACTGCGCCAAACACCGTGTAACTCTGCGGTTTCCATTCATGGAAAGACCCTGCAAAACGTCATTCACAACATTAGCTCACTTCTTCATCCAAAGCACCAAGCTGCTGGCATATTTCTCCCGGGATTTAACCGCCAAGAACGGAAAGAAACGCAAAGGAAAACCTGGCGCCTCTCCGCGCCCTCCGCGGTTCACATCCATGGAAAGATCCAGCAAATGTTTATGTTTTATTTACAAGACGACAAATCAGAGTTCAAAAGATTCAGTATCATATCAGGATCCGGATATTTTTGAAGTGCCTCCTCCCGCTCCTCTTCGGCTACTACACCGGGCATGTCCGCTTCGCCCGGATCTTCCCAGCTAAGCTGGTAATGAAGATGCGGGGGCCAGCCGCCATTCTCTTCCTGTGTTCCAACCGATGCGAAAATATCTCCCCGCTTCAGAATATCGCCCACACTGTTTCTCTTTAGGTCCTGTGCACTAAGATGTCCATGAAGTGCGTATATAAAATCACCGTTAAATTCGTGCTTTAAAACAATGGTCGGACCATAATTACCCTTCTGGTCATGATTTTCCATATATGCCACTTCCGCATCCCAGGCTGCATAGACCGGCTCCGCGGCCGGGCACCAGATATCCATTCCCATATGAATATTCCGGCGATTCTCATATTGCGGCGCAACGTACATATTTGTTCGCTTTTCATTGTAGCGCCCGATTCCCCAGACCTTTTCATTAATCTCCTCCGAATCAAACCCTTCGGTGAAATCGAATACAGACAATGGCCGGCTGACTTTAATTACGGGATGGAAATTCATTTTGCTAAGGTCAGGCATTCGGATTTGGATGGATATCGATTGTAGTTAGTTGGTAAGTGAGAATATGAAAAGTGAAAACACAAAACGCAAAAGCCAAACAACGTGAGATCCCGACAGCCAGAATAATAACACGATAGTTTTATTTTTCTGACGGGGTAAAAAGTAAGTTAATAATATTTTCTTTTCCAGATAACAACAGTCTCTGTAAAGCGCAAGGAAACCATGCAATTTGTGCACCCGCAGGTTGCAATCTCACAGGCTGAAAGCCTGGTATAACACAGCCTTGGGCACTGTGTACAGACCGCCTGGGGAATATGGCAAATGCAGCGAAATCACCAGGCTGAAGGCCTGGCGCATCACAGGCCCAGGCAGCGCCTGGGTTTAAAGCAATGGATGTAGTTCAAACAGGCTGTAGGCCTGGTGCAGGTCGTGACATGAATCATAATAAATTTAACTGATCACCCTTCATAGCCGGATCACATTAACTGATACAAATCAGAAGGATGATTTATTCTCATCAGGATATAAACCCAAATCACTCTAAGCCATCAAACCTGTCAAAAATCTGCCTGTAACAGACCTTCAGTCTGTCCGGTTCATTTTTGCATTTTTTACCCCGACACTGCTGTCGGGGCTGAGTTGCGTCAGGCCTTCAGCCTGTTTCCCCTCGACTGACGAGTTGGTCTACTGCCGAACTCTGTCCTGCCATGATCACTCGTCTGTCGAGCAGCAAGGACTTGGTCTTCGTTTACCCACCCCCGGCCCCTCCAATGGAGGGGAGTTTTTGTTGCTTTCACTTTTCAGTTTTGCGTTTTCACTTCTTCTAATCAGCAACTTCTTTCTCAATATAATCCGAGCTCATCAGCCCCAAAGCCCCCATATATTTCAGTTTGAAACGGATCATATCCCCCACTTTATAATCATTGGGATTTTCACCCACGTCCAGAATCAGCATATCGGAGCTGGCATCTGTTATTTTCACATGATCATCAACCGGCACGAGATAGTCGGGCTGAATATCAAGTACTCCCACATCAATAATAGCCCTGTACGCGGTTTTTCCATAATCTTCTTCATCAAAATCACTCACATTGCTTTTCTTTCCCTGAGGAGTCATCCCGATTTCACCTGTGGGTACCAGCGGTTTTTCTGAAAGTTCAATAATCTGAGCATACAGCTCCATAACCTGGTCACTCATTCCCGGAATCACATCATCCGTAAATAGATTTTTCCCAAAAAATAGAGCTTCACCAACCCGGAAATGGTTTACACCTACCGGTAGCTGGTTTCGGAGAAGCAGGGGAATGGTGACTGTGGTGCCACCTGAAACAAGCGGGATTTTCTTTTTGAAACGCAACTCAATAATCTGCTTGTAAAGTGAAAGCTGAATCAGCTTATCCCCATCGGGCATCACGCCGTGCAGACAATTCAGGTTGGTGCCAAGACCTACTACTTCTATACCCGGAAGCCTGAATATTTTTTCATAGAAGTTAACCAGGTCCTCACGCATCACTCCCTCGCGCAGATCCCCCATCTCAATCATGATGATCACTTTATGCACTTTGTCCTGCCGCACGGCTTCATCTGAGAGCTCGTGCATGGTAGAGAGTTCCGTGTTCAGGCTGATATCCGCATACCGCACCAAATCGGGTATGGTATCTTTCGGTGGCGGTTTGATATAAACCGTAACCGTATTCGGATCAATTTTTTTAATTTTTCTGAGGTTGCTGATCCTGGAATCATGCATCTCACCGATCCCCAGGTTCACCACTTCATGCAAAAAATCATTATGTCCGCACAACAATTTTGTGGTTATTCCCCACTTAATATTGTGCTTCTTGAAAAGATCGTCAAGGAACTGGTAATTATGCTCCAGTTCGCTTCTGTATAATTTCAGGTATGCCATATTATTTGTTTAATCTCATTTCGAGATACTTGTTTGTAAATCCGTATTTTTCATATAAAAATTTTGCCGGATTGTCCGGTTCCACATGAAGGGCAATATCACCTTCGGTTGAGTCAATAATTCGTTTCATCAGCTCTTTTCCGACACCTTTTCCTCTTGCATCACCATGAACCGCAATATAGACCAGGATATGTTCAGGAATATATTCGCCCATGTTGGTATCATTGATAATAACCACACCAAGTATCTTTCCGTTTTCATGTGCAAGAAGAATTTGGCCGTCCTGTCCAGGCTCATCTCCCATGGCGTAACCAATGCATTTTAAGATTGCCGATTTTGAATCGCCGTATTCATCCAGGTGATTATACAGAAATTCAGCAATATCGTTCCGGCTGAATCCGGTTTTATTCTCTTTATCTGTTTTAAAAATATCGTATTGAATACTCATCTTTTTTATTTCGTTTTAAATGTCAAAAGACTGATGATAATAAATGAAAGTAAGGAGGCTGAAATACCGAATACATTCGGATCCAGGTTATAAGGTAATGTGAGCCCGGCTATTTGCAAAGTAATTGTTGTGCCTCCGCCTATCAGCATAGCTCCCATAGCTCCCGCCGGAGTGCTTTTTTTCCAGTAGAACGCACCAATCACAGGTACAAGCAAACCCGATACCATAAATGCATATGAATAGAGCATCAGGTCAAGAACGTTGGTCATCATACCGGCCAGTAAAAGTGCGCAGAGGCCGATTACCAGTGTTGCAATTTGTGACATCCTCAGAAAAGCGGGACTTTCGGAATCAAATTCTTTAAACCGGCCAATAATATCAGAAACCACATTCCCCGACGATGCCATCAGGCAGCTGTCGGCTGTTGACAGGATGGCCGAAAAGTATGCGGCCATCATGATCCCAAGGAAACCGGTGGGCAGAACAGTTCTCAGCAGCATCGGCAGTCCGGTTTCGGGATCGGTTTCACTGATGTTTGCAGCTCCCAGGTAATCGAACATCCCCTGGTCTGCCGCTACTTTTGCAAACAGACCAAGCAGGACTCCCATAAAGGCCATTACCGGCCATTCAAACAGTCCCGCCAGGTACCAGGCCCGTTTGGCTGTTTTTTCATCCGGACAGGAATAGATTCGCTGGTAGAGTGTCATACCCACAAACCAGATGGGAATAATCGTAACCATCCAGAATACGATATCCTGCCAGCTGACATTCGTCATCGCTAGCATTTCGGGTTGAACGGTTGCACGGATTGCATCAATCCCGCCTATCGCATTGTAGGCAATCGGGATTCCGACAAATGTGAGTCCGAGCATCAGAATTGCCCATTGAACGGTATCCGTATAAATAACTGCTTTCATTCCTCCCAAAACTGTATACAAAACGGCAATTGAGCCCATAATCCAAAGAGCTGTATCCAGATCGAGGTTTTCAAATGTACCGTTTGCCAGCTTTGCACCGGCCAGTATTTGTGAGCTCGTAAACCCGGCATACCCGATTGCTGATATAATACCGGCAACAATCGCTACATTCGGGCTGTAAAAATGTTTGAATATTTCAGGAAATGTGTAGGCTTTATGAAAAACAGGATTTCCCTTCACCTTTGGAATCAGAAAAACCGCGGCAAGCCAGGCGCCGATTAAACCTGTAAAAAGCATCCATGATCCTGATATTCCCATCACAAACCCGAGACCACCCAGGCCAATAGAAAATCCGCCTCCCACATCTGTAGCAACCACCGACAGACCAACATGAAGAGAACTCATCTGGCGGCCGCCTACGTAATAGTCATCCCCGCCCTTATTTTTTCTGAAAAAGAAATAACCGAACGTAAGCAGGCCAATTACATAAAATACAAATATTGAGAGGTCAACAGGATGCATAGGATAGAATAGTTTCTCCCGGGGCTGAGAAAGATGTTAGCAAAATGACACGCAGATAATCTGTTTTATGGCTCTGCATCAAGCAGTTTCAATTAGAAATCGTCTTAAGATAAGGTTAATCTTTGGCAGCATCAAATTTAGCGGGTTTGGGGTTTTTAACTATGATTAATGCTGTCCTGATATTTTTTGGAGGCTATGAGAATTCTTGTAAGTAGCTTTTTTGAGATAGAAGACCTCCCCTCTTGAGAGGGGAAATGTGAAGACAAATATCCGTCATTTGACGGATGATTTGTTGAGCGAGGGGTGTGTTCCTGCAATCGGTCACCTTCCCGGCTACAGAAACAAAATCCGCACTCGGGACACAACCTCTTCCCGACAAATATGCGTAAGGGATTTCGTGAAATTTCTAAATTCAAACCCCTGATAAGGGGTTTAACGTGAATAGCCCTGTGCGAAGCTCAGGGATAAATGACGTCCCAAAACCGGGAACCCCGGAGCGGGTTCAACAAATCAAGGCGTGCCTGTTCAACCCCTTTTCGGGGTTGTAGGGATCGCACCGGTCTGCAACAACCCCGCATTTCATACGGGGCTATTCATATTTAACCCCTTATCAGGGGTTTTTTGTGAGGATATCAGGATCATTGAGGATTATGAATAATCAATGTTTTGTGTTCAAAGTGCAAAGATTTGGACAGATCTGAATTATGATTAGCATCACAAATCATAGGCCGGACGATTCATCACTCTTAAAGAGTTACCCTGCTAATGTTTGTTAAACTAAAAACCTTTCTCTCTGCACAATCAAAAATCGCTACGGCAGATACATTGCAAGCTGGAGCGGTTTTATGACTTCAGGAATCATAAAGATCGCCACAGCCATAACAGTACAAACAAGAGTATTGATCCCGACAGTGACAAGCAGATAGATAATGCTTTTGCCCTCAAGTGCTTTTGCACCGTCGATAGCCGCAACATTGAAGCTCATAAACCAGATAATCAGGAAAATTACAAAGAGTGATATCATCCAGAAATCACTTATTCCGCTGTTTAAGCCTATCACTGCAAATGTAACTACCAACAAATTTATTTGGAGTGGCCAGGTATAGAGAGTCAAAACCTGGCTGATATACCGCAACTCCCTGTTAAAGAGATGGAGCCATAATATTGACAGCGCTTTTGAAAATGCAGAAACAACCACGCCTATGATGAAAAATGAGTAGTAATCCTGAGGCAGCGAAGAGAGCAGCGGATAGTGATAAAAAAGGCTTTCAAGGCCGGCCTCTGAAATTAGCGAGCGCGCTGTCACCAAAAATATCAGACCCGATAATAGAATATGCTGAGCGAGAAGTATTAGCCCGGGTGTGGTGAGATAAATTCTGTGTTCAATAACATCATCCACAAAAAAATTGTGATTGAACAGAAATCTGCCCAGTGAATGGCGATACACAGGCTGATACTTGTAGTGGAGTATGTAGGATATAAAGAGTAACAAAAGAATCAGCGCCGGAAGATTGAGCGTTAGTTGCACTTTTGAAGCTTCCGGAACAGGGATCGTTACAGCCCCACTCAGCTGATAATTTTTCAATATGATCCCCATCCCGACCGAATCATTCATTTGGTCAATGACCCATTCGCCATCCAAAACAGCTACTGAATTGTCTGCCTCCCGACTCCTTTCCAGCAACTTCTGCAGGTTTGTATAATTTTGGTGGTCATCATCAGACAACTCTAAGCTATAGAGCTGATTGCGAAGAAAAGAAAATGAATCTAAAGGCGGTACTACAAAGTTTACAAAATCAATATTCCCGGGAAGATCTGTTTCAGCTTCACTTAAAGGAATGGTAATGAAAACCGGTATCGATGCATTTCGGTTTTCACTCAATCGATCTGCAAAGCCTGAGATCAGCTGAACGGTTTCCAGGTCTCTGATGTGAGGAAATACCGCAATATCGTAGCCGGCGACTTTTTCGGACATTCGATTTTGAAGAAGTCCGTAATCTTCATTCAATTCGGACAAGTATAAACTGTCTGAACGCGAATCACCGGTGGAAATCAGGTAACGGCGATCAGTTGAGAAGAAATAGCGATAGGGCCGGTCTTCAAGAAATGAGATAACCTCCTCATCAAACTCGCCCCGGATCTTCAAAATCTTTATTGACGCCTCATCAAATAACTCAAAATCCGCTTGTTGCAGGCTAAACAGTCCCGGTTTATCAAACTCAAGCGCTATAAAGTGATGTAAGGAGTCGGATGTTTCTGCCTTATTGCTTCCATGAGCCGCAAGTACATTCCATGAAATTGCAAGAAAAAAAGAGAGAAAGACCGGGGCATTAATCATTATTTTTTAACTTCAATCGTGCGTTCGATTGGCAGTTGCCGGGTCTCTTTAAATGAAGATAGTGCAATATTGGAACGCGTTTTGACAACACCGTCCCAGGTTTGTATTTGTGATAAAAGTTTCTCGAGAGATTCCGTATTCTGCGTTCTGATTTTCAGTACGTGGGACCCGTCACCTGTGATCGAATGACATTCCAGCACCTCCGGGTGTTCGATAGCATTATCTACAAACGCAGCATAATTCTCTGATTTATCGACCTCAACGAAGATGAAAGCAGTTATGTCGAAATGAAATTTCTTTGGATCGAGAACAGCATCATAACTTTTTATCAGTCCTTTCTCTTCAAGCTTCCGCATTCGCTCGGATACAGAAGGTACTGACAAGTGAACAATATCCGCGATTGTGTTTCGCTGTGCCCGTCCGTTTTTTTGCAGATGATTTAGAATAACAACATCTGTTGAATCAAGATTTTGTGCCATGGGTTTATTTGCCTTAGTAATATAATTTTGTGCTAAAATAGCCTAAATTATTTAGGTTATCAATAGCCTGGCTAATGAAATTTTGAAAGAATCCAATCCCTTCATCTGACGACTGACGATCAGGTCTCCCCAAAGATTAAAAACCATCAAGTCGTCTGATGAATCTTCATGGCAAGATCCCGCAACACACATCCCGAGTTAAAAATAAAATCAACGCTGTGATCTATATCGAGGGATGGCCGGGAAATGCCCGAAAAAAAACCATTCCCTTGAACCATCGGATTCACTATCCGAATTCTGGCAAGTGAACGACCCGATGGTTTTAGGTTGGCTGCCCCTAAAATCCCCCCGCTAAAGCGGCGGTCAATGGATGTCGTTTCAGAAAATTTCTGCCAGAAAAAGGAGATTCCTCCATGCGTTCGCTCCGCTCTCTTAGTCGAGACAGTGACCGTCAACTGACGGTTGACAGGGATCCAGATTGATAGTGCACGGCGCATCTGCATACAGTTAAGAACATCGTACTTCCAGCGCCGCGAGAAATGCAACAATCCTACGTAGCGGCGTAACGATGACCCCGGCGCAGTGGTGGGCTTAATACGCCGCTCCTATTCATAAACAACTCCTGTCATTCCGAGCGTAATGCAATGAGGAGCAAAGCGACGAATGGAATGGAGTCGAGGAATCTCCCTCCTACAAGCAACAGCCATAATTAAAGAGATCAGTCAGAAGACAGCACACTCGCAGGTTTTCGTTAGTATAATTTCCCTGCTTTTTCGGCGGATAAGAGGATTCCCTTGATCATTGCAGAGCTGAAGCCGCTGTGTTCCATCTGGTTTAAACCTGAGATGGTACAGCCCCGCGGAGTGGTCACCTTATCTATTTCAAATTCGGGATGGTTCTCTTTCCCGGCCAGCAGAGATGCTGCTCCTTTCGCTGTCTGGGCTGCCATCAGCAGTGCTTCATGTGAATGGAACCCTATTTCAATTCCACCCTGTGAAGCCGCCCGGATCGATCGCAGGAAAAAAGCAATCCCGCATGCACAGAGAGCCGTGGCAGATGTCATCTGCTCTTCCATAATCACAACCGTTTTTCCGACTGTCCCGAACAGGGAACGGGTGATTTCTATGGCCTCTCCATTACCCTCTTCCGAACAGATACAGGTCATCGATTCGCGAATGGCAATTGCCGTATTCGGCATCGCACGGGTTATGGTTACATCATCGTCTAATCTCTCTTTCATTTTTTTGATCGTAACACCCGATACAACCGATATAAGCAGGTGCCTTTCTTCATCAAACGAACCCTTAATCTCATCAAGCAGCTGATTCAGCTGCTGCGGCTCAACTGCGATGAGAATGATATCCGACGAGCGGATCGCCTCTTTATTATCAGACAGTGTCACATAACCCTCCTTGTCAAACTCCTCAAGAAGGCTCAGCCTTCTCCGTGTCAGTGTCACCTCATCCGTTGAAAATCTTCCTGATGCCACCAGTCCCCTGGCAATAGCCGTTCCAATGTTACCGGCTCCAAGTATTGCGATTCGTTTTTTTTCCGTCATGTTCTTTGATTCCTTCAAACTTTCTGTAAATTATTTTGGGAGCAAATCTTAAAAACTAAGTGCTACTGACAGTAAAGCAAAAATCCGGATGCAATTCAACATACATATCCAACTCTGGAATAAATAGTTAAATGGAAGCGCTTTTCAGTAAAATTCACCAAATTAATACTTGAACTGAGAACAGGTTATGGCTAAAATGCCGAATTGATTTTAAATATTTAAATAAACCGGATGCGTGTATTAAAATTTGGCGGCTCCTCCGTGGGCACTCCCGATGCAATCAGACAAGTAACTGAAATAGTTAAGAAAAAAAGTAGTAATCATAAGCTGGCGATCATTGTTTCAGCTTTCAGCGGAGTTACAAATTCACTTATCGAGGCAGCTGAATGCGCATCACAGGGTTCAGACAGGTACAAAGAGATCATCCGCAATATCGAATCCCGGCACATTGCATCTATTAAAGAGCTGCTGCCAATACAAATACAGAGCGGTGCCATTACCGAGTTCAAAATCCGGCACAATGAGCTTGATGATGTGCTTCAGGGGATTTACCTGGTGGAAGAGCTAACCGAGAAGACAAAAGATTTTGTTTTGGGTTTCGGTGAAAAGTTTTCAGCCGGAATCCTGAGGTATTCTTTCGAAAACGCCGGGATGAAATCAGTATTTGTGGACGCATCCGACCTGATAAAAACAGATGATAACTTTGGAGAAGCGCAAGTATTGACCGCCCCGACATTTGAAAACATCAGAAACTTTTTTGAGGGACGTGATGATGTTTGTGTTGTAACGGGATTTATCTCTTCAACCATCAAAGGTATATCCACAACTCTTGGCAGGGGCGGATCAGATTATACGGCATCCCTCATCGGTGCAGCTCTCCAGGCGGATGCAATTGAAATATGGACGGATGTTGACGGCATGATGACCGCTGACCCGCGCAAGGTGAAACGCGCATTTACCATTTCAAATGCATCTTATGAAGAAGCTATGGAGCTTTCTCACTTTGGAGCAAAGGTCATCTACCCGCCAACCCTTCAACCGGCACTTCAGGCGGGAATTCCTATCTCTGTCAAGAATACTTTCAATCCCGAAGCAGAAGGGACACAAATCAAAAGAGAATCTTCTGCCGGTGACGGTTTGATAAAAGGCATTTCTTCTATTGATGAGATTACGCTTATTACGATAAAGGGAAGTGGTATGATTGGTGTAAGTGGTATCGCTGCCAGGTTATTTGCCACACTGGCCGGTGAAAAAATAAATATCATCCTGATTACTCAGGCATCTTCCGAGCACACTGTAACACTTGCAGTAATGCCGCAAAATGCAGAGAGAGCAGAAAACGCTATAAGGAAGGAGTTTAATCAGGAACTTCAGCAAAATATTATTGATGATGTACTGATCGAAAAAAACAACTCCGTGATCGCTGTTGTGGGAGATCATATGCGCCATATTCCGGGAATCGCCGGACGCGTATTCAGCGCACTCGGAAGAAATGGCATCAACATCGTAGCTATTGCACAGGGATCCTCAGAGCGCAACATATCTTTTGTAGTGTCTAAAAAGGATGAAGAGAAAGCAATGAACACCCTGCATGATGCATTTTTCCTCGCAGGTGTAAAAACGGTGAATCTGTTCCTGGTCGGTGTGGGTCTTATCGGCGGCACACTGCTCAGACTTTTTGAAAACCAGGTGAATACGCTATATGAAGAGTACCAGATTGATATCAAACTCCGTGCAGTTGCCAATTCAAAAAAAATGCTGGTTGAGCGGAATGGAGTTTCCATCAGCCATTGGGAGAAGGAGCTGGAACAGAAAGGGAGACCAACTGAACCCGAATCCTTTATTCAGCAGATGAAGGAGTTAAACCTTCCCAATTCCATTTTCATCGATTGCACGGCCGGTGCTGAAATATCACAGCTCTATCCTGACGTTTTGGAATCGTGTATCTCGGTTGTGACTCCAAATAAAATCGCCAACTCATCTTCACAGCAATATTTTGAATACCTGCATAAACTCGCCGATCAGCACAATGTGGCATTTCGATATGAGACAAACGTAGGGGCAGGTCTCCCCGTTGTGGCTACAATTCACGAACTTGTAACCACAGGCGATAAGGTTCATCGAATTGAAGGTGTCTTATCGGGAACCCTAAGTTATATATTTAACCGGTTTGACGGAAGCCACCCTTTTTGTTCCATAGTGAAAGAAGCGCGCGAAAAAGGCTATACCGAACCTGATCCGCGTGAAGACCTGAATGGACAGGATGTGGGAAGAAAATTGCTGATTCTTGCACGAATTGCCGGTTATAAACTCGAATTTGATGATATTCAGATTCAGAATCTTGTACCTGAAGGTGCCCGGAGTTCCAATGGTGTTGATCTCTTTTTCCGGCAACTCGAAAATTTTGACCGTGATTTTGAGAAAATGCGGGCCGCTGCTGAAAAGAAGGGGAAGCAACTTTGTTATATTGCCAGATTTGAAAAAGGGAAAGGGGTTGTAAAACTTGAAGAGATCGGTACCGATCACCCCTTTTACGGACTGAGCGGCAGCGACAATATCCTGGCACTCTATACAGAACACTACCAGGAAAGTCCTATGGTTATCAAAGGACCCGGAGCCGGTGCCAAGGTAACTGCAGGCGGTATTATTGCCGACATTTTGAGGGTAACTTACACAAAAGCTCATAGCAACGCCGGATAGTAAATCGCGGTTTTAAGATGATGATTTATGGAAAAGCCAACAGTGAAAATTTTTGCCCCTGCATCGGTTGCCAATGTCGGCTGCGGGTTTGATATTTTCGGATTTGCCATTCACGGCCCGGGAGATATCATTGAAGCCTCACTGTCCGATAATCCCGGAGTAACGATTTTATCGATTGAAGGTGACCAGGGAAAACTGCCACTGATTGCTGAAGAAAATACCGCGGGTCTGGCGGTTCTATCGATGCTTGAAACACTTGGCCTCTCCATGAAAACCGGAATTGATCTAAAAATCACAAAAAAAATGCCGATGGGCAGCGGACTCGGTTCCAGCGCAGCGAGTTCTGCAGGTGCTGTTGTTGCCGTCAACAAACTGCTTGGAGAGCCCTTCGACCGGATGGGGCTTCTTCCGTTTGCCATCCGCGGGGAGACGGCTGCCAGCGGGTCTCCTCATGCAGACAATGTAGCCGCATCTCTTTTGGGTGGCTTTATCCTGGTCCGCAGAAATGATCCCCCTGACGTGATCCCCCTGAAGACTCCCGCAAAACTGTTTTGCACGATCATTCACCCACATATCGAAATTAAAACCAAAGATACCCGCATGATTTTGCGCAAGGATGTAACCCTGGCGAAAGCGGTACGGCAGTGGGGAAATGTCGGTGCAATGGTCGCAGGCTTGATGTCAGGTGATTACAACCTGATCGGGCGTTCCATGGACGATGAGATTATTGAGCCGATCCGGTCTGTACTTATTCCGGGCTACGATGAGATGAAAGCCGGCGCCCTTGAGGCAGGTGCTCTTGGTTTTAGCATCTCCGGTGCAGGACCATCAGTATTTGCCCTTTCCGCCTCAGAAAACACAGCGGAAAAAATCGGTAAGAAAGCACAGCATATATTAACCGAAATGCACCTGGAAAGTGACGTCTATCTGTCCGGGATTAATGCAAACGGATGTGTGGAAATTGAGAATTGAGAATTAAGAATTGAAAATTATTTAGATTGATGGTTTTGGTAGAAATTCTTGTGGATAAATCAAAAAGTGGAGCCAGAAATACTCCCCTCTCGAGAGGGGAAAAGTATTTGCACATTAGCCGCAGGCAGAGTGTAAATACGAGGGGTGTGTCCCACGCAGGTATTTTGTTTCTGAAAACGAAAAGACGCTCGACGACTGGAACACACTCCTCGCTCGTTGAGGCTTTCGCGAAATCCCGTACGTGTATGTGTAGGGAAGAGGGGAGGTCTTCTATCTGAAATATAACGACTCAATACCATCCCTCATGATTCAGTTCAACAGCACACGCAAAAAATCC
>Ga0102928_1001546_pt1 | contig 14342 bp, 13 predicted proteins | sample SalPonR1_B_D1_MG_FD_78504 | JGI IMG/M metagenome (GOLD analysis project Ga0102928, IMG submission 78504) | Salt pond soil microbial communities from South San Francisco under conditions of wetland restoration - Salt Pond MetaG R1_B_D1_MG | ecosystem: Environmental > Aquatic > Marine > Intertidal...
CCTAAAGTCACAATAACGGGTATTTACCCCCCCGGCAGGCTACCATCTATTGCAGTTCTCCTGCTTTTTTTAATACTTTCCTTTTGACCGGATGTGATATTCTAAAATTCGTCTTATCGATTAAATTCAATATTTGCTTTACCGAAGATATAGCTCCTATCTCTTTAGCTTTGATCAACACGCCCAGAGATCCAATTATTTCTATTTCCATCTCCTCGGCTACTTTCCTTCCTTTCCGCTCATCAACGATCAACAAGCTATCACCAAGTTATAAAGCCAGGGTTATGGAGCTGGCTTCTCCTTTTCCCAAATTCTTCGATAATTCAAGATATCGACTCTTATTTTTCATGGGCTGTATGGTTATCCAATCAGGTAACCCATAACCAAATTCTTGCGCAACTTCATCCGTTACAATCAGCTGGCGAAAAGTATCACGTAAAATTTCTAAATGATTGATCTTGTCGAATAAGATAAGGCAGCTCGTATCGGCAATGATCACCTTCATATCTACTTCAGCGTTCGAGTTTGCTTATTTTTTCTATATCCTCGACAGTTTCTCCAAATATCGAAACCCCATACTTCCCTACTTCTTCCAAAAATTGCCTCCTCGTTATCCCTACCCATTCTGCTGCTTGTCCAGAGGAAAAAACCCCCTGCTCAAATAAGGAAGCAGCTATGATCATCTTGACTTTGTCAAGCTCCACTTCTTCGGGAAGGTCTATTGTTATTGTCTTCATTATTGACTATTTCGAACGAGAACCAAGTGCCATTATACAACAAGTTAACACTTTTTTTCGCGGCCCGGTTCCATCTCCATCCCTAAGGTATAATTAATATAATAGATTTTGTGGAATGGCAGTCACCGTTTATTGTTTATTGTTTACTGTTTACCGTTGAGATGTTGAGTCGTTGAATCGTTGAGTTGTTGAGTCGTTGAGTCGTTGAATCGTTGAATCGTTGAATCGTTGAGTTGTTGAGTCGTTGAATCGTTGAGTCGTTTAGTCGTTGAGTCGTTTATTCGTTGAATCGTTTAGTCGTTAAATTGTTGAGTCGTTGAGTTGTTTATAGGGTTGTTTCTGACTGTCTAAACCCCTGACTCTGGCTCTCCAGAGCCTCGGCGCAGGAGATACTTTAACCTCCACCTTCATCGTCCTGCCGAAGCCAATGGCGCAGGAGGACATCGACCGACGAAGCTGCAGAGTAGGGTAGATGGTAAATTACGCCTTGAATGATTCACCGCGATGTTGCAAAGTACGCAAATCTTGATGCCGCCGTGGCGGTAGAAATATTCGTTATTTATTTGATAATTTATTAGCGGCACGTTCCTCGGGCTTGCGACTTTTTCCACCGCAGACTTGAGTGGCACTTTAGCGGAAGGCGCAAATCTTGATGCCGCGATGGCGTTAGGACGCAATGAATGCCCATAGCTGCTGACTTTTGACCTTCGGCCTTTCGACCATCTTATACCAACGAAGCTGCAGATCAGGTTAGGCGGTAACTTTAACCTTTACCCTTTGAGCACTTTAACCTTGATTTCCGCGCCAGCGCTGTGTAGCGGGTAGCCGCTGGAGCGGCTAGTCCGGCCACCGGACGGACCGAGTGAGGCGGCCGATGTCCGCCATCTGGTGGACAGAGGCCGGGGCTCCGAACGAGCCCCGAAACATAGCGACCCGGTCCGCCGACAGGCGACCGGGGGCGCCCTAAAAGCCCATGGAAAAGAACAGTAAATGCAAAAAAAAAGAGGCAGATTTACAAAAACCTACCTCTTTAATCTTTCTACAGGGAGCTCGCTCGCTATAGGTGGATGACCTCGTCGTAAGCGGCTGCACTCGCTTCCATAATGGCTTCTGACATGGTCGGATGCGGGTGGATTGATTTGATGATTTCGTGCCCAGTGGTCTCCAATTTGCGGGCAGCAATCACCTCGGCGATCATTTCGGTCGCGTTGTAACCTATCATATGTGCACCGAGCCACTCGCCGTATTTCTTATCATAAATTACTTTCACGAAGCCTTCCGGATGGCCGGCTGCTTTCGCTTTACCACTTGCGGTAAACGGAAACTTACCGACTTTGACTTCGTAGCCTGCCTCTTTTGCGGTTTCCTCGGTATATCCTACGGAAGCAACTTCTGGCACGCAATAGGTGCAGGACGGGATGTTATTATAATCAATGGGCTCGGGATTTAAGCCCGCGATCTTTTCTACGCACAGGATGCCTTCAGCACTCGCTACATGAGCCAAAGCCGGGCCGGGCACGCAGTCTCCGATGGCGTAAATACCTTTTACGTTTGTATTGTAATATTCATCCACCTGAATGACGCCCTTATCTGTTTTGATACCCAGCGCTTCAAGACCTATGTTTTCCGTATTAGGTGTCACACCTGCAGCTGAAAGAACGATATCGCATTCGATGACTTCCTCTTTGCCGCTTTTTTGGTTTTTGAGTGTGACCTTGCATCCTTTACCGGAAGTGTCTACTTTCTCGACAGCAGTACCGGCTTTAATATCGATTCCGGCTTTTTTAAATACTTTTCCAAGCTCTTTCGAGATGTCTTTGTCCTCTCTAGGCACGAGACCTTGTTTCATATACTCTACTACGGTAACCTCAGTACCTATGGAATTATACACATAGGCGAATTCCGTTCCAATGGCTCCGGCCCCTACAACTACCATGCTCTTGGGTTGTTTTTCGAGGGTCATGGCTTCGCGATATCCAATGATTTTTTTACCATCCTGCTTCAAAGCCGGCAATTCTCTGGAACGCGCACCCGTAGCTATGATAATGCTATCTGCTTCATGAGTTTCGGTGCCCTTATCGTTTTTGACTTCCACTTTTTTACCTCGTACGAGCTTACCTTCTCCTTCGAGTACGGTGATTTTATTCTTTTTCATGAGAAACTGAACACCCTTACTCATACCGCCGGCAATGTTTCGGCTACGTCCGATCATATTGTCGAAATCAACTTTTGATTCCTTAATAGTAATACCATAATCTTCCGCGTGCTGAATATAATTAAATACCTGTGCACTTTTTATCAATGCCTTGGTAGGAATACACCCCCAGTTTAGGCATACGCCGCCCAAGCTCTCTCTTTCTACTACAGCTACTTTTTTTCCGAGCTGAGAAGCTCGAATGGCTGCTACATATCCACCAGGACCAGATCCAACTATTATTACATCAAATTTCATATATATTGTTTTCCGTTTTAAATCGAGCCGCTAAGATAATAAAACCGCCTATCTCCTTATAATTAATACCACGCAATTGCGCAGTGCAGGTTTTATTCCGTGGGGCGTTTAAACGCCGCTTGGCCCTGGGAAAAAGACCGCACATCGGATATGCCACTTGGGATGAGATGAACCTCCAAATCTGTATCGAGGAACGCCATGCCTTTGCGACTCAAGACCCTGGCAAAACCATTGTGGAAGGGATATGCGAGACCATAGTTATTATCCACGGTTCGATCACCATTTAGACTAATATATCCCCATAATTTGTCTTTTAGATACGGAGCGAAGCCTGCACTGAAACCATAAAGTTGATCGAATTGCGGGGGTAGGATAGTAGCACCAAGTTCATCCATAAGTCCCCACTTTTCGTTTTCATAAAAAGCAAACCGTCCCATTCCAAGGGGGCGAATGCGCTCATAGATATCTGATAAGGGCTGCTCTTGATTATCAAATAATTGGCAGCCATCATTTGTCATGCATCTTACAAATACGCCATTTTGTGGTGCATAAGCCAAATTGGCACCCTGAGAGAAAATAGCTTTGCCCATGGTATCTAAGTACCTGTATTTTCCGTTGGTGTTCTTAACTCGAATTATCCCCTTGGTATAATCATAGACTGCGCTAAGATTTTCAGCTATGGTATCCTGATTATAAATATTCATAATCATCCAATCTTCTGTAACCTTAAGTGCGGCCGTTTTTGCGCTTAAAATTTTAATATCGTAATAATTAAAGGGTATGACTACTTCATTTGATAAAGTCTTTAGGCCCCAATATTGTCCTTCTTTCAGGGGAATGAGATCAAAAACAGCTGATCGAGCATCATCGTATTCAATAGGGATAAGGGTATCTCCCTGGAGTCCGACAAAGCCTAATTTCCGATTTTGAGCCGACTGCACCTTAGCGACTCCCGATGAAAAAGACCAAGACCCCAAATATTTGGGAGGAATTTGAGATTTGCCGAGTGTGTCGATAAAACCCCAAAAACCTTTGACGTTGACAGCTGCACGACCCTCACTAAAATTACGCACTTCATCATATTGAGCGGGAATCTCTTCTTCGAATTCAGAATTGAGATATCCCATACGATAGGGCGGTCTAACATAATCTTCGGTTATGATGGCATCAATTTGGGCAGGACCCTCGATGGGTTCTGATGACGCATCGTCCTGGCAGGAAACAAAAAAGATATAGAGGATGCACAATATAAACCCAAAGCCATGTAGTTTTGATAGTATTATGAAATTAGGAGGGAACGGATTCATTGTGCTTATTTTATGTGTGATCTGCAATGCGGTTCAGGGTCAGACAATAGAGCAGTGGCAAAAGTACGAAGATTCTTTAGGAAGATACAGCGTGTTGTTACCCGATACCACGCTGCGCAGCCAGGTCGACACCTTAATGACGGACTTAGGTCCATTATCGTACCATACTGTCTTTTTTCATCGAGAGGAGGAGAAGGGCGTTTCTCTCTATAAAGTATCATGGTGCGATTATCCTGAAGAAACTGTGCATGCGGATTCTGCTGAATTGCTTGAAGATTTTTTTGAGGCAACAATAGAGAGCGCTGTAGATGTGGTGCAAGGGGAACTCATTTATAAGCAGACAGCAGCTATGGATAAGTTTACCGGCTGGAAATGGCGTATACACTACAACAAAGGCGATGCCGTACTGCATTCATCAGCCTGCTTAGTGGGTAATCGCTACTTTTTGCTTCAGTCAGCGGCTCCGCGTGCTTACGGATTGAGTCCTGAAATTGAGCGATTCTTTAGTTCCTGGAGGTATTTACGCTAACGGTTGACTCTTTCAGAGGCGTCTGCTTTATTGGGTATTCTTATGGTTGTTCCGCTAACAATGCTTACCTTTGCGGGAAACGAACCGCATTGAGAAAAGCAGTATTTCCCGGCTCCTTTGATCCCATAACTACTGGGCACGTAGACATTATCAAGCGTGCATTGCCTCTGTTTGACGAAATCGTAGTAGGAGTGGGTATAAATTCACAGAAAAAAGCCCTATTCAGTCTTGAACAGCGCATAGAATGGCTGGAAAAGGTCTTTGATGAAGAGCCTAAAATATCAGTAGGTTCGTTCGAGGGATTAACGGTTCATTTCTGTAAAGAGATTGGAGCCAATTACTTAATCCGAGGCTTGCGTAACAGTTCAGATTTCGATTATGAAAAAACCATCTCCCAGCTAAATCAAATTGTAGGAGATCAGATCGAAACTTTATTTCTCATCAGTCAGCCTTCTTTTTCACATATTTCATCAACTATCGTAAGAGAAATCATTAAGGGTGGGGGAGACGCGTCTCCATTTTTACCCGACCCTATATCTATATCATTACATAACCCTAAAAATCAATAATACTATGGCAAATGCATATTTTAAACCCCCTTTGGTAATAAATGAACCCGTGCTTGACTATGCTCCGGGCAGCCCGGAACGCAAACGCTTGAAACAACAATTGGAAGACTATCGAAGTCAGCAAATGGACGTACCTATGTTCATTGGTGGTAAAGAGGTGTATACCGATGAAAAGGTTTCCATGCATCCACCGCACGACCTCAATCATACGCTCGGACAATACAGTAAGGGAGGAAAGAAACATGTAGAGGATGCCGTTCAAGCCGCTTTAGATGCGAAATCAGGCTGGGAAAATATGGCCTGGGAAGAGCGAGCCTCTATTTTCCTGAAAGCAGCTGACTTAATTGCTGGCCCATACCGTGCTAAGATGAATGCGGTCACCATGTTAGCCCAATCAAAAAATGCTTATCAGGCTGAAATCGACGCTGTATGTGAGCTAGTTGACTTCTTGCGCTTTAATGTGCAGTTTATGTCAGAAATTTACGAAGATCAGCCTATTAGTGATGATGGCATGTGGAACCGTATTGAGCATAGACCTTTGGAAGGGTTTATTTTTGCACTGACACCTTTCAATTTTACAGCGATTGCCGGAAACTTACCTTCGGCTCCAGCCATGCTCGGGAATACCGTAGTTTGGAAACCGGCGATGTCGCAAATTTACTCGGCGCAATTGATTATGCGTATTTTCGAGGAAGCGGGATTGCCAGCTGGTGTGATCAACTTAATTTATACGGATGGACCAACGACAGGTGATGTCGTGTTTTCTCATCCCGATTTTGGTGGATTACACTTTACAGGTGGTACAGGAACTTTTGAATATCTGTGGAAAACCATTGGTAATAACATAGGATCTTATAAATCTTACCCGCGCATTGTTGGTGAGACTGGCGGGAAAGATTACGTCATGGTTCACCCATCGGCTAATCCTAAACAAGTCATTACAGCGCTGTCTCGTAGTGCTTTTGAGTATCAGGGACAGAAGTGTTCTGCCGCTTCCCGGGCTTACATTCCAAAATCTCACTGGGAAGAAGTGAAGGCCGGACTGGAAAGAGATCTTGCTAGTTTTAAAATGGGTCCAACGGAAGACTTTGGGAATTTCATTAATGCTGTGATCGATCGGAAGTCATATGATAAGATTACGGGCTACATTGATAAGGTGAAAGCGTCTGACGATGCCGAGATCATTATCGGCGGTGATTATGACGACAGTAAAGGATACTTTGTTACACCAACCGTGGTGTTGAGTTCCAATCCGCATTCTTTGACCATGGAAGAAGAAATATTTGGTCCTGTACTGACGATTTATGTTTACGAGGATGCTGATTATGAGAAGACACTTGATATTTTGGATGAAACATCTCCCTACGCTTTGACGGGATCTATTTTTGCCCGCGGTCGAGATGTTATAGCCCATGCAACTGAGCGGTTGCGGCATACAGCAGGTAACTTCTACATCAATGACAAACCGACGGGTTCGGTAGTTGGACAGCAACCCTTTGGCGGTGCAAGAAAGTCAGGTACCAATGATAAGGCCGGATCTATGTTGAATCTACTGCGATGGGTTTCTCAGCGAACCATCAAAGAGACCTTCCACGCACCTACGGATTATCGCTATCCGTTTTTAGGCGAGGAGTAGAACATTAAGAATTATAGCGTTTATAATAGGAGGGAGGTCAAATGGCCTCCCTTTTTTTATACAGCAGCCAAATACAAGATCTTTCCTATTCCTATTTGGTTAGGTCATCGAAGCATTATCTAAATCAATTAAAGAACCACCCGTCTCAACTCATTATCCAGCTCCTTTCGAATTTCGATAAGCTGTTGCTGCATTCGTATATACTTATCCGTATCCTGCTCTTTTCTTTCCTCTATACTTTCAGATAGCTTTTCCTTCACCACTTTCATTTGATATTCGATTACCTTATGCTTGAAATGTAGAAGAACTTGCTTCATATCCTGTTCGAAATTCTCTTCAGGCATCTTTTGGGTGCGAAGTGGCGCTTGAAGTTTTTCTTCCCAATTCTCGCTATATTCATAAGGATCGGTTAGAACATTAATAGCAAATTTCCGTATGTCTTCGTCTTCGTGGCTTGTGAAATATGTGGGTTTGAGCATTTCTCCCTTATCGATTATAGCTGTTACTTCTTGAAGAATGCTGCTGTATGTAGGATCAGCTAGACCTATTTCTAATTCCTCCAGCTCGATGATGATATTTTCAGCAACACTTATAGGCTCCTCAGCTTCATCCTCATCCTCATCAGAAGATTCGAGCATTTTATGACCATGCTGTATCAGTAGCCGAGCTATTTCGCGTTCCCGAATATCCTTTATAGCAGCTTCTGTGCGAGTTTCTTGCTCAATCTTAGAAATGGGTTCACCTTCCATGGTAGAAACAAGCCCCTCCCTTCGAGCCATAGATTTTCTCTCTCTCTCTCTTTCCTGAGACATCTGCTCCAAGCTCTTTTGAAGCTCTTGGTATAGAACCTCTTCACTAGCTCCAAGTTTTTGGGCCGAAAATTGCATGTATGAGTCTCGAGTAACGGCATCTTGCACATGTGCCAGCGTTGTCATAAGTGATTTTATGCCTTTAGCCCGTGCGATGGGGTCGTTTTTCCCTTTTTCTAGGATATCATCCAACTGGAATATTACAAAGTCTTTCTTTTCCTTTTCCAAAAACTCAAGCATGGCGTCTTTGCCATGTTCTTGAACAAAGGAATCGGGATCGGCACCTTCTGGAAGCGCGGCCACTTCAACGGAAAGACCCTTGTCTAGCAAAATGCGTAGGCCTCTTGTGGCGGCTGCTATTCCGGCTGCATCACCATCATAGAGGACCAGGGCTGTATCTGCATAGCGCTTAATAAGTCGAGATTGATCGGCAGTCAGTGCAGTTCCGGAACTGGCCACAACATTTTCTATGCCCGCTTGATGCATGGCCATTACATCGGTATAGCCTTCAACGAGAATGCAAACATTTTCTCTACGTATGGCATTTCGAGATTGGTGTAAGCCGTAAAGCGTTTTCCGTTTTTCGTAAATTTCACTCTCTGTGGAGTTGATGTATTTCGGGATTTTTTTTCCCGTTTTCATCGTCCGACCCGCGAAGGCCGCTACTTTCCCGGATTGGTGGTGAATGGGAAACATGACGCGATCCTTAAAGAAGTCCTTTCCGTAACTATTGATCAAACCCAATTCCTCGGCAAATTCCTTTTTAAACCCTTTTTTATGGAGCGCATCTACCAGAGCCGATCCGTTCGCCGGAGCATAACCCAGTCGGAATTTTTCAATGGTGGATTTAAAAAACCCCCGTTGTTTGAAGTAGGAGAGGGCCACAGACTTTCCCGTATTTGTTTCATGAAGTTGCTTTTCGTAATAGTCAGCAACAAACTCATTTAGTATATATAAACTGTCTGTGCGTTGCAATTGCTCTCGCTTTTCCTCAGACATCTCATCTTCCTCAACTTCAATCTGATATTTGTCAGCCAAGTACCGCAGAGCCTCTACATAGGTGAACTTCTCATGTTCCATAAGAAAATGAATGCTATCACCTCCTTTTTGACAGCCAAAGCACTTGAAGATATTGAGAGCCGGAGTCACGGTAAAACTCGGCGTCTTTTCATGGTGAAAGGGACATAGACCTTTATAATTTCGCCCCGTTCGTTTTAGATTTACAAATTCTCCTACGACTTCTTCAATTTGGGCGGTTTCCCGAATTTTCTGCACACTTGCTTCCGAAATCATAGTATGAGTATCTTATTTATTAATTTATCTAAAATATTTGTACGGTCTGAATAAAATCTGTATACTTGTATTAAACAAATATACGCATGTAAGAATTAGGGTGTTCTCATAGTGTGTTCGACCTCGTTGTCTTTTTAGATAGCGGGGTCTTTTTTTTACTCCTCATCTTTTTCATCTAGCATCTCTTCAATTTCATCCGTCATTGCCATATTATGATATACATTCTGAACATCTTCATTATCTTCAAGTTCGTCAATGAGATTCATAATCTGACGAGCCTGATCAAGATCTACTTGAATGTCTGTTTTTGGAATACGTTCTAAAACAGCGCTTTTAGGTTCAATATTTAGTTCCTCCAACTTGGATTGCATATTTCCAAAATCCTCAAAAGCTACCGTTACAGTGATTTCTCCTGTTTCTTCGTCCTTATCCAAATCTTCAGCTCCTCCATCAATCAAAGCCAATTCGAGTTCAGCTTTATCATATTCATCTATCGCTAGTGTAAAGATTCCCTTACGATCAAATAGGTAATCGACTGAACCACTTGTCCCGAGTGACCCTTCTTTTTTTGTAAATGTAGATCGCACGCTAGCTATTGTGCGATTGAGGTTGTCAGTCGTACATTCTACAAATACAGCGATGCCATGTGGAGCATATCCCTCATAGGTAGGCTGGTGAATAGCCGCTCCATCGCTATCCAAAGCCTTTTTGATGGCCCGCTCAATATTATCCTTGGGCATATTGGCCCCTTTTGCATTCGAAATGGCCAGGCGCAGACGGGGATTGAAATCGGGATCTCCACTGTCGCCCTCCTTTACAGCGACATTTATCTCCTTAATCAAGCGCGAAAATATTTTAGAGCGTTTCGCATCCAATGCACCTTTCTTACGCTTTATTTTACTCCATTTGTTATGTCCGGCCATTCTTGTCTTTTTATTACGATTCCAAAGGTACGTATTATACGAAAAATGAAGAATTTGGATAATTGGAAGATAAACTAATGACTTATTTGTTCTGGGGAAAAACTTTAGGAGTCAATTTTAATATTCATAAATGTTTCATGAGATATTAAAAGCCGTGAAAGAGTAAGTTTTATCAGGTCGTAGTCACTCTTTCTTTTAAAGAATTTCTACCCATAGTATTTAAATACGAAATACCTTTTTTATAGCCTGTGTTCGGGATTGTACTTGTAATTTGACGTATATTTTTTTTAAGTGTGTTTTGATCGTATTTATTGACACATGTTTAGCATGAGCAATTTGTTCATTTGTCAAGCCTTTTGTTAAGGTGATCAGCACTTCATATTCGATTTTTGAAAGTGGCGAGCTAAGGCTATCATTAAGTTCATTTATAGTTAGCAGAGGGTCTATATTCTTTGTAGATGCACGATAACTGATGATTTGAATATTAGCGAGTACATCTTTTTTCTTAAAGGGCTTGGTTATATAGCCTTCTGGCAAAAGGGATTTAGCCTTTTCCAGAGTGGTCTTGTCAGAAAAAGATGTAATGAATAGAAAAGGAATCTGATAACCGTCGTTGATAATCTCTGCAATATCAAAGCCAGACATACTTGGACTTAGGGCAATATCCAAAAGTGCCAAATCGACTTCACCTTTGCATAAAATATCTAAAGCCTGGCTGCCGTCATGAGCAATGCCTGCAATTCGATAGCCTTCTTTACGTAGGATCATTGCCAGATCTTCAGCAATCAAGGGCTCATCTTCTACGATGAGAATACTTATTCCCGTTTTCTGACCATCTATCATTTCTTCCATTTTTGCCTCCAACTGATCCAAGAGCTTATCCACTGATTTTTTCGGCGATTGCTTCTTTGCAACAAGCTTTTTTGCTTGCGCAGGTGTTGGTCTACCATACGATCGATGGTTTCCAACTCTTCCGCATAGCTCTTAAGCTCACAATCTAAATTTTTCTTTTGTATCGAGATCACCTTTGCCATTAGGCTGCTTTTTTATATTTCGAGATCTGAAGTAATATTCGACTTCCTTGCTTGTTCTCAACTTTGATCTCTGCTTGTAATTTATTCTGAAAGGCCTGGATTAATTTGTTTCCAAAATTCGGAGAATTGAAGAATTCTTCAGGATTCATACCGACGCCATTATCTCTGATTTCTAACTTGAGCGATCCATCTTCTTCCCAGAGCCCGAAATACAAACGATTCTGCTCTCCCTTTTGTAGGAATGCATGTTTCAATACATTACTAATCAATTCATTGGCGATAAGGCCAAGAGGTATCATAGTTTCTACATCCAACTCAATGGGATCGACTTTCAATTCTAAATCGATTTGCTCATCATCGACCTGATAAGAGTCAAGTAAACCCTCAATCAAACTAATGAAATATTCCTGGGCGTCAATACTGGTCAGGCCATCTTCCCGGTATAGATTCTGATGGATTAATGCCATGGAGGAAACCCTATTTTTTCCTTCCAGGATGGCTTTCAAAGCTTCTTCATCCGATATATACTGAGATTGAAGATTGAGGAGGCTGGATACTACCTGTAAGTTATTCTTGACCCGATGATGAATTTCACGCAATAGGATCTCCTTATCTTTCAAGGCCTGTCTAACCTTGTGATTTTGCTTTTGCAGTAATTGATTTTGCTTTCGATTTTGAAACGCTAAATAGCCGATCAAGCCCAGCAATAAAATTAAAAATACGGCAGTCATGATATAAGCATTTCTTTGTTTGCGGGTACGAACCAACTCTGCTTCCTGAGCTTCTTCTCGCACTTGCGCTAAAGCAAGTTCTTGTTCTTTTTGTGCAGTTCGGTATTTTTTTTCCAACTCCAGAAGCTGTTGCACTTCCTTTTCATCGTTAAGTTCATCTTTCAGTTGAACTACTTTTTGCAAAGCCAGAAGGGCTTTACCTGTTTGGCCTAAGCCTGCGTATGCTTCTTGAAACATTGAAAGAATTATTAGACTATCCGATTTGTTGCCAAGCGATGTGTTGATGCTTTCAAGGACCTGAATTGCTTTTAAATGATTCGCTTGATTAATGTGCAAACGCGCCAGTTTTTGTTGGATTCGAAAATTTGCCTGAATGAAGTCCAAGCGTTCATTTTCTGATAATAATTGCGTAAAAAAGTTAATCTGCTGAGAGACAGAAAACTCTTCCGGAGGCGAAATTCCATGACTGAGCATTTTTTTGCGACTGTTGGGCATAATATCATAATAGGCTTTATTATAATAGGCGTATTCTTCTGGATCAGCCCTCTTTAGAGATAAACCCTGCAACCTATTTAGCACATAAGCAATGTCTGTTCTTTTATCACCCTTTTTAACTATAGAATATGCCTTATCCAGATATTCCTTTGCTTTATTGAGGTCCCCAAATTGAAGGTATAGCGAATGCCAGTGGTCATAGAGCGACCATAAATAATAGCGCTGCTTTGGCGGTCTTGTTTGATACCAACTTTCTGCCTTGCTTAGGTAGTGTACGGCAGAGTCCAAAGACTCCAGCTTTTTATAGAATCGCCCCATCATTTTGTACACTATCCCTTTTCGGAAATAATCTACCTCATTCATCTTCTGAATAGCTTCTTTCAACCTGTGCAATGCTTCCTCTGTATTTCCGGACATATCAATTGCGTTAGCTATTTCATAAATTGCAGCAATTTCTAATTCTAAAAGATCTTTGTCTCGAGCAGTCAATAGAGCTTTATTGAATATTTCGATCGAAGACTCCACCTGATTATATCTTCTGAGCTGTGTGCCTGCATCAAGCGCTACACGACAATATTGGGACGGATCTTGTATCGTGTCTAAGCGTGCATTTATAGTATCAACGTCAGGAGGCTGAGCATCTATCGTCAATGCGGCTATAAAAAGTCCAATAACAAGAAGTAGGTGCTTCATTACTCAAGTGTATATTGCATAAACCACGGCCAGATCAGCTCGACTGCCCGCACATTCTGCGGGTTATTGTTCCCATTCGGATATCTGTGTTGCAAGCCGTTAACTACCACATAAACCAAACCCTGACTTCCGTTGTCAAGCGTATTCGAAAAGGAGATCTGATTGTATTTAGGTGGCATAGGCATTTCCGAATAGCTACTGTCTAAAGATAACATATCCAGTAGATTTTCTGTCCATTCCCATGCAGTTGGTATCGCAAAAAGATCAATCGCTTGCACAGGTAACTCTGACATTAGTTCAAAGGCTGCTATAGTCCGGTCATCACGAGTACCGGAAAGAATGTGAAAAGGCGGTATCCGGTCCCCTTCTATAGGAATAAAAATCGGAATCCCTATATTTCCAGACGAAGAAAAAGCTGCAAATGTATCTGACATTTCCGGGATCAATCTTGACTTTACAAATCCGCCACCATTTGAAAATCCACTCACATAGATTCTTTTTTCATCAATAGCGAAACTCTCCTTACAGAGTTGAATCATTTCCTTGAAAAATGGAATATCATCTTTTATATCCGTTCCGGGTACTACATCATTTTCTAATCCTTCTGAACTCCATTTTGTGCTCAAACGGCCGTTATTTTCTTCTATTGGGTATTCCAATGCTGTTGGAAATACTGCAATAAAATCCTCTTGTTCTGCCATTTGTACCCAGCCACTAATGTTGTAAAATTTTTGTCCTGTTCCAGTGGAGCCATGCAACATGAATACCATGGGAACTTTTTCTTCCCGGGTGTATGATTCCGGAACGTGAATCAGAAAATTACGCTCGCTACCATCTATCTCCATATTGAATTCATTGTGACCGATTTGCCATTCCAACGGTATTATATCGGGCATATCATTCTCGTCACAAGAGGTGAAAAGCAATAAAGGCATCAGAAATAATGTAAGTATGGTCTTAGTTTTCATCATTTAATCTTTTACGCATCTGCAGACTAAACCAGTTAATTTTGGCGTGCGTAGTTCTAAATAGGTTCCATTTGCTTTCACTGCTATGGCTTTTGCTCCTTCAGAAGCTTCAAAACTTCCGGTAGATTCGTCTACTACATCTCGAGTCCACAAGATTGCAAGCAAA
>Ga0102928_1001556_pt1 | contig 14243 bp, 19 predicted proteins | sample SalPonR1_B_D1_MG_FD_78504 | JGI IMG/M metagenome (GOLD analysis project Ga0102928, IMG submission 78504) | Salt pond soil microbial communities from South San Francisco under conditions of wetland restoration - Salt Pond MetaG R1_B_D1_MG | ecosystem: Environmental > Aquatic > Marine > Intertidal...
ATCAACCTAAGTTATATAAAATCTTTTAAAAATAACTCATTTAAAATTAAAACCATCTTAGGCTTTTTAAGATGGTTTTTTTATTATAAAAAATTTGGAAGTTTAAAGGAGTAGATTTACTTTTTTAAGATTGAGTTACTTTCTAAAATACAACAATGATTGTAAAGCTGTTTTCTTAGCTCTTGTTTTATCTTTATTTTTTTGTACTATCAAACTTGTCCATAAGTCCGCTTTACAATAGTCTTTCATTGATTGTCATACTGGAAATTTCATTAACTTTTTTAAATTCTATAAAGCGCCTGTTTGTCGGTGAGATTTTTATATATGTAGTCAAAAGTTTTTGGTCGCAAAAGTTCTTATTGAGCACTCCTTACCAGGATCCTTGCAATATGCTTCATTTACAAGTCAGTATTTATCCTTTTATTATTTTTAATCCTAGGTTGTCATTGTCGACAGTAGAACCAAAAATATTGTAAAGGAATTATTGCTATTCATCAATTCCTTTTTCTTTAAGCTTTTATGTAAGCCTGAAATTCTAATATTTCGTATACTTCTTTTAAAATCAAGAATGGTGCATCAGTAATGATGTCCATCATGAACTCCGATTGACTAGGTTTTAAAGTCTCTTTTTTCAATTTTAATGTAGAGATGTTATCTTTTAATTGCCCAAAGTTAAACCCGTATAAAACTTTTTTCAAACCTTCTTCTTGATATCATATAGATGTATACCAAAAAAACACCCAAGTGACCTTGAGTGTTCTATAAAAGTTTTGGATTTAAAATTTACTCTACAATAAATTTACCATTCATTAAAGCCACATGACCCGGGAAACTGCAGATAAATTCGTAAGTTCCCTTTTCAGGTGCGTCAAATTCAATTGTAGTTTGTTGGCCTCCACCAATCATTTCGGTATGGACTATCACATCATCTGTACCTTCAGGTATGTAGTTATTGTCTTTAGCATCTACTGCTTTTTTACCAAATTCATTTCTATCGACGTCTTGTTTTAGCAAAACAAAATTATGTCCCATGACTTCTACACCGAGTTTACCAATGTGTTTTAAAGTTAATTTAACCTTATCACCGGCATCGACTCTTATTTCACTTAAATTAAAACGCATTTGGTCATTACCGGTAAGCAAGACTTCTGTTATGCCCTCTTCTTCGCCTTTGTCTTCAGTAACTCTATTTATTTTGATGGATTCTTTTTCTTCATTTTTCTTGTCGTTTTTAGAATTCCCGCAGGACATCAAAAGAACAAGCAAGCCTAAACTTAAAATCTTATATAGTTTCATATCTTATTAAATATTATAAAAATTAAATTACTATCCTCTGTTATCTATATTTACAAAGGGCCTGTGGTTTTCACCAACATAGACCTGTCTTGGTCTGCCAATTGGTTCTTTTTTTAATCGCATTTCTCTCCACTGAGCAATCCAACCCGGAAGTCTTCCTAACGCAAACATTACGGTAAACATTTCGGTGGGGATACCGAGAGCTCTATAAATGATTCCAGAATAGAAATCGACATTTGGATATAATTTTCTCTTTACAAAATAATCATCTTCAAGTGCTTCTTTCTCTAAACCTTTAGCGATGTCCAAAATAGGATCTTCTATTCCGAGGCTATCCAAAACTTCATCAGCAGATTTTTTGATGATACGCGCTCTGGGATCAAAATTTTTGTAAACTCTATGCCCAAAGCCCATCAACCTAAACGGATCTTCTTTATCTTTTGCTTTTTGCATGTATTTTTTTGTATCACCTCCATCTTCTTTTATGCCTTCCAACATTTCTATCACTGCCTGGTTCGCACCACCGTGAAGAGGACCCCAAAGTGCAGAAACACCAGCAGATATTGACACAAATAGGCCGGCATGAGAAGATCCTACTACCCTAACCGTAGATGTTGAGCAATTTTGTTCGTGGTCTGCATGTAAAATTAGTAGTTTATTTAATGCAGAAGCAATAATCGGATCAATTTTATAGTCCTCATTAGGTTTTTTAAACATCATCTTCAGAATGTTTTCTACGTACCCTAATGAACTATCGCCGTAATCTAAAGGTCTACCTGCATTTTTGCGCATTGCCCATGCGCATAATACCGGGAATTTAGCTACCAATTTCACAATAGAATTATACATTTCTTCTTCAGAAGTTATATTCACAGAAGAGGGATTAAAGGCTATTAATGCACTGGTTAATGATGATACAACGCCCATAGGATGAGCAGATCTTGGGAAACCGTCTAAGATTTTTTTCATTTCTTCATCAACCTCAGACTGCTCTTTAATATCCTTATGAAACTTATCGTGTTGTTCTTGCGTAGGAAGCTCACCGAATATTAGCAAGTAGGCTACTTCCAAGAAACTAGCGTTTTCAGCTAAATCCTCAATGGAGTATCCTCTATACCTGAGGATACCTTGTTCCCCATTTAAAAAAGTAATAGCACTTTCACATGACCCGGTGTTTTTAAATCCTCTGTCTAATGTTATTAAACCCCCTGTATCGCCTCTTAAGCTAGATATATCGATTGCATGTTCATTTTCAGAACCTACTACTACCGGGAGTTCATATTGTTTTCCGTCAAATTCAATTTTAGCTGTCATGTGTTATATTTTTATTATTTATTTACTTCAAAAATAAGCAATGAAATGTTAAATAGGCGTTAAGCACGGGGTGTAAAAAAACCCATTCCACTTAACTAATCGTTAAAGTTATTCAGAATGGGTGTATTACAAAATGATAATGCTCTAGTTTATGACCTATTAATCTTAAAAGCATTTACGCCCGGAAAATAAGCTGTTTGCCCTAATTCTTCTTCAATCCTGATTAATTGGTTGTATTTAGCCATACGATCACTTCTGGAAGCAGATCCTGTTTTAATTTGACCGGTATTTAAAGCTACAGCTAAATCTGCAATCGTATTGTCTTCTGTTTCCCCGGAGCGGTGTGACATTACAGCTGTATAACCTGCATTTTTAGCCATGTTTACAGCAGAAATGGTTTCGGTTAAAGTTCCTATTTGGTTGACTTTAATCAAAATTGAATTGGCAATATCTTCTTCTATTCCTTTTGAGAGCCTTTCTACATTGGTTACAAATAAATCGTCGCCTACCAGCTGAACGCGCTCGCCTATTTTTTCTGTTAAGATTTTAAATCCATCCCAATCGTTTTCATCCATTCCATCTTCTATTGAAATAATAGGGTATTTTTCAGAAAGTTCTGCAAGGTATTCGGCCTGTTCTTCTGAAGTTCTTACAACTCCTGAATCGCCTTCAAACATTTTATAGTTATATTTTCCATCCTCATAAAATTCTGCTGCAGCACAATCTAGGGCAATCATTACTTCATCTCCAAATTTGTAGCCTGCATTTTCAACTGCATTCTTAATAGAATCTAATGCATCTTCTGTGCCCTCTAATTCTGGAGCAAAACCACCTTCATCACCAACAGCAGTAGAAAGTCCTCTTTTTTTCAAGACTTTTTTTAAGTGATGAAAAATTTCTGTTCCCATTTGCATAGCGTGTGTAAAATTTGAAGCTTTTACAGGCATGATCATAAATTCCTGAAATGCAATAGGAGCATCACTATGAGAGCCTCCATTTATGATGTTCATCATAGGTACAGGAAGCGTGTTAGCTGAAACTCCTCCTATGTATCTATATAAAGGAAATTGTAGCTCGTTGGCAGCAGCCTTGGCCACAGCGATGGATACACCTAAAATAGCATTGGCTCCAAGTTTTGATTTATTGGGAGTACCATCAAGTTCTAGTAAATATTCGTCTATTTCAGTTTGTTCAAGAACAGAAAAGCCTAATAACTTATCTGCAATAAGATTATTAACATTATCAACTGCTTTTGATACGCCTTTTCCCATATAAGATGCATCGCCATCTCTAAGCTCTACAGCTTCATGTTCTCCAGTTGATGCCCCTGAAGGCACGGCAAAACGACCTACTGAACCAGTTTCTGTTGTAACATCAACTTCTAATGCAGGATTACCTCTTGAATCAAATATTTGTCTTGCATGAATGTCTAAAATTGTACTCATTTTTTTTGTTTTTTTGAATAATATGCAATTTACAAAATTAGTTTTAAGTTTTCATTAATTAATAATCAATATTGTAGCACCAAAAGCGATATCGTTATAGCAAATTAATAATATGATTAAACACTTTGTGTAAAGTCGTTAATTTATTACGTAATATCCAAGTAAAGATTATTAAATTAATAACTATGCATAAACTTTAAATAAAAAACTATGAAAAATTTAATTTCAAAAATCAGTTTAATTATTGCATTTATTGTTGCTACAAATGTAAATGCACAATCATCGAAAACCATCGTAGAAAATGCCGCAAGCATTGAGGATTTTTCTACACTTGTTACTGCTGTGAAAGCAGCAGATTTGGTTGATGTTTTATCTTCTGAAGGCCCTTTTACGGTATTCGCCCCTTTAAATTCAGCCTTCGATAAATTACCCAAGGGTACAGTAGAAAGCTTATTAAAACCTGAAAATAAGAAAAAACTACAAACAGTTCTTACGTATCATGTGGTTAAAGGTAATCTTATGGCTAAGGACGTTTTAGCAGCCATTGAGAAAAATGATGGAAAACTATCAATCAAAACAGTAGCTGGTGAATCGCTTACAGTTATGCTAAAGGACGGAAACGTTATGCTAATGGACAATCAAGGAAATTATGCCAAAGTCGTCAAAACAGATGTAAAAAGTTCAAATGGTGTGATACACGTTATTGATACCGTTGTTTTGCCATAAATTGATGTCATATTTCAACTGAAAGCGACAGTATATGCTGTCGCTTTTTTATTTTATGGTTAAACTACAAGATGTTTTTATAATATCTTAGCGCCTATAAGGTGTATTTTATAAATTATCAAGTGTAACTTCAATAAAAGGATAACTTTATAATCATCGAGGTAAAAACGACCAGTTAAAACAAGCTAAGCTATTAAAAATAGCATTATTTGGTAAACCATCTAAATTAATTACAATACATATTATAGAAATCATCAAATAGATAGTTGGCGTCATTAGGGCCAGGGCCTGCTTCCGGATGATATTGTACAGAAAAACACTTTTTATCTTTTACCTTAAAGCCTGCCAGAGTATGATCATTAAGATGAAGATGTGTTATACTAATATCTTTGTGGTTTTCTGCAGCTTTTTTAACAACTGCAAACCCGTGATTTTGGGATGTAATTTCAGATTTTCCGGTCATAAGATTCATCACCGGGTGGTTTATACCCCTGTGGCCATGATGCATTTTAAAGGTTGGTATTCCCTGCGATAATCCTATTACCTGATGACCTAAACAAATACCAAAGGTAGGTAGGTCGTTTTCAACAGCTGCTTTTGCTAGCTTAATTGCAGAACTTAAAGGCTGTGGGTCACCCGGGCCGTTGGATAAGAAAATAGCATCGGGTTTAAAATGCATTAATTCATCAAATGAGGAATTATATGGAAATACTTTTAAAAATGTATTCCTCTTGGATAAATGCTTTAAAATATTGGTTTTTACACCAAGATCTAAGACAGCAACTTTATAATCTGCATTTTTATCACCAAAGAAATAAGGCTGTTTGGTTGATACTTTTGATGCCAATTCAAGCCCATCCATCTTAGGGTATTTTAAAACTTCTTCTTTGAGCGCTGATAGATCTTCTATTCTTGTAGATATAACAGCATTCATGGCGCCATGTGTTCTAATATGGCGAACAAGAGCTCTGGTATCTACATCAGAAATAGCAAAGAGGTTAACATCGTTGAGGAAATCTTCTAAAGACCTGTCTGATAGTGTTCTTGAAGGGTTATAACTGAAGTTTTTACATATCAACCCGGCTATTTTTGGAGCATTAGATTGTGATTCTTCGTGTTGGGTTCCGTAATTACCTATATGAGCATTAGTTGTTACCATAAGTTGACCATAGTATGAAGGGTCTGTAAAAATTTCCTGGTATCCTGTCATACCTGTATTGAAGCAAATTTCACCAAAGGCTGTGTCTTGATTGTTTGATACGGCTTTACCGTTAAAGATTGTTCCATCTTCCAATAACAAAATAGCATCTTTTTTCTTATTGTATCTCATAGGTTTAGGTATAAAAAAAGGGGATAAATTTTAAAAATTTATCCCCTAAAATTAATAAAATAATTTAATTGTTCTACTACTTTTCGTCTCCATCTTTAGAATCCTTGTTTTTTTTAGAATCCTGGGGAGGAGTTTTTGTTTCCTCATTTTTTTGGTCATCCACAGCATCAGCCTTTTCAGTACTAGACGCAGCTGTAGTTTCTGCTGTTGCTGTTTCTTCTTTTTTTGGAGAATTACTAGGGCTAGAAGATGTTTTCTTTCCTGCTCTACGCGTTGATTTTTTCTTTTTCTTACCTTTAGGGTTATAAAGTTCATTAAAATCAACAAGTTCTATCATAGCCATATCTGCAGCGTCTCCAAGTCTGTTGCCCAATTTAATTATACGTGTATAACCACCAGGTCTGTTAGCTACTTTTGGCGCTACTTCTCTAAACAATTCAGCGACCGCATATTTGTCTCGAAGTTTAGAAAACACAATACGTCTGTTGTGTGTAGTATCAGTTTTGGATTTAGTTACAAGAGGCTCTACAAAAGTTCTCAGCGCCTTAGCTTTAGCTGTTGTTGTATTTATTCTCTTATGTTCAATTAAGGAGCAAGCCATGTTTGCTAACATAGATTTTCTATGGGCTGTCTTACGACTTAAATGATTATGTTTCTTTCCGTGTCTCATTTTAAATAATTTTTGGTAGGCTGATTCTTATTAGTCTTTATCAAGATTATAGCGTGATAAATCCATTCCAAAATCAAGTCCTTTATTGCTGACAAGTTCTTCAAGTTCACTTAATGATTTTTTACCAAAATTTCTAAATTTCATTAAATCATTTTTATTGTATGATACAAGATCTCCCAAAGTTTCTACTTCAGCAGCTTTTAAACAGTTAAGTGCTCTTACAGATAAATCCAAGTCTGCCAATTTAGATTTTAACAATTGTCTCATGTGCAGTGCCTCTTCATCATAAGTTTCTGTTTGAGACATTTCCTCAGCTTCCAGTGTTATTCTTTCGTCTGAGAATAACATAAAGTGATGTATCAAGGTTTTAGCAGCTTCTGTAAGTGCGTCCTTAGGATGAATGGAACCGTCAGTAACAATTTCAAAGACTAATTTTTCGTAGTCCGTTTTTTGTTCAACCCTAAAATTCTCTATACTGTATTTAACATTTTTAATTGGGGTGTAAATAGAATCTGTAAAAATTGTTCCTAAGGTTGTTTCTTCTTTTTTATTCTCTTCTGCTGAGACGTAGCCTCTTCCTTTTTCTATTGTAATCTGCATATTTAAGGATACGCTTTTATCCATATTACAAATTACAAAATCGGGATTTAGTATTTGAAATCCTGAAAGGTGCTTCTGGAAATCTCCAGCAGTAAGTTGAGTTTGATTAGAGACGCTAATTACAGCAGACTCTGTGTCTGTCCCTTCGATTTGCTGTTTGAATCTAACTTGCTTTAGGTTAAGAATAATTTCTGTCACGTCTTCTACAACTCCGGGAATTGTAGAAAATTCATGTTCAACACCTTCTATTTTAATTGAAGTTATTGCGAAACCTTCTAATGATGATAAAAGTACTCGACGTAAAGCATTACCTACTGTTAAACCATAACCGGGTTCCAAAGGTCTAAACTCAAATATACCTTCAAACTCGGAAGAGTCTATCATAATTACTTTATCGGGCTTTTGAAAATTGAATAATGCCATAGTGTTGTGTATCTAATTATTTAGAATAAAGTTCGACAATAAACTGCTCATTGATGTTTTCTGGGATTTGAGTTCTTTCCGGTACACTAACAAACGTACCTTGTTTTAACTCAGAATTCCATGCTAACCATTCATAAACAGCAGAAGAGTTTGAGAGAGACGCTTCTATTACGCTGAGGGATTTTGATTTTTCTCTTACACCAACCACATCATTCACTTGTAACTGGTAAGATGGAATATTAACAATTTCTCCGTTCACGGTAATATGTTTATGAGAAACCAATTGTCTGGCGCCTCGCCTGGAAGGTGATAAGCCTAATCTGAAGACAACGTTGTCCAAACGCTTTTCACACATTTGAAGTAAGACTTCACCTGTAATCCCTTTAGAACTGTTGGCTTTTTCAAACATATTTCTGAATTGGCGTTCAAGTATACCATAGGTATATTTGGCTTTCTGCTTTTCCATAAGTTGGACCGCATATTCAGATTTTTTACCACGTCTCCTATTATTGCCATGTTGGCCTGGTGGGTATTTTTTCTTTTCAAACGATTTATCATCGCCGAATATTGGCTCGCCAAATTTACGAGCAATTTTAGTTTTTGGACCAGTATATCTTGCCATATATAATTGTTTTTAGGTTATGAATTAAGGTCACTTTCCTTCGATAACCACATTAAATTAAATTTTAAACACGTCTTCTTTTAGGTGGACGACAACCATTGTGAGGAATTGGTGTAACATCAATAATTTCGGTGACTTCAATACCGGAATTGTGTAAAGAACGAATAGCAGATTCTCTACCGTTACCTGGGCCTTTTACATAAACTTTTACTTTACGTAAACCAGCTTCGTGTGCAACTTTACTTGCGTCTTCTGCGGCTAATTGAGCTGCATAAGGCGTATTTTTTTTACTCCCTCTAAAGCCCATTTTTCCTGCCGATGACCAAGAAATTACTTCACCATTGTTGTTGGTTAAGGACACTATAATATTATTAAATGACGCAAAGATGTGAGCCTCTCCAAAAGCATCTGTGGTAACTTTACGTTTTTTTGAATTGGATTTAGCCATGATTATTTCGTTACTTTTTTCTTATTAGCTACTGTTTTTCTTCGACCTTTTCGTGTACGTGAATTGTTTTTTGTGCGCTGACCTCTTAATGGTAAACCGGACCTGTGTCTTACACCTCTGTAACAACCAATATCCATAAGTCGCTTTATGTCCATTTGAGTTTGGGATCTCAATTCACCTTCGATTGTAAATCCAGACACAGCATTACGGATACCAGAGATGTCGGCATCGTTCCAGTCTGAAACTTTTTTACTAGGATCAACTTTGGCCTCTTCAAGAATTCTTTGAGCTCTTGATTTTCCTATACCATAGATATAAGTAAGAGAAATAACGCCTCTTTTTTGTTTTGGGATATCTACACCTGCTATTCTTGCCATAATTAACCTTGTCTTTGTTTAAACTTTGGATTCTTTTTATTGATTACGTAAAGTCGCCCCTTACGTCTAACAATTTTGCAATCTGAACTTCTTTTTTTTATGGATGCTCTTACTTTCATTGTTTAATAGTTTAATTGTTGAAAGTTGAAAGTTTAAAAGTTTACAAAATACTTTTTAACTTTAACTTATAAATTTGTTTGTTAATACCTATAGGTTATACGTCCTTTTGTTAAATCATAAGGACTCATTTCAAGTTTTACTTTATCTCCTGGTAAAAGTTTAATATAGTGCATTCTCATTTTACCGGATATATGAGCAGTTACTACATGCTCGTTTTCAAGTTCTACTCTAAACATTGCATTAGACAATGCTTCTATAATAGTTCCGTCTTGTTCTATTGAAGGTTGTTTTGCCATAATTATGCTACTGCTTTTCTATTTTTACCTGATTTCATTAATCCGTCATAATGTTTATTTAATAGATAAACATTGACTTGATCTATTGTATCTATTGCTACACCAACCATTATCAGTAGTGATGTCCCGCCAAAGAATAACGCCCATCCAGATTGAACATTCAATAAGGATACTATAATTGCAGGAAAAACTGCGATGATAGCTAAGAATATTGAGCCTGGAAGTGTTATTTGTGACATAATTTTATCTAAATATTCTGCTGTTTCTGTACCTGGTCGTATGCCCGGTATAAAACCTCCACTTCGTTTAAGGTCGTCTGCCATTTTATTGGTAGGCACCGTAATAGCTGTATAGAAATATGTAAAAACGATAATTAATAAACCAAATACAATATTGTACCACAAACCAAACATGTCATTAAATTCTGCTGCAATGCCTTGTGCTGTTGCAGTGTCTGATAAACCTGCCAGTGCAGCCGGGACAAACATAATAGCCTGTGCGAAGATTATTGGCATTACTCCAGAGGCATTTAACTTTAAGGGTATAAACTGTCTTGCGCCCCCAAATATATTTTTCTCGTATTTACCAGATGCATTTTTTCTGGCATATTGCACTGGTATCTGTCTTACAGCTTTCACCAAATAAACCGAGGCTAAAATGATGATAAACCAAATAACAAGTTCTATCAATATAAGGATTAAACCTCCAGAACCATCATCTCCCATTCTTGAAGACAACTCCTGAGCAAAAGATTGAGGTAGCCTGGCGATAATACCCACCATAATAAGAAGTGAAATACCATTACCAACGCCTTTGTCTGTAATTTTTTCACCGAGCCACATCGCAAAAATACAGCCTGCTGTTAAGATGATAACAGCTGATGCAATAAATAACGTATCGCTCTGCACCATGAATGCACCATTAGGAAGAATATTATAAAGATTATAAATATAACCTGGACCTTGAACCAGAGTTATACCAATTGTGAGCCATCTGGTAATTTGAGTAATTTTTTTAGTACCGCTTTCCCCCTCTTTTTGAAGCTTTTGAAGGTATGGTATAGCAATTGTCATTAATTGAACCACAATGGATGCGGATATATAGGGCATAATTCCCAATGCAAATACCGAAGCATTTGAAAAAGCACCACCGGTAAAGGCATTTAGTAACCCTAATATACCGTCTTCTGTTTGGCTTCCCAAGTTTGCTAATTGAGAGGCATCTATACCCGGAAGTACAACTTGTGCTCCAAATCTATAAACGATTAACAAGCCCAAGGTCAGAAGTATTCTGTTCTTGAGCTCTTCAATTTTCCAAATATTTTTTATCGTTTCAATAAATTGCATTGAATAAATATTATAGGGTTATGGCTTCTCCACCTGATTTTTCAATAGCTTCTTTAGCTGTTTTAGAAAATTTATTGGCTTTAACCGTCAATTTTGTTTTTATTTCTCCGTTTCCTAGGATTTTAACCAAATCACTTTTCTTAACAAGACCTAAATTGACTAACATTTCAACATCAACAGTATCTTTAATTTTTTTATCATCTGCTAAACTCTGTAGATCAGACAAATTAACGGGTTTGTAAACGATGCGGTTTCGGTTTGTAAAACCAAACTTTGGAATACGTCTTTGCAGTGGCATCTGTCCACCTTCAAAACCAATTTTTCTGGAGTAACCCGATCTGGATTTTGCGCCTTTATGGCCTCTACCTGCTGTATCGCCAGTTCCTGAACCTTCTCCACGTCCTAGACGTTTGGTTTTACCTTTTACAGATCCTTTATTAGGTTTTAGTTCATGTAATTTCATAGTTGACAAACTTATTTGATCTTTTCTACACTAACCAAGTGGCTTACTTTACCTATCATCCCCAATATATTAGGAGTATCCTGGTGCTCAACACTTTGGCCTATTTTCTTTAATCCTAGAGCCTCAAGAGTCAACTTTTGTTGTTTAGTTCTCTTGATGGCACTTCTTGTTTTAGTTACTAATATTTTTGACATTTCAAAAGCTATTATCCGTTAAATACTTTATCTATTGATATTCCTCTTTGCTTGGCTACGGTATCTACATTTCTCAATTGCAATAAAGCATCAAAAGTAGCTTTAACAACATTATGCGGATTTGTAGAACCTTGGTTCTTTGATAGTACGTCATGTACACCAACAGACTCGAGGACAACCCTCGTAGGACCACCTGCTATAACTCCAGTACCCTCAGATGCAGGAAATAAATTTACCTTAGCACCGGCATACTTTCCTTTTTGTTCGTGTGGTAAAGTTCCTTTGTTTAGTGGGATTCTGATTAGGTTTTTCTTAGCATCTTCTACTGCCTTGGCAATAGCATCTGCAACCTCTTTAGACTTACCTAAACCATGACCTACAACACCATTCTCATTACCTACAACAACAATAGCTGAAAAACCGAAAGCACGGCCACCTTTTGTTACTTTTGTTACACGCTGAACTCCAACAAGTTTATCCTTTAAATCTAAACCTCCTGGTTTAACAAATTCTACGTTTTTATAATCTTGATACATATACTTAAAATTTTAATCCACCTTCTCTGGCTCCTTCAGCCAATGATTTTACTCTACCGTGATATAAGTAACCACTTCTATCAAATGCAACTTCTGTGATGTCTAATTTTGCCGCTTTTTCTGCAATGGCCATACCCACAGCTTTTGATCTTTCAACTTTTGGTTTGTCTTTAGAGGCATCAGTTCTTGAAGAGGCAGATACTAATGTTTTACCACTAACATCATCGATAAGTTGAGCATATATTTCAAAATTGCTTCTGTAAACAGATAATCTTGGTTTAGATGCTGTACCTTTTATGGTTCTTCTGATTCTCTGATGAATCTTTTTTCTTCTTTTTTGTTTAGAAAATCTCATAATTATGCTGATTTACCTGCTTTTCTTCTTATATATTCACCAACATACTTGATACCTTTACCTTTGTATGGTTCAGGTTTTCTGTATGATCGTATTTTTGCCGCAACTTGGCTCACTAATTGTTTGTCGTGAGAAGTTAACTTTATGGTTGGATTTTTTCCTTTTTCAGATGCAGTTTCTACTTTGACTTCCGGAGCAAGCTGAAATACAATATTGTGAGAAAATCCCACTGCGATATCTAACTTTTGTCCCTGATTTGTTGCACGATAACCAACTCCAACCAATTCCAGCTGTTTCGTAAAACCTTTGGTTACACCTTCTATCATATTATTAAAAAGTGCTCTGTATAAGCCGTGCTTAGATTTTATATTCTTATTTTCATTTGGTCTTTCAACCAAAATTTCACCATCTTCTAGCTTCACCTTAACATCTTCGAACTTTTGTGTAAGCTCACCTAGCTTTCCTTTTACAGTAATTTGATTACCATCGATTTTAACATCGACACCATCTGGAATTGTAACGGGGCTATTTCCTATTCTAGACATAACTTTTTTTTATACTATTAATATACGTAGCAAAGTAATTCACCACCAACATTAGATCTCTGCGCTTGTTTACCTGTCATTAGACCTTTGGAGGTGGACACTATCGAAATACCTAATCCATTTAAGATACGTGGAATTTCATCATGACTTGCATATTTTCTTAAACCTGGCTTACTAATACGTTGTATTCTTTTAATGACAGGTTCTTGAGTTTGTTTATCATACTTGAGAGCTATTTTGATGAGGCCTTGCTTGTCATCATCCTTAAATTTATAACTCAAAATAAAACCTTGGTCAAAAAGGATTTTAGTCAAATCTTTTTTGAGGTTAGAAGATGGTATCTCTACAGTTCTGTGACCGGCAGCGACAGCATTTCTAATTCTGGTTAAGTAATCTGATACAGGATCTATATTCATTTTATAATCTTTTAATATTACCAGCTGGCTTTTTTAACCCCTGGAATTAAACCTTTATTTGCCATTTCTCTGAACATTACACGCGAAATACCAAATGTTCTCATGTAGCCTTTGGGCCTTCCTGTAAGTTTACATCGGTTATGTAATCTTACCGGTGAGGAGTTTTTTGGAAGCTTCTGTAAAGCTTCATAATCGCCTGCTTCTTTTAATTGCTTGCGCTTTTCAGCGTATTTCTCTACAAGTTTTTCACGCTTTACTTCACGTGCTTTCATTGATTCTTTGGCCATACTAATTCTTTTTAAAAGGCAAACCTAATTCTGTTAATAATGCTTTTGCTTCTTTATCAGTATCTGCTGTGGTGACGAATGAAATATCCATACCAGAGATACGATTTACTTTATCTATGTTTATTTCAGGGAAGATAATCTGTTCAGTTATGCCTAGATTGTAATTACCTCTTCCATCAAAGCCATCAGATTTTATTCCATTAAAATCTCTAACTCGAGGTAATGCAGAAGTAATTAATCTATCTAAAAATTCATACATTCTATCTCCCCTTAGGGTAACTTTTGCTCCAATCGGCATGCCTTTCCTTAATTTAAAAGACGCTACATCTTTTTTAGACATAGTCGCTACCGCTTTTTGACCAGCTATTCTGGATAATTCATCAACAGCGTGATCAATTAATTTCTTATCTGCTACAGCTTCACCAACACCTCTA
>Ga0102928_1001566_pt1 | contig 14195 bp, 12 predicted proteins | sample SalPonR1_B_D1_MG_FD_78504 | JGI IMG/M metagenome (GOLD analysis project Ga0102928, IMG submission 78504) | Salt pond soil microbial communities from South San Francisco under conditions of wetland restoration - Salt Pond MetaG R1_B_D1_MG | ecosystem: Environmental > Aquatic > Marine > Intertidal...
CCAAACCCGCAGGCGTCGGCGCCTCGAACCGAGTCGCAGCCTCAGACGAAAGCACCGCAAACCACAGCGCCAAGCGTGTCAAAGCAAGTCTTTAACGACTTCGCCAGCATCTGAGCCTCACCGCGCGCCAGCGGCAAAAGAAAAGGCCGCCCCTGACACCAGAAGCGGCCTTGTTTAGCGCAAAGCTGAACCCGGCTTAGCCGACCAGTTCAAGCCCGGAAAAGAAGTAAGCGATTTCGACCGCCGCGGTTTCAGGCGCGTCCGAGCCGTGAACCGAGTTTTCGCCAACCGATTCCGCGAATTCAGCGCGGATCGTGCCGGCGGCCGCATCGGCGGGGTTCGTCGCGCCCATCACGTCGCGGTTCTTGGCAATGGCGCCGTCGCCTTCCAGAACCTGCACCACAACCGGGGCCGACGCCATGAATTCGCACAGTTCGTCATAGAACGGGCGTTCTTTATGCACGGCGTAGAATTCGCCCGCCTGCGCCTTGGTCAGCTGAATCCGCTTCTGCGCGACAATGCGCAGGCCAGCGTCTTCGAACTTGGCGTTGATCTTGCCGGTCAGGTTGCGGGTGGTTGCATCGGGTTTGATGATGCTCAGCGTACGTTCGACAGCCATATCAGCCTCTTTCCTTGGTAAAACCGGCGCAGGCCCCTGCCCGCGCCCCAGATATCGCGGCCCCGATAGCATGGGGGTGCCGCTTTGAAAAGCCGCGATTGACGGCTGCCTGCGATTGCGTCACACCGCGCCCATGCTGCATATCAATGACATATCCTATTCCGTTGCCGGGCGCCCGCTGCTGGAGCACACAACCGCCTCTATCCCTGACGGGCACAAGGTGGGCATCGTCGGTCGTAATGGCACCGGCAAAACCACGCTGTTCCGGCTGATCCGGGGCGAGTTGACGCTTGATACCGGGGAAATCACCCTGCCCTCGCGTGCCCGCATCGGTGGGGTCGCCCAAGAGGTGCCAAGCAATGAGGTGTCGCTGATCGACACGGTGCTGGCCGCCGATACCGAACGCGCGGCGTTGATGACCGAGGCCGACACCGCCACCGATGCCACCCGCATCGCCGATATCCAGACACGTCTGGCCGATATCGACGCTTGGTCCGCCGAGGCCCGCGCCGCCAGTATTCTAAAGGGGTTGGGCTTTACCAATGCCGAACAGGCGCAACCCTGTAGCGCGTTCTCGGGCGGCTGGCGGATGCGTGTGGCGCTGGCCGCCGTCCTGTTCGCGCAGCCCGATCTGCTGTTGCTGGACGAACCGACCAACTATCTTGATCTTGAAGGCGCGCTTTGGCTGGAAAGCTATCTGGCGCGCTACCCCCACACCGTTCTGGTCATCAGCCACGACCGCGGGCTTCTCAATCGCGCTGTGGGGTCCATCCTGCATCTCGAAGATCGCAAGCTGACGCTTTACCAAGGTGGCTACGACACCTTCGCCAAGACCCGCGCCGCGCGTCTGGCCGCCGCCGAATCCGAGGCACAAAAGCAAGAAGCCCGCCGCGCACATCTGCAATCCTATGTGGATCGGTTCCGCTACAAGGCCGACAAGGCGAAACAGGCGCAGGCCCGCATCAAGGCCTTGGCCCGGATGGAGCCGATCACCCGCCCGCAAGAGGCGGCGTTGCGCAAGTTTTCGTTTCCAGAACCCGAGGAGCTGTCGCCGCCGATTGTGAGGCTTGAAAATGCCTCGGTCGGATATGACGGCCACCCGGTTCTGTCGCGGCTTGATCTGCGCATTGATCAGGATGATCGGATCGCACTATTGGGCCGAAACGGCGAAGGAAAGTCTACACTTTCCAAGCTATTGTCAGGCAAACTTGATGTGATGGACGGACGTGTTCATACCTCGTCGAAACTGCGCGTGGGTTATTTCGCGCAACATCAGGTCGAAGAACTGCATCTGGATGAAAACCCGATCGACCATATTCGCCGCCTGCGCCCTGATGAGGCGCCTGCGAAACTGCGCGCGCGGCTTGGCGGATTTGGAATCGGCGCCGAGCAGGCCGATACGTTGGTCGGCAAACTGTCGGGCGGGCAAAAGGCCCGGCTGTCGCTGATGCTGGCCACGATTGATGCGCCACATATGCTGATCCTTGACGAGCCGACGAACCATTTGGATATCGAAAGCCGCGAGGCGCTTGTCGAGGCACTGACCGCCTATTCCGGCGCGGTGATCCTTGTCAGCCATGACATGCACCTGCTTAGCCTCGTGGCCGACCGGCTTTGGCTGGTCAAGGATGGTCGTGTCGGGCCCTATGACGGCGATCTGGAAAGCTACCGCACCTTGTTGTTGGCCGGTGACAAGCCCGTCAAATCCAAACCCGCCGCAAAGCCCGCCAAGCCCAAGCGCCCACCGCGCGATACCATTCTAGCGCTTCGAAATGACGTGAAGAAATGCGAACAACGCGTTGATAAGTTAAACGAAATGCGCGAACGCGTTGCCGCAAAACTGGCCGATCCGGCAGTCTACGAAGACACCTATGGTGTCGCCGAGTGGCAAAAGAAGTTCGCGGAAATCGAAGACGGTCTGGCCCGAGCCGAAACCCTGTGGATGTCGGCACTGGAGCGCTTGGAAAATGCGGGCGGCTGACGCAGCGGGGCTTGCGCCTTGGTGCGTGGCCGCCTACCCCTGAGCTAACCCCCAACGGTCGGAGCCGGGAATGGACGTCAGTTTTCTGATCACCGCGTTTGTCACGCTGTTTGTCATCATAGATCCAATCGGGATGACGCCCTTGTTCGTGGCCCTCACCCAAGGCATGAGCAGCGCCAAGCGCCGGGCGATTGCCTTGCGCGCCTGTATCACCTCGGTCTTACTTTTGATCGTGTTCGCCGGGTTTGGTGAGGCGGTGCTTGGCTTTATCGGCATTTCAATGCCCGCCTTTCGCATCGCCGGAGGGATCCTACTGTTCCTGACCGCGTTGGACATGCTATTTGAACGCCGCAGCAAACGCCGCAAAGATCAGGCTAACGAGGCCGAAGAGGAAGATGACCATGACGATCCGTCGATCTTTCCTCTGTCCATTCCGCTGATCGCGGGGCCCGGCTCGATCACGTCGGTGATCCTGTTGGCAGGGCAAAAGCCCGGCCTTGAAGGCGTGGTATGGGTCAGCGGTGTGATGGTGGTTGTGGTGTTGATCGTGTTTGTGCTGTTTCTGATGGCGGGAATTTTGGAGCGCGCGCTTGGTCGCACGGGCATCAACGTGGTTACGCGGCTTTTGGGGATGCTGCTGGCCGCTTTGGCGGTGCAATTCGTGCTGGATGGCCTGCGCGGCTTTGGCTTGGCCGGGTGATCTTTCCAATCCACGTTCGGCCCCCTATATCCAAACCATGGAAAATTTCGACACCGCCCGCCTGCTTTATCTTGTGCTTCTCGGAGGCGCGGTTTTGCTGTGGTTTTTCGCGCAAAACCGCGCCTCGCTTGGCAAGGTAACGCAACAGGCCTTGGTGTGGGGGCTGATCTTTGTCGGTGTCATCGCGGCGGTCGGTCTGTGGGGGGATATCCGGCAAACCGTTCAGCCCACGCAAACCGTGCTGGCCCAAGGTGACCGGATCGAACTTCCGCGTGCGCCCGATGGGCATTACTACCTGACCGCGCAGGTCAATGGCACGCCTGTGCGCTTCGTGGTCGACACCGGGGCCACCCAGATCGTGCTGAGCCAAGATGATGCGCGCGCGGCCGGTCTGGAGCTTTCCAACTTGATTTATGCAGGCCGCGCCTTCACCGCGAACGGAACGGTGCGCACCGCCCCGGTGCGTCTTGACCAAATCGCCATCGGGCCGATCGCAGATCATGACGTTCGTGCCGTCGTCAACGAAGGGAAGATGGATCAATCGCTGTTGGGGATGGACTACCTGCAACGATTCTCCAGCGTGGAAATCCGCAACGGAACATTGTCCCTGACGCGCTAGCGCATTGTCTTGAAACACATATTTTAGCGCATGCAAGAAAACCTGCGGCGGGTGCCAGCCCTTTGCAACAAATGATGCAGCGCGGAGCTGAGAGCCGTTCAGGGTAACACGATGACAAAGATCCAGCTTCCGAAGATTTCTTTTGGAGTTGGATGAGATGAAGGTCGGCGTGCGAGACTGTGCTGTCGGTCCTTCGATGCCCCGCTCGGAATCAAGGCCGAAGGCCGCCGAGCATCGCCTGACCGTCCCGCGGTCTGGCGATTTGGCGGGGCTTGGTGCGCGGCCTAACTGAAGCAATGACTTGGCATGCATAAAGCTCTGCCCCTCGCAGGTCGGATCGCCAGCCCACGGTCAGGCGATGCGCGGCTCGTTCCAATGGTAGATTGGGGCTCCAAGCGGTCATCACTCTTCGAGCCCACTGCCTGTTCTCAGTTGTATCATTTACTGCAAGGGGCTGGCGGGTTACGCCTCGGCCTTTTTTTCCCACCGGCCCGACGCCTCGGACCAATATTGCGCGGCACAGCCTTCGGCGGTTAGCGATTTCCACTGGCCGCGCGCGGCCTGCACCTGCATATCGTCATTCCCGTCAAACAACACGCAAACCCGCTCAAGCTGTTTGACCTCATCGGCACCGACCCCGGCCCCGTCCATGGTCATTAGGCAAGCCGCGCCGTTGGGTAAATCGGATGCGGTTGTCAACAACACGGGTTGATCCGCATCATGTGGGCCACCGGCCAAACCATGCGGCAGAAATCCGTCCTCTGGCCCTTGCCACAGCTTTTCGTCCAGCCACGCCATGCGCCCCGGATCTACGCCACGTATGGCCACGCGCCAACCCGCCTGCAGCGACTTGCCCACCAGCATGGGCAATGTCACTTCAAGCGGGTGTCGTGTCAGGTGATAGAAATAGGCCGCGCCCATCACTCGGTCTCGAAACGCTCGGCCACCAGACGATCAAGGGCCATCACGCCCCACCCCGAGGCGCCTTTGGGGGCATATGTCGTCGCCGATTTGACACGCGCCACCCCCGCGATGTCCAAGTGTATCCATGGCACACCATCCTGCACGAAACGTTGCAGAAACTGCGCTGCGGTGATCGACCCTGCTGGTCGCCCGCCGACGTTTTTCATATCGGCGATGTCAGATTTCAGCATATCGTCATAGGCCTGTGCCAACGGCATCCGCCACGCGCCTTCGCCTTCGGTTTCGGCAGCTTTCAAGAACCCCGCGCAGAACGCATCGTCATTGGCGAAAACGCCCGCCTTTTCATGGCCCAACCCGATGATAATCGCCCCGGTCAGAGTGGCCAGATCGACAATCGCTGCCGGTTTGTAGGTTTCCTGAGCATACCAAAGCACATCGGCCAGCACCATACGCCCTTCGGCATCGGTGTTGATCACCTCGATCGTGTCGCCCTTCATCGAGGTCACCACATCGCCCGGACGGGTGGCGCGGTCAGAGGGCATGTTTTCAACCAGCCCGACCAAACCCACCACATTGGCCTTGGCCTTGCGCCGCGCCAGCGCGTGCAGCGTGCCGCAGACAACACCCGCGCCCCCCATGTCCATTGTCATGTCTTCCATGCCGGCGGCGGGCTTGAGGCTGATACCGCCCGTGTCAAACACCACGCCTTTCCCGACCAGCGCCAAGGGGGCCGCATCCTTGGCGCCGCCCTGCCATTCCATAACGGCCAGTTTCGAGGGGCTGGCGCTGCCATGGCCCACCGACAAAAGCGCACCCATACCAAGGGCTTGCATGTCATCTTCGTCCAGAACGGTGATTTTAAGCCCCAGCTCGTCCATGCCTTCGATGCGCTTGGCAAATTCGGTGGTGGTCAGGTAATTCGCCGGCTCGCTGATCAAATCGCGGGTCAAAAACACGCCTTCGGCAATCCCTGCCATCGGCGCAAACGTCGCCTCGGCGGCTTTGGGGTCAGATACCATCACCTGCACGTCGCCGCTCGCGTTGGTCTTTGAGGATTTGCGATCCGTGAACTCATAGCTCCGCAGCGCGATCCCAAAGGCCAGTTCGGCAGGCCGCTTGACCTGACCCGCCAATACCAAAATCGCAGCGCCCTGTGCGGCTTTGGCAATTTCGACACCAGCCTTTCGGGCCTCCAACGCATTTGCATTGCGTTCAAGGCACAGCACATCGACCGCATTGGCCTCCATCCCGGCGGGCCACGCCATCGTTTTGATCTGGCCGGGTTTGACCTTGGCCCAATCGTCACTGTCCACAAAGCGTTTCAACGCACCCTTGCACAGCCGGTTGACCCGACGCGCCGCTGTATCCAACTTGCCATCCGGGGTAACGATCACCACCACGCGCCCCGCCATCTGGGCGATATCTTCGATATGGGTTTCAAGAAAACGGACGGCGACGGGCGTTGTCATTTGGCTGCTCCTTCATATGCTTCATGCCGAGTCCTAGCGCGACACCGCCGACTTGACCAGTTAGCAGTTTTCCCCCGCGATCAATTCCGATAAGTTGCGTGTCAAGACTGCTGCCTTGGGGGATAATGCGTGACCAAATTCGACAGATACATGCTGTCGCAATTCATGGTTTTGTTCGGTTTCTTTGCGCTTGTGCTGGTGTCCATTTTTTGGATCAACAAGGCCGTGCGCATGTTCGACCGGCTGATCGGGGATGGCCAGACCGCTTGGATTTTTCTTGAGTTCACCGCGCTGACCTTGCCCGCCGTCATTGGCGTGGTTCTGCCAATCGCAGCCTTTGCCGCATCAGTTTATGTCACCAACCGTCTGAGCACCGAAAGTGAGTTGACCGTGATGCAGGCCACCGGCTATTCGCCATGGCGGCTGATCCGCCCGGCGCTGATTTTCGGGCTGATCGTCGGCGCGATGATGTCACTTCTAACCCATCTTTTGATTCCGTCCAGCCAAAGCCAGCTTAATTTGCGGCAGGTGGAAATCAGTCAGAACGTGACCGCCAAATTACTGACCGAGGGCGAGTTTCTGCACCCCTCGCCGGGCGTGACCTTCTATATTCGCGAAATCACGCCCGAGGGCGAGCTGCGCGATGTCTTCATGTCGGACAGGCGCAGCCGTGAAAGCCCCGTGACCTACACATCAAAACGGGCCTATCTGGTGCAGGAAGGCGGCGGCACACGTTTGGTGATGCTGGATGGTTTATCCCAAAACGTGCTACGCGACGGAAATCGGCTTTTTACAACGCATTTTGGTGACTTTTCCTATGACATCAGCCGCATGCTGGTTGGCAGCCGGTTCAATCTCGACACCGTCGCCTATGCCCACACCCATGACTTGATCGCCAACCCCGACGCCGTGGCCGAGCGCACAGGCGCCTCGGATGGCGAAATCACGTTCGAGTTGCACAACAGGTTCGCGCAGGCGCTGATGTGCGTCATGGCGTCGGTGATCGGCTTTGCCACATTGATGATCGGGGCCTACAGCCGCTTTGGGGTGTGGCGACAAATCGTGGTTGCGTTCTTTCTTTTGGTCGGCGTCAAACTGATCGAAGGGGCTGTGTCGGGCAGTGTTCTGGGCAATGCGATGTTCTGGCCCATGATGTATCTGCCCGCCATGATCGGCGCGTTTTTGACCGTTGGGATGCTTTACACATCGGCCAATCCAAGCCTTTGGCGGCTATGGCGCACACGCAAATCACAGGCCCCGAAACCGGAGGGCGCGGCATGATTTTGCACCTCTATTTCGCGCGCCGTTTTTTCTGGACATTCGCAGGGGTGTTCGGCGTGTTTTTCGTGCTGCTTGCCCTGATTGATCTGATCAAGGAATTGCAGGACTTTCCGGATCTTCCGTTTGGCGACATCCTCGAAATGGTTTTGTTGAACGCGCCGATGGCCAATTACGAAATCCTGCCTCTGGTCGTCATCCTGAGCAGTGTCGCTTTGTTCGTGCGACTGGCGCGCAGTTCTGAATTGGTGGTTGTCCGGGCTTCGGGGCGGTCGGCGCTACGCGCGCTATTCGCGCCGGTTACCGTCGCCGCCATGATCGGGGTTTTCGCTGTCACATTATTCAATCCAATCGTTGCGGCCTCGTCCAAGCGGTATAACGATCTGGTCAGTTCGCATATGGGTGGGGGGCTGACCGTTCTGGCCATAGCCATCGAGGGGCTGTGGCTGCGCCAAGGCAGTGAAGACGGGCAAACCGTCATTTACGCCGAACGCGCAAGTTCGGATTTCAGCGTGCTTTATAACACGACATTCCTGTCCTTTTCCCCCTCGGGCGACCCGATCAACCGCATCAATGCCGAGCAGGCAATATTGGCAAAAGGCCAGTGGCAGCTGCAAAACGCAAAGCAATGGGACTTGTCGGGCACCGATAATCCAGAAGCCACGGCAACCGCTCAAAGCGCCCTGACCTTGCCGTCGGAATTGACGCAAGATCGGATCGCCGACAGCTTTGGCAAGCCGGAATATGTCTCGCTCTGGAACTTGCCAAGCTTTATCGCGCAGCTTGAAAAATCCGGATTTTCGGCGCGCCGATATGCCGTCTGGTTTCAGATGGAATTGGCCAGACCGTTGTTTCTGACCGCTCTGGTGATGGTTGCTGCCGGCTTTACGATGCGGCACACGCGGCTTGGCAACACCGGCGTCTCTGTCTTGATCGCGGTCATGTTGGGCTTTGGATTGCATTACATACGCAATTTCGCCCAAATACTAGGAGAGAACGGGCAGATTCCCGTGATGCTTGCGGCGTGGGCGCCGGCTGTTGCGTCGTTCTTGCTGGCGCTTGGGCTGTTATTGCATAAGGAGGAAGGATGACGCGTCTATTTGTTCTTCTTCTGAGTTCCGCGCTTGTCGCGCCGGTGATTGCGCCGGTCAACGCCACGGCGCAAAGCGCCGCCCCGCAATCCACAAACACCGCCGCCACTGCAGAACAGCAGCCAGCCATTCTTGTCGCCGATGACGTGCAAATCACCGCCGATGACAAATTGGTGGCCCGCGGCAATGTCGAAGCGATGTTCGAAGGCCGCCGCCTCAGGGCGCGCAGCATCACCTATGACAGCAAGTCCGAAAAACTGTCGATCGAAGGTCCAATGACCCTGCAGGACGGCGAGACGACCGTGATCCTTGCCGATCAGGCCGAACTTGACCGGGGCATGGCCAACGGGCTTTTGACCGGCGCGCGCATCGTCATGGACACCCAAGTGCAACTTGCGGCGAATGCCATGGCACGAATCGACGGGCGCTACTCGCAACTCTACAAGGTGGCGGTCACCTCTTGCCGGGTCTGTGAAACCGGGCAGCCACCGCTTTGGCAAATCCGGGCCCGCCGCGTTGTCCACGATCAGGAAGAACGGCAACTTTACTTCGATGACGCCCAATTGCGCGTTCTGGACATTCCGATCGTCTATCTGCCGCGCCTGCGCCTGCCCGATCCAACCCTAGAACGCGCGACCGGGTTCCTGATCCCGTCATTTTACAACTCGTCCCTTTTGGGCAGCGGGGTCAAGGTGCCCTACTTCGTTCGCTTGGGCGATCACCGCGACCTGACGCTGACACCCTTTGTCACCAATGAAACCCGCACTCTGGAACTGCGCTATCGCCAGGCTTTCGTGAATGGTGACCTGACGATTAACGGGGCACTCAGCAATGATGATCTGGGGGTTTCGTCCACGCGCGGATATCTTTTTGCCGTAGGGGAATTTGACCTCAAGAACGATTTCAAACTGAGCTTTGATATCGAATACACCAGCGATGACACTTATCTGCTGGGATATGGCTATTCGGGGAAAGACCGTCTCGACAGTGAAATCGCGATCGAACGCGCCCGGCGCGACGAATACATGCGCGGCGCAATCACCACATTCGATTCGCTGCGCCCCGGTGAAAGCAACTCGACCTTACCGACACTTGCCGGCAATTTCGACTACGAGCGCCGCCTGCATCCAGCGCGTCTGGCGGGCGAAATTCGCTTGGGCGCGTCACTGCACGGGCATCGCCGCACTTCGGATTTGCGCACCGATGGCACGGATTTCGACCCTTGGGCGGACGGGCGCGATGTCGCGCGCTTGACCGTCAGCGCAGATTATATACGCAGTTGGACATTGCCTGCCGGGGTTTTGGCCCGGTTTCAGACCGGTGTCGCCGCAGACGCCTTTCGCGTGGTCCAAGGTGGCGGTCTAAGCGCCTCTCGCGCGACAGAACTCACGCCAAGCGCGTCGGTCCGGCTTCGCTGGCCATGGCTCAAGGCCACGCCGGGCGGGGCGACCCATGTGATCGAACCGGTTTTGCAAATGTCATGGGTGGGCGGGTCAAACCCGGATCTTCCCAATGACGAAAGCACCCTGATCGAGTTCGACGAAGGCAACTTGTTCTCCATGTCGCGTTTCACAGCGCCGGATCGGCGCGAACGTGGCTTGAGCGGCGCCTATGGCGTTCGCTGGACGCGCTACGATCCAAATGGCTGGGAAAGCACGCTGGCGTTTGGTCAAGTCGTGCGGGAAACCCCCGAAATCAAATTTAACGGCCTTGATAGTTTCACTGACAGTTCTGGCCTACGTGACAAATTTTCCGACGTTTTGATCGCCGGGCAATTGAAAATGTTTGATGGATTGACTTTGACAGGGCGCGGCCTGTTCGACGATGGCCTCAGCACCACCAAGGCCGAGGCACGCGCCAGTTGGCAAAACGATCGCACCAATCTGGCCGCGACCTACATATGGCTACGCTCGGATCCCCGTGAAAACCGTATCGGGGACATTTCGGAATGGTCGATTGACGGCAGTTACCGCTTTTCAAGGCATTGGACCGGCAGCGCGCAATGGCGCTATGATGTCGCCCGCGACAACAAGGTTTATGCAGGGGTTGGGATGACCTACACAAATGAATGTGTGGAAATCGCGCTTAAGGCCTCGCGTCGCTTCACCACTTCTACTATCCTCACCCCATCGACCGATATCAGCCTGACCGTTGGTTTGCGCGGCTTCACCGCCAAGGCCGACGATCAAAGCTATGTCCGCACATGCAAGAACTAGGCAATATGAGACACAGAATGCGCAAATTCCTGGCCGCAATCGCCCTTCCCGCCGCACTGGCAACCGTGACGGCCATCTCGGGGTCCGGTCCCGTTTGGGCACAAAATATGTTTGCGCCCGCGATCAAGGTGAACGACCAAGTGATCACCGGGTTCGAACTTCAGCAGCGCGCCCGCATGCTGACCTTGTTCAACGCCCCCGGCGATCCGCAGAAATTGGCGCGCGAACAGTTGATTGAGGATCGCTTGAAACTGGATGCGGCGCAAATGATTGGCGTGGTGCTGGAAGAGGCGGACGTTTTGGCCGGGATGGAAGAATTCGCAGGCCGCGCCGACATGACCGCCGAAGAATTCACCCGCTCCCTTGAAGGGGCTGGCGTGGCAGAACAAAGTTTTCAGGATTTCGTCAGCGCAGGCCTTGCATGGCGCGAAGTCGTGGGCGCGCGCTTTGCCCCGCGCGTGTCGGTCAACGAAACCGATATTGAACGCGCGCGTGCCGCCCTTGGCGGTGGCAGCGGCGGTGTCCGCGTCCTGTTGTCGGAATTAATCATGCCGCTGCAACCGGGGCAGGAACAAGCCATCCAAGACCGCGCCACGCGTATTTCCGACTTGGACAGCGTGGCGGCATTTTCAGCGCAGGCGCGTCAGTATTCCGCCGCGCCATCTGCGGCGCGCGGCGGGCGAATGGACTGGATGCCGATCACCAACCTGCCGCCGCAACTGCGCCCGATCATTCTGGGCCTTGGGCCAGGCGAAGTCAGTGATCCGCTGCCAATCCCCAATGCGATCGTGCTGTTCCAACTGCGTGACATCGAAGAAACCGATGCGCCAGATCCCGAATATGCGGCCATAGAATACGCCGCATATTACATTCCCGGTGGACGCTCGGACCAGACACTGGCCCGCGCTGAGCAGGTCAAAAACAACACCGATGTTTGTGACGATCTCTATGGGGTTGCCAAGGGTCAGCCGCCCGAGGTTTTGGAGCGTGGATCGCGCGCGCCTGATGACATCCCGCAGGACATTGCCATTGAACTGGCCAAGCTGGACGCGGGTGAGGTGTCAACGGCGCTGACACGCGCAAACGGGCAGACGCTGGTGTTTTTGATGCTCTGTGGCCGCACACCCGAGATCGAAGGCGAAGGGCCGTCGAACGAACAGCTTGGGGTCATGATCCGCAATCAACGCATTGATTCCTTCGCAGCCGGCTATCTGGAACAGTTGCGTGCCGAAGCCCGGATCGTCGATCTGGAATGACCGCTCCCGTCGTGCTGAGTTGTGGCGAACCGGCGGGTATCGGCCCCGAACTGGCCGCAGCCGCGTGGGACGCACTCCGTGAGACCTTGCCGTTCGTTCTGATCGGTGACCCTGCACATCTGCCCGTGCAAACCCCGCTGGCCCTGATTGATGACCTGTCACAAGCACAAAATGCGGCGCGCACGGCACTGCCGGTTTTGCCGCATGAATTCTCCGGCCCGCTGACGCAAGGCACGCCAAACCCAGATCACGCCCAAGGGGTGATCGACGTGATCGCGCGCGGTGTTGATCTGGTACGCTCGGGCGATGCCTCGGCGCTGTGCACGGCCCCTATCCACAAAAAAGCCCTGCAAGACGGGGCGCATTTTGCATATCCCGGCCACACTGAATATCTGGCAGCCCTCGCCGGGGTCGAAAGCGTGGTGATGATGTTGGCCAGCCCGGCCTTGCGCGTGGTTCCCGCCACCATCCACATCCCGCTGGCGCAGGTGCCCGACGCGCTGACCCCGTCGCTCTTGCGCGAAACCCTTCTTATCACGCACAGCGCGCTGATCCGCGATTTCGGTTTGGCCGCACCCCGGATCGCGGTGGCAGGTCTGAACCCACATGCCGGCGAAGGCGGTGCCATGGGGCACGAGGAAATCGAGGTGATTGAACCCGTGTTACACGAGCTGCGCGCCCAAGGGCTGGATCTGCGCGGCCCGATGTCCGCAGACACCATGTTTCACGACCGCGCGCGCGCGACTTACGACGCTGCTGTGTGCATGTATCACGATCAGGCGCTGATCCCGATCAAAACGCTGGATTTTGACCGTGGGGTGAATGTCACGCTTGGTCTGCCGTTTATCCGCACCTCGCCCGATCATGGCACCGCGCTGGATATCGCCGGGCAAGGCCGCGCCAATCCCAGTTCGATGATCGAGGCCCTCAAAATGGCGTATACAATGGCACAGGCACGGACCCCCGAAGCATGAGCGCAATCGACACCCTGCCGCCGCTGCGTGAGGTCATCGCCACGCATGGACTTTCGGCACGTAAATCCTTGGGGCAGAACTTTCTTCTTGATCTCAACCTGACCGCCAAAATCGCCCGACAAGCCGGTGATCTGGCAGGCGCGGATGTGCTTGAAATCGGCCCCGGCCCCGGCGGTTTGACACGCGGATTGCTGGCCGAAGGCGCGCGGCGCGTTCTGGCGGTCGAAAAAGACACGCGCTGCCTGCCCGCCCTTGAGGAAATCGCCCAAGCCTATCCCGGCCGCCTCACAGTGCTGAATGACGACGCACTTGCGATAGATCCGCTGTCGCATTTGACCCCACCGATCAAAATCGTGGCCAACCTGCCCTACAATGTCGGCACCGAGCTGTTGATCCGCTGGCTGACCCCCGCCCAATGGCCCCCGGTCTGGGACAGCCTGACCCTAATGTTCCAACGCGAAGTGGCCGAAAGGATCGTCGCGCGCCCCGGCTCCAAGGCCTATGGGCGGCTGGCCTTGTTGGCGCAGTGGCGATGCGAGGCACAGATCGTGATGCATTTGCCGCCTTCGGCCTTTACGCCACCACCCAAAGTGTCCAGTGCGGTAGTGCATGTCACCGCCCTGCCCGCGCCACGTTATCCCGCCGATCCGGCCATGTTGGAACGTGTGGTCGCACAGGCATTCAACCAACGCCGCAAGATGCTGCGCTCCGCGCTCAAAGGCTTGGCGCCGGATATTGAAAAACACCTGATTGCTGCTGGCATCACACCCACCGACCGCGCGGAAACCATTGGACTGGAACAATTTTGCGCCCTTGCCCGAAGTCTCAAAAACGCACGGTGAAACCAGCCCATGCGTGTCCCCGCACCGGTGCTGGTGGCGCTCTGGCAAATACCAACGCCAGCCCACAGGAAAATTCGAAACAGGATTTCATATTGGGGGTAAATGGCGGAGAGACAGGGATTCGAACCCTGGAGACGGTTTCCCGCCTACACACTTTCCAGGCGTGCGCCTTCGACCACTCGGCCACCTCTCCGTGGCGCCTTCTTTAACGCTGGCCTGACAGGCA
>Ga0102928_1001569_pt1 | contig 14194 bp, 10 predicted proteins | sample SalPonR1_B_D1_MG_FD_78504 | JGI IMG/M metagenome (GOLD analysis project Ga0102928, IMG submission 78504) | Salt pond soil microbial communities from South San Francisco under conditions of wetland restoration - Salt Pond MetaG R1_B_D1_MG | ecosystem: Environmental > Aquatic > Marine > Intertidal...
CCGATTCCACGGCGCTGGTGCATGCGGTCGATCGTGAGCCTCCACAGGTAGGGCTCGGATCGGCCCGGAGACGACCGGGCGAGCATCACGAATCCGACGACGTCACCGTCGGCGACCACGGCCCGGTACCAGGGCACCAGATGCGAATCGGTGGCCGGCAGGATCAGCGCTTCGGAGAGCGACACGGCGACGGGCGCCACCATCAGCCGCTGCGAGCGGTGGATCGACAGGTCCAGCACCGCCCGCATGTTGGTCTCGGTGACCTCCGTCAGCTCCACGGTGGTGGGTGGTGTCCGGACCCGGTGACGCCACGCCTCCCACATCGGGTGCGTCATGCCGTACAGCCAGTCGTCGGAGTTCTCCTCGCCCACCCAGAACGAGCCGGCCGTGTGGCCCTCGAACTGCAGCCCGAGGCGTTCGAGCACCATGGCCGACGGCTGGTTGCCGGGGTGCAGCGACCCCTCGACGCGCGTCACGCCGAGCTCGTCGAAGAGGTGCGCCACCATGGCGCCGGCCGCCTCCACTGCGTATCCGTTGCCCCACCACCGTCGGGCGATCGTGTAGCCGATCTCGGCGGTGCGCCCCTGCCACGACAGTCGGACGGCGAGGTCGCCCAGCACCTCGGTGTCGTCGAGATCGGCCACCGTCGCCATCCACCACTCGTCGTCGGTGGGGCCGTCCATGGCGACCAGCCCGGCCACGAGGGCGTCGGCGCGCTCGGCCGGATACGGCAGTGTCCAGTTCTGGTACTCGGCGACCTCGGGATGATTGCGTCGCGCCACGATGGCTTCGACGTCGTCGGGCCGCACCGGCCTGATCAACAGCCGCTCGGTGCGCAGTGCCGTGAAGGTCATGGGGTGATGTCGACCTGCGGGCGACGCAATCCAGCGGGAATTCAGTCGGCGCGCAGCGTGGCGACGATCCCGGCCGCGTCCAGGCCGAACCGAGCATGGATCGCCTGCGACTTCGGGTCGTGCGGAATGAACTTGGTGGGAAGGCCCAGGACGTCGACGTGCGTGGACGGATCGACGGCGCACACCTCGCCGGCGATCGACATCCCGATCCCCCCGTCGCGGATCCCGTCCTCGACCGTGACCACTCGATCGTGGGAAGCGGCGTCGGCGATCATGGCCGGATCGAGCGGTGCACAGCTGCGGGCGTCCCAGACGGTGACCTCGATGCCGCCGTCGGCGAGCTGTGCGGCGGCCTTCTCGGCCTGTTCGAGCATCTTGCCGACGGCGATGATGCAGCCGTCGGCGCCGGTGCGCGCGCGGCGGGCGAGGAGGCCGCTGCCCACGTCGTGTTCGCCCACCTGCCGTGCGGCGCCGCGCGGGTAGCGGATCGCGATGGGGCCCGACTCGACGAGCTCGGTGGCGTCGTGGAGCATCTGGGTGAGTTCCTGGGCACTCGACGGGGCGAGCACCCTCATGCCGGGCACCTTCGACAGCAGGGCCATGTCGTAGACGCCGTGGTGGCTGGCACCGTCGGGCCCGGTGACGCCGGCGCGGTCGAGGCAGAAGATCACCGGCAGCCGGTGCAGGGCGACGTCGTAGACGACCTGGTCCCACGCCCGGTTGAGGAACGTCGAATAGATCGCCACCACGGGTCGCAGCCCGCCCATCGCCATGCCGGCGGCTCCGGTGACGGCGTGCTGCTCGGCGATGCCGACGTCGAAGATGCGGTCGGGGAAGCGCTCCTGGAACGGCAGGAGGCCGGTGGGTCCGGGCATCGCTGCGGTGATCGCCACGATGCGTTCGTCGGCCTCGGCCTCTTTCACGATGGCTTCGGCGAATGCCTGGGTGTAGCCCGTGGAGACCGCCTTCGGCGGGCCGGTGATCGGGTCGAACACCGGGGCGTCGTGGAGGTGCTTCTCGTCGTCGTCCTCCGCCGGGGAGTAGCCACGCCCCTTCTGGGTGAGCACGTGCACGAGGATCGGTCCGTCGGCCGACAGCTCGATCGCGTTGTGGAACGCGTGCTCCATCTCCTCGATGTTGTGGCCGTCGAACGGGCCGACGTAGCGCACGCCGAGCGCTTCGAAGAACGACGGCGGCTGGAGGAACTCACGGACACCGGCCTTGAACGCGTCCATGGCCGAACCGGCCTGGTTGCCGACCACGGGGAGGTGCTGGAGGAACTCCTCGAGCCGGCGTTGACGGCGGACGTACACGGGGTTCGTACGGATGTCGGTGAGGGCGTGGGAGAGCTTGCCGGCGACCCGGTCGGTGACGCTCGGATGGTTCTCGCGCTCGTCGCGGCTCTGCGTGCTGGCCGACAGCATCGACACCGTGGGGGCATACGACCGGCCGTTGTCGTTGAGCACCACGATGACGCGCTTGTCGCCGTGGCCGATGTTGTTGATCGCCTCGTAGGCCATGCCGCCGGTCATCGAGCCGTCGCCGAGCACGGCGACGATGTGCCGGTGCGGATCGGTGCCCGCATCGCGGGCGACGGCCATGCCGTAGGCGTAGGAGAGAATGGTGGAGGCGTGGCTGTTCTCCACGAAGTCGTGCGCGGACTCCTCACGGCTCGGATAGCCCGAGAGGCCGCCCGCCTGGCGCAGACGCTCGAAATGGGACTGTCGGCCGGTGACGATCTTGTGCACGTAGGCCTGGTGGCCGGTGTCCCACATGATCGCATCGGTGGGCGACTCGAACACCCGGTGCAGTGCCAGGGTGAGTTCGACGGCTCCGAGGTTCGACCCGAGATGACCGCCGGTGTCGGACACGGCCGACACGATGAAGTCACGGATCTCCCCGGCGAGATCGTTCAGCTCCTCGTAGGAGAGGTCGCGGAGATCCTCGGGCTGTCGGATGCGCTCCAGATGCATGGACCCTCGACGCTATCCGCCCCGGCCGGGCGGTGCCCCCACGTGCCGCTTCGGCGCTGCCGGAGGCGCTGCCGGCGTGGTGCCGGCGTGGTGCCGGCGTCACGGCTGCTCACTGCTCGGGGCGCAGCGATCCCACGGTCGCCCAGGGGCGCTTCGGGCTCCTACAGTCGGTCTCATGCCGATTCCCTCCGATTCCCCGTTCGACCTCACCGGACACGTGGCGCTCGTCACCGGCGGCAACGGCGGGATCGGCCTCGGGATGGCCGATGCGCTCGCGGCGCACGGCGCCGACGTGGCGATCTGGGGCACCAATCCGGAGAAGAACGACCGGGCGATCGAACGGCTCGGCCGGCACGACGTGGAGCTGCTCTCGATCGTGTGCGACGTGGGAGACGAGGCGGCCGTTGTGCAGGCGATGGCCGACACCGTGGGCGAGTTGGGCCGCATCGACTCGTGCTTCGTGAACGCCGGAGTGGGTGGGCAGGCCCCGAGTTTCGTGGAGATGACCACCGACGAGTGGCGGCGGGTGATGCGGGTGAACCTCGACGGCGCCTTCTTCACCGCCCGTGAGGCCGTGAAGCACATGGTGCAGCGCAACGACGACGGCGACGAGAGCGGCGGGTCGGTGGTGTTCACCACGTCGGGGTCGGCATTCTTCGGCCAGCAGTCGGGCCAGCACTACGGAGCATCGAAGGCCGGTCTCAACTCGATGATGAAGGCCATCGCCGTGCAGCACGCGCGTCACGGCATCCGCTGCAACTCGGTGCTGCCCGGTTGGATCGAGAGCGACATGACGGCGGGCGCCCTGAGTTGGGACCGCTTCGTCGAGCGGGTGCTGCCTCGGGTCCCGATTCGCCGCTGGGGCGTGCCCGAGGACTTCGGTGGTCTGGCGGTGTACCTCGCCAGCCGGGCGTCGGGATATCACACCGGCGACGTCATCACCATCGACGGCGGCTACCACTCCTTCTGACACAGGCCCGGAAAACCCCGGAAAATGCCCCGTTCGTAGCGCTCAGCGCTACGAACCGGGCATTTTTCGGGTTCTCGGGGGGCCGGCGGTGACGTGGGCGAGGTGATCGGCGAAGGGGACCGCCGGGTCGTCGAGCGACTCGATCCACCACGTCATGCCGGCGTCGACGAGCCCGGCGATGCGGTCGGCCGACGGCGTCGACCCCATGCAGCAGGCATCGAAATGATCGTCGGCCCGCTCGGGTGGGCGATGACGCCGCACAGCCTCGACGCACGCCGCGAACTCGTCGACCGACAACTCGCCGCCGTGTGCGGCGATCGGCCAGACACCGTCGTGGCGGGCGGCGCGCCGGAACGGCGGGCCGCCGGGCCACACGCCCGCCACCCACACCGGAACCCTGCCGCGCACGGGGCGGGGGAGGAACCGGACCCCGTCGGCCACCACGTGTTCGCCGTGGACGTGCACGAGTTCTCCCGACCACAATTCGTCGAGCGCTGCCAGCGACTCGTCGAGGATCGCCGCCCGCCGTTTCGGATCGGCCGACTCGCCGAACCTCGTGAACTCGTCGTCGGGCGCGCCGAGCCCGACGCCCAGGCGGAGCCGACCGCCCGACAACACGTCGAGGGTGGCGGTCTGGCGGGCCACCACCGAGACCCGGCGACGGGCGAGCGGGGTCACCATCGGCCCGAGCACCATCGAGTCGGTGCACACGGCGATCGCCGCCAGGGTCACCCACGGATCGACCATCGGTTGCCACGGCGCCCGCCGGATCACGTGGTCCCAGAGGAAGAACCCGTCCCAGCCGGCCCGTTCGGCCGTCCGGGCCAGCTCCATCAGCCGGTCGGGATCCGCGAAGTCGCCGCCGTTCGGCACACCCAACCCGAACCGCACCCGTTGGCCGTCGTGCGGGACCGTGTCCGACTCCGGGCCCGACTGCGCCTGCGAGTCCGTGGGCGACCCGGCGTCCGGGGGGTGATGCAAGGCAGGGTCGGGGGTGGTCACGGAGCTGCCTCCCGGCGATAGACGGTGACGTGGCCGGAGCTGTCGTCGTCGAACGGAGCGCCCGCCATGTCGGCCGACCGCGCCTCCACGACGAACCCCGCCGTCGACGCCATCTCGTCGAGTTGTGCCGGTGTGGCCCAGCGGATCGACCACGGTCGCAGCCGGACACCACCCGACTCGGTGATCTCCACGAACTGGCCCTCGGCGCACTGGTCGCCGGGCCGGTGCTGCGAGACGGACAGCACCACGCGGTCGGCCGTCATCGAACGCACGCTCACGTCCGAGCGCACCGTCGGGTCGCCCGCCGACCCCGGCTCGGCGGCCCCTCCGGCGTCGGGGACGAACGCCTCCACCACGAATCGACCTCCGGGGCGGAGCCGGGCGGCGACGGCGTGGAAACACCGTTGCTGCCGGGCGGGGTCGACGATGTTGAACAGCGTGTTGACGGCGACGAGGGCAACGTCGAACCCGTCGTCGGTCGCCGGCAGGTCGGACACCATGTCGCCGCACACGGCGTCGACCAGCCCGTCCGGATCGTGTGCGGCCAGACGGTCCAGCATCGCCGGGCTGCTGTCGACGCCGGTCACCCGCAGCCCTGCCCGCGCCAGCGGCACGGCCAGGCGGCCGGTGCCCACGCCGAGTTCGAGCACCGATCCGCCCGGGCCGGCGAGCGCGGCGACCCGCGCCACCGTGGCGTCCACGTCGGTGACGTCGGCGTACCAGTCGTCGTACACGTCGGCGAATCCCTCGCCGTACGAACGATCGTCGTAGCCACGCATCGCCGCCACGATAGAAGCGACAGCGGGGTCTGACCCCGCTGTCGCTTCTGACCACACCGGACGTGGCATCGGTACCCTGGAGCGGGTGACGGAGCCCGCCCTCACCTACCTCGACCATGCCGCCTCCACACCCATGCGCGCCGAGGCGATCGAGGCGATGCTGCCGTTCCTCGACGGGCTCTACGCCAACCCGTCGGGTTCCCACCGCTTCGCCCGGCGCGCCCGTCAGGCGGTCGACGAAGCCCGCGACCGAGTCGCCGCCGTGGTCGGGTGCCATCCCAACGAGGTCGTCTTCACCGGCTGTGGAACCGAGAGCGACAACACGGCGATCCTCGGTGCGGTCAGCCGTCTCGGCGGTGTGGCCGTGTGCCCGGCCGTCGAGCACCACGCCGTGCTCCACGCCGTGGAGCGCACCGGCGGCCGCACCGTGGCGGTCGACCGGTTCGGTCGCGTCGACCTCGACGCCCTCGCCTCCACGCTCGACGATCTCAGCGGCGACGACCGGCCCGGCGTGGCGATCGTCAGCGTGATGGCCGTGAACAACGAGGTCGGCACCGTCACCGACCTGGCCGAGGTCGCCCGCATCGTGCGGCGACATGCGCCTGCGGCGCTCGTGCACACCGACGCCGTCCAGGCGGCGAGCTGGCTCGACCTCCGCGAGATCACCCCGCACGTCGATCTGCTGTCGCTGAGCGCCCACAAGTTCGGCGGCCCGAAGGGTGTGGGGGTGCTCGTCGAGCGCGGCGGCCCGCGCGTCGATCCGTTGATCATCGGCGGCGGCCAGGAACGTGAGCGGCGCAGCGGCACCCACAACACCGGCGGCATCGTGGCCGCCTCGATCGCTCTCGAACTGACCGACCTCGAGCGTCCCACCGAGAACGTTCGCCTGGCCGAGCTGCGCGACCGGTTGGTGAAGGGGCTGCAGTCGCACGTCGACGGAGTCCACGAGACGATACCGGTCGAGCACAAGGTGGCCGGTTCGGGCCACGTGTGCGTCGAGGGCATCGAGTCCGAGGCGCTGCTGTTCCTGCTCGACGAGGCCGGCGTCTGTGCGTCGGCCGCCTCGGCCTGTGCGAGCGGAGCGATGGAGCCCTCGCACGTGCTGGCCGCGATGGGCGTCGATCGCTCCCTGGCCCTCGGCTCGCTCCGGCTCTCGCTCGGACACACCACGACCGCCGACGACGTCGACCGGGCGGTCGACGTGCTCGGCCCGGCGATCCGCCGTCTCCGCGCCGGCGTGGGAGGGTGACGGCGAGATGAAGGTCATGTGTGCGATGAGCGGCGGCGTCGACTCGTCGGTGGCTGCCCTGCTGCTGCAGCGGGCGGGCCACGACGTCGTCGGTGTCACGATGAAGCTCTGGGGCGGCGACAGCGACACCGGGTGCTGCTCGGTCTCCGACGTCGACGACGCCCGCCGAGTGGCCCAGCAGCTGGGCATCGATCATCTCGTGTTCAACTTCGGCGACGACTTCGACGCTCACGTGGTCGAGCCCTACATCGACGCGCACACCCGGGGGATCACCCCGAATCCGTGCATCGAGTGCAACCGGTCGGTGAAGTTCGCCCGACTCGCCGAACGCGCCGACCTGCTCGGCTTCGACGCCGTGGCCACGGGCCACCACGCCAACATCGGCACCACGCCCGACGGCCGGCTCACGCTGGAGCGGGGCACCGATCCGGCGAAGGACCAGAGCTACGTGGTGCACATGCTCGACCAGGCCCGGCTGGCCCGGACGATGTTCCCGGTCGGTTCCCTCCACAAGTCACGGGTGCGCGAACTCGCCGCCGAGATCGACCTCCGGACGGCCGACAAGCCCGACAGCCAGGACGTGTGCTTCATCACCTCCACGGGTGGCCGCACGGCGTTCCTCGGCGACCGGATCCCGTTCCGCCCCGCCTCGGTGGTGGACACCGCCGGTGAGCAGCTGGGCGCCGTCGAGTCGGTCGAACTGGTCACGGTCGGCCAGCGCAAGGGCCTCGGCCTCCCCGGCGGCGGCCCGAAGCGCTACGTGGTCGACGTCGACACGGCGGCCGGTGTGGTCACGGTGGGCAGCGACGACGACCTGCTGCGACAGGACCTCTCGGTCGGGGCCGTCACCTGGGTCGACGAGCCGGTCGAGGGCGAGGTGCTCGTGCAGTGCAGCGCCCACGGCGAACCACGCCCGGCGATGATCGCCACGGGCCGTCCGTCCGATGGCACGTCGGATGGCACGTCGGGCGACCTGGCGGTCGGATGGCAGACGCCGCAGCGCCGCGTCGCTCCTGGCCAGAGCGTGGTGTTCTACGACTCCGGCAACGAACGCGTGCTCGGCGGCGGCATCTGTCGCTGAGCCGTCCACGCACTGCGAACCGGACGGCAGGGTGGGGCAGATGCTGCGATGAGCCAGCAGCCACGCTGTCTGGCCGCTCGCTCACCGCAGGGGCCGGAATGCGTCGGGTCGCAACCGGAATGCGTCAGCGGACCGGGAGACCGCGTTCGGCGGCCGTCCGCAGCGCGGCACCCGGCCGGCTCGGAGCCACGAGGAATGCGGTGAGGTGGATGGCCCGCCCGTTCGGATCTCGAGGCGTGAAGGCGTACACCGCCGTCACCGCCTCGGTCGTGGTGACCTCGACGGCGTAGCCGCTCGCCGGGCCCGTCAGGTCGGCCGCCCGCGTGTCGGCCGGCGCCAGCCGGATGGCCGCCACCTGGTTCGTGCGCAGCGGAAGAGTGTCGGCGAGCACCACCGGATCACGCAGGGCGATCCCCGCGGGCACCATCACGAACCACCGCTGTGACAGTCGGTGCCATCGCGGCCCGAGCAGCAGGACTCCGGCAACGGCGACGACGGTGCAGACCGCACCGCCCACCCAGGTGCCGTCGGCGAGCAGCACCGGACCGGCGACGAAGCAGGGAGCCCAGACCAGCCACGTCACGAGCGCCGCAGCACCCGCTGCCGCCGGCGGACGCAACGGGAAACGCGACTCGTCGCCATAGGCCGACGCCTGGACCCAGGCGCGGCCGAACTCGGCGGCCGTCACGGCGGCGACGGTGACCGCAGCCGGGATCACCAGGGAAGCGACGTCGGCGGCCGAGGCCCCCCACAGCAGTGACCCGAGGGCAACCACCAGCGCAACCGGAGATCCCACGCGCACCAGCGTCAACGTCGGCACCGAGGGCACGGCCAGGGCGAGGGCGACCGCCGCCCATGCACCCCATCCCAGGGCTGCAGCGGTCCAACCGACGGCGCCGCCACGGTCGGCGACGGCGGACTCCACCGCCGCCCCGCCCAGTACGGCCACGAGGATCCATCCGAGTCGAGCCACCCACGGCAACGCCGCGGCGAGCGTGGTCGTACGGGCGGAGATCGTCGAATCGGCACGCCGCGAGCCCGCACCGTCGTCCGGCCGGATGGATGGAGACGACATCCCCACAGGTTGCCGGAATCGTCCGGGCAATCCACGGAAAGGATTCGGTGTGACCGATGACGCCGTGGAACGATGCAGTTGGACACTGCCTCGACAACCGTCGAGGTGGCAGCATGGCCGACGAGGTATGGGGGGACCACATGGGAGGTGAACAGATGTCACGACCCGGAGCAGACGTGCATCGGGCCGCCCGCCCGTCGCGACCCTCTCCCTTCGTCGACGGCGCCGCCGTGTCGGTGGGGAGCCTTCCCCACAACGATGCCGTGGCGGCCGCTGCCTTCTCGATCGCCGAGTTCGACATCGCCACGATCCCCTCCCTGCCGAAGCGCTCGACGGCGGAGTCGATGGTGGCGCAGGCGCTGTCCGGAATCCCCGGTGTGGGCTTCGACCCCGACGGTGGCGTCCGCATCGACGCGCGGCTCGTCGACCCCGACCACCCGGTGTCGACCGATCTGTTCGACGATGCGTTCGTGGGCATGTCGGCGTTCCTCGACCTGGCTCGCACCGTCAACCTCGACGGCGCCCCGGTCAAGTGGCAGGTCGTCGGTCCGGTCACACTCGGCGTCGAACTGCACCGTGCCGGCCTCGACCGAGTCACCGCATTCCGGCTGGCCGCCAACGCCGTCCAGTCCCGGATCACCGATCTGACCGCCGCCGTCTCCGCAACCCTGCCGTCGTCGCCGCAACTGGCCGTGCTCGACGAGCCCTGGTTGGCGCAGGTGATGGCCGCCGACTTCCCGATCCCGCCCGACGAGGCGATCGACCTGATGTCCGGCGCCCTCGCCACGCTCCCCACCACCACCCTCGGTGGCATCCACTGCTGCGCCCCGTGCGACATCGCCACGGTGCTCGCAGCCGGACCCGGAGTGCTCTCGGTGCCGGCGACACCGGATCTGCTCGACTGGTCGGGCTACCTGACCCGATTCATCGACGGGGGAGGCGTCGTCGCCTGGGGAGCGGTTCCCACCGACGGACCGGTGCCGTCGAGTGCCGATCGTTCGTGGCGCCAGTTGAGTGACCTGTGGTGCGGGCTGGTCCAGAACGGCTGCGACGCCGTCCAGCTCCGCCGCCGCAGCCTCGTCACACCCCACTGTGGTCTCTCACGACACTCGGTGTCGGTGGCTCGACGACTCGCCCGTCTCACGGGAGACGTCGGCAAGCGGGTGAAGGACCAGTCCATGGCGACCCGGTTCGCGCTCGGCGCCTGAGCCGGCGGCAGCCGGATACTCTCGGCGCTCCATGACCGCCACACCGTCGACGGGCGACGTCGCGGACCGCATCGACTCGCTGCGGGCCCTGCTCGCCCATCACAACCACCGCTATCACACGCTCGACGATCCCGAGATCAGCGACGCCGAGTACGACGCCCTCGTCCGTGAACTGCGGACGCTCGAGGCGGATCATCCCGAGCTGGCCGTCCCCGATTCGCCCACGGGGCAGGTCGGTGGGGCCGTGAGCGCCACCTTCGATCCGGTCACCCATCGGGTGCCCATGATGAGCCTCGACAACGCCATGGACGTGGACGAGTTGCGGGCATGGGCCGACCGGGTGGTGAAGGGTCTCGACGGCGCGACGCCGACGTTCGTGTGCGAACTCAAGTTCGACGGCCTGGCGATCAGCCTGCGCTACGAGGACGGCGTGTTCGTCCAGGCGGCCACGCGCGGCGACGGCCGCGTGGGCGAGGACGTCACCGCCAACGTGGCGACCATCGACGAGATCCCGCACCGGCTGCCCGACCACGCGCCCGCGGTGGTGGAGGTTCGCGGCGAGGTGTACATGACCAGGTCGAGCTTCGAGCAGCTCAACGAACGGGCGCGGGCGGCCGGCGAGAAGGCCTTCGTCAACCCCCGGAACTCCGCCGCGGGCAGCCTGCGGCAGAAGGACCCGGCGGTCACGGCCAGCCGCCACCTGTCGTTCTGGAGCTATCAGCTGGGGGAGGTGATCGGCGGCCCCCGGTTCACGAGCCACGTCGCCATGCTCGAGTACGCCGCCTCGTTGGGGTTCCCCGTCAACGACCAGGTGCGGACGTTCGGCACGATCGACGAGGTTGCCGATCACTGCCGGTACTGGGAGCAACACCGCCACGACCTCGACTACGAGATCGACGGCGTGGTGACCAAGCTCGACGACCTCGCCCAGCGAGACCGCCTCGGAGTGACGTCGCGGGCGCCACGCTGGGCGATCGCCTACAAGTTCCCTCCCGAGGAGCGGACCACCACCCTGCTCGACGTCCAGGTGTCGGTGGGACGCACCGGTCGAGCGACGCCGTTCGCCGTGCTCGACCCGGTGTTCGTCGGGGGCTCCACGGTGGCGATGGCCACCCTCCACAACCAGGACCAGGTGGCACTGAAGGACGTGCGACCGGGCGACACGGTGGTGGTGCGCAAGGCGGGCGACGTGATCCCCGAGGTGGTCGGCCCGGTGCTGTCGCTGCGGCCCGAGAACTCCGAACCATGGGAGTTCCCCACCCACTGCCCGCGCTGCGGCAATCCGTTGGTGCGCCCCGAGGGAGAGGCCGACACCCGGTGCGTCGCACCGGACTGCCCGGCGCAGCGCGACCAGAAGATCGCCTACTGGGCATCCCGTGGGGCGATGGACATCGAGGGGCTCGGTGAGCAGATGGTGGAGAAGCTCACGGCGGCCGGCCTCGTGAAGGACCCGGCCGACCTGTACGGCCTGACGGTCGATGACCTCGTCGAGCTCGAGCGGGTCGGCCCGACGAGCGCCCGGAACCTGGTGGAGGAGATCGAGCGGTCGAAGCAGCAACCCCTACCGCGGCTGCTCACGGCTTTCGGAGTGCGGCATCTCGGGCCGGCCGCATCGGCGGCGCTCGCTGACGAGTTCCACACCCTCGACGAGATCATGGCGAAATCGGTGGAGGAGTTGGCCGCCGTCGACGGGGTCGGTGACGTCATCGCCGACACCGTGGCGACGTGGCTGGCCCAGGACGCCAACCGGGCCTTCATCGAACGCCTCCGGTCGGCCGGTGTGAACTTCGGGGACCCGGCGGCGGCCGAAGCGGCAGCTGCCGCGCGGGCCGCCGTACCGCAGACGCTGGAGGGCCGGACGGTGGTGGTGACGGGAACCCTGGCCGGCTACGGGCGCGAGGAAGCAGCCGAGGCGATCACGCTCCGCGGTGGCAAGAGCCCGGGCAGCGTGAGCAAGAAGACGACGGCCCTCGTGGTCGGCGATTCCCCCGGGGCCAGCAAGCTCACCAAGGCGGAGTCGCTCGGCGTGCCGATCATCGACGAGGCCGGCTTCGAGCATCTCCTGGCCACCGGCGAACTCCCGGACGGCTGAGGCCGTTCGGGGGGCGTCCCGGCGCCGAGTCGGTGCGTCAGATGACCTCGAACGACCAGCTGTAGCTGCGCGCCTGCTCGGGTCCGTCGATCGTGCGCCAGAACACCACGGTGGCCTCGTGCGTGCCCTGCTCGAGCGACTCGATCGGAGCACCTTCGACGGGCTGGAACGAGATCACGGCGTTGCCGGGGTCGAACACGGCCGTGGGCGGCAGGTCGATCTGCTGGCCCGGCTCGGCGGCCTCGGTGGGATCGACGTCGGACTGGCCGATCACGGTGGTGGGCAGTTCGACGCCGTCGAGGATGAGCCGCGCCTCGTAGCCGGCGCGGAGGTCGACGACGATGCGCTCCTGCTGCAGCACCTGGAGCGCGTTCTCCACGGGCTGGACGGATTCGATGGCGTCGGGCCGGTCGATGCCGTCGTCGCCCGTGACGGCCACCAGGAAGCCGTAGACGATGAGCACGATGCCACAGGCGATGACGAAGCTGGCTCCCAGCAGCCCTCGGTCGACCCTTCGGCGGCGCCTGCGCGTGCCACCGTCGCCGGTGGCGTCGTCGGCAGGTGTGCGGTCGGCGTCGGATTCGACGATCTCGGTCACACCTCCATGATGCCCGCCGTCGACGCGACTTGCTCAGGCGGTAGCGTTTCCGAGCTGTGGAGGACGACACACCAGGCGGAGCGGAACGGTCGGTGAGCGGCCTCACCGGGCGCGTCCTCGCAGGTCGTTATCGGATCGCCGACGTCGTGTCCTACGGCGCCAACACCATCATCACCGACGCCGTCGACCTGGAGGCCGACCGGCCCGTCACCCTCAAGATCGTGCGGCCCGAGCTGGCGCTGAGCGAGTCGTTCCGCCGCGCGTTCCGCCGCCAGGCCGACCTCGCGCTGGTGATGACGCATCCCAACATCGCCGTGGTGCTCGACTGGGGCGAGATCGACGAGGCGGGCATCGACTCGGTGTTCTGGGTGGTCGAGTACCTCGGTGGCGGCAGCTTGCGCGACCTCTTCGATCGCGGCCGTCTCCTGCAGCCGTCGCAGGCTCTCGTGGTGGGTCTCGAGGCGTGCCGAGCACTCGATGCGGCACACCAGCGGGGCATCGTGCACACGGAGATCACCCCCTCGAAGCTCGTGTTCGGCGAGGACGCACGGCTCCGCGTGCTCGACTTCGGGATGGCCGCACTGCTCGGAGCAGCGGCCTGGCGGGAGCCGGCCACCGTGCCGACCCACGTGGCCCGGTACGCCTCGCCCGAGCAGGCGCTCGGCCTGCCGGTCGACGCGAAGAGCGACGTCTACGCCCTGTCGCTCTGCCTGATCGAGTCGGTCACGGGCAAGGTGCCGTTCGCCGGAGACTCCACGGTGTCGACGCTGGCCGGCCGGGTCGGCAAGTTGATGCCCGTGTCGGCCGACATGGGGTCGCTGGCCTCGGTGCTCGAACACGCCGGCCGGCCCGAGGCCGAGGACCGGTTCACGGCAGCCGAGTTCGGGCGAGCGCTCGTGCAGGCGGCGGAGAAGCTCCCTCGCCCCGAGCCGGTGCCCATCCTGGCTGCCAGCCTGTTCGCCACGTCGCAGGCCCAGTTGCGCCGGCCGAGCGACCCCACCGGTGGTCTGGCCCGCCCCGACGAATCCATCGAGACCGAGCCCGGTTCAACGGAACCGGCCGACGCCGAGTCCACCGCAGCGGATCCCGTCGACAGCGAGCCGGGTGCCGCCGAGCCCGAGCCGGATCTCCCGCCGACGGAACCGGTGGACACGGTGGACGCGGAGCCCGAGCCGGATCTCCCGCCGACGGAGCCGGTGGTCGCGGTGGACGCGGAGCCCGAGCCGGACCTTCCGGCGACGGAGCCGGTGGTCGCGGTGGATGCGGAGCCCGAGCCGGATCTCCCGGCGACGGAGCCGGTGGTCGCGGTGGAC
>Ga0102928_1001575_pt1 | contig 14155 bp, 12 predicted proteins | sample SalPonR1_B_D1_MG_FD_78504 | JGI IMG/M metagenome (GOLD analysis project Ga0102928, IMG submission 78504) | Salt pond soil microbial communities from South San Francisco under conditions of wetland restoration - Salt Pond MetaG R1_B_D1_MG | ecosystem: Environmental > Aquatic > Marine > Intertidal...
AGCTCCAGCTCACAGATATATGATACACCGGCTGGGTTGCGCGGCTACGGTTTGCCACCATGTCCATTTCCTGGATAATATCCGATGGTCCTGTGCCCATAAGATGTCGTCCATCTGACCATTGCAGTTTCTGCGGATCTGTGATGTAGTGAATCAGCCCCCGGAAAGAAGATCCGCTAAAGATTTTTCCAATCATTTCAACGCCCGTATCAGTACATTCAGAATCTTAGAGTTTACCTTCCGCACGCTCCGAATCTCCTTGATCAAATGTGCTTCCTCCCCTTCTTTAAGACGGACCAGTACCTTCTTTCCATTGCTCTCCTTCATGGCTAATTGAAGGTGCCGTTTGTTCATCCGATGTGCTAGCTGGTTGATGTTATTGCCGACGGCAGCCAGATCGTTTCGCAGGGTCCAAAGATCCTTTTCACTGATCCCTCCGCGTTTAAACACTTTGCTGTTTTGTGGCAGCTCTCCGAGAGCAACCTGTCGGATGTACCTGCTTAGTGACACATTTTTTTCAGAAGCCCATTGTTTTAATATGGCTTTTTCACCTGTTGAAAGTCTTACCGAAAGCGGCTGTCTGTATTCTTTTTTCATATGATAATCATTGGTTGTTCTATAGTTTTTTTGAGTAGTTGTTTATCTGTCTGGAGGTGTTGAGCCCCCTGTGGGCGAATCCAAGCGTTGGTTATGGGCAGTATGCGAGTCGCATTCTGTAATACATAACCACTTGCTTGCTCCCCATCTATCACCCTCAAAATTTTGTCAGACAGACTTAATTATAACGATCTGAATAGGTGTATTACACCAGCGTCATGGTTAAGGCTGACTACCTCTTTTGGCGCTCCAGATATGAAGGTGATAACACAAGCGTATTCACGATTTCATATTGCTGACCAATAAAGATTAGCTCAGATGAAAGACGGGAGTAAGAGTCAATACTCAGGCGGCGACCGGTTTCGAATGGCTATCATACGCCCTCCGTAGTTTAGCTTCCGGTTACCTTTTAAAGGGGGAAAGAGGATCGTTCGTTTGACATTCATCGTGCTGGTCTTATGAGTTATGAGTATTGTAATCGGCTATAATTTTTTTCACATGTTTACCGCCGTGTTGCTTACGGTAGCGGTCAACCGCTTGCTCCAGGAATGCCCGCTGCGTGCAGCGCTCCCACCACGCAATTGCCTTTATGGCGTCGATATACTCCGTGGGCATGCGGACAGAAAAGGTGATCAGCTCTCCAGGCTGATCAGGTTGATTTGCATTGTCAAACTGATTTGACTGACTTAGCTGATTTGAATTGTCAAGCTTTTTTGACTGATTTGACTGTTCAGGCTGATCTGCATTGTCAGACTGACTTGACTGTTTTGACTGACTTGACTGATCTGCATTACCGGGCTGTGCTGACTTACTTGCCTGACTTGTCTGTGTTGGCTGAGTCGAAACCTCAAGCTGATTTGCATTGGCAATCTGATCAGGCTGATCTGACTGTTCGGACACCTCAGATTCTTCTGAAAGAGCTGAAACATTGGACGGATTTGGTAGGCCATTCGTATCTGGTTTATCATCCGTGTCAGGCTGATCAGCTTGTTCAGATAATGGGATATCGTCTGGTGATTCCTGCCTTTTGGACGGGTCTGGAATACCGCTGAGAAACTCATCAAAATTAGGCTTGCCCATGGCGCTCCTCCAACTCTTTGGCGAGATTCATGTAGTCGATCGCCCCGTATGTTTTGGGGGCAAACTCGAAGATGCTGCGTCCAGCTGACGAGCAGTCGCTCAGCCTGGCATTCGTCCGGATGGTCGTATCGAACAGCTTTTCATTAAAGGTGCGACCCATCGCCTGGCGAATCTCCTTATGCTGGTTCTTTCGCGCGTCAAAATCCGTGATCACGTAGCCAAGTATCTCCAGGTCAGGGTTCAGCCGCTTTTGGATAAAGCCAAGGATCGAGTGAATTTGCTTGAGGCCTTCCAGGGCAAAATACTCGGGCTTCACGGTGATGATCAGCCCGTTGGAGGCCGTGTAGGCGTTGATGGTCAGAAAACCCAGGTTCGGCGGACAGTCGATAATACAGAAGTCGTAGCGCGTTGATACAGTGGCCAGTTTTTCAGAGAGGATCATCTCCCGGCCTGGCACTCCTGCCAGTTTCTGCTCGGCGTAAGCCAGCGCTTCTCCGGCTGGCAGCAGGTCAAACCCTCTGGCCGGCTGAATGATCTTTTGGAGGCTAAGATCCGCCTGGTAATACAGATCGTCCAGCGTCAGAGTGTCCGTCTCTCCTTTTACCCCCAGGTGCGTTGAAGCGTTACACTGAGGGTCAGAGTCGACAAGCAGTACCCGAAAGCCTCTGCGGGCCAATCCGGCCGACAGGTTCACGGCAGTGGTCGTTTTGCCCACACCTCCCTTTTGATTCGTAATCGATATGGTATTCATGGTGATTGATTTAGTGAAGATTGTCAATTGTCTGGTTGAATTGAGGACAGTGGACATCATAAGCCGGCAGTATGGATGTGTAGATTCACGATTTGCCTGCGCCCTTTAATGGATCTGTTCTCTTTTGGCTGGCACTGCAGAAGCTTCAGAGCCTCTTGCCCCACCCTACCTGGACCAATCGGGCCATAAGGTCTTTGGACCGGGCGGGTACAACCGTCGCCGGTGTCACCGCAAGCTCCGACTGGCCCGATAAGAGGACGAGCCTCCAGATTAGATTGAGCTGATGCGCCTTTTCGAGTCCGTGCTGAGTACCACGGGGTTTCTTTTAGTGGTTTTAAATAGTTTTCTATTCGACTTATCATACATTAGCTCCTATTTTTTCCAGATCGATGAGAGTTGATTTTCTTTCTTGTTTTATATTTGAGGTTAGAAGACACCAGATCTGGTCTGACTTCTGTATGCACATTGCTATGTTTGTTCACTTTGATGAAGTAAAACCCGGTGGTTTTCCGGTACCGGTTAATATCCCTGATACTTGTCGATCGATACTCTACCGGCACTTCATTTCTCCTTAAATTGATGAAGTTGTGTTCTAATGCTCTCTGCTTAAATCTGTGGCAGGATGGTATTGACACAGACAGGATTTTATTCAAATAGGTGGCGGAGCATTCGATATAATAGTGGGAGGAAGGCGCCCTGGAATGAACGTCGGAGTTTACGTTCAGACGTCCCTCCTCCCATTTTCTTCTATATGCTCTGTTGCCAATAATTGCAGCGGTACAAAATCCCTGAAGTGTATTGATATCCTTTAAGTTGGTTACGAATAGCTTAGCCGCACTCCTGGACGTGAACCCTTCCATTGCCCTGACGTTCTCAAACCCTCTGATGAAATAGACCTTAGTGGATGGATTCTGCCCAACCCAGTTTCGTTTCATAAGGCCTTCTAAATTCCTGTATATCGTTCTGACGGATATATCGAGGTCAACTCTACAGCTCTCCTTAAATGTGGCGTCTACCCTAAGTAATCCACTCGAGACCCAATTCATGTATAGATAAAGTCTTAACTGCCGGGTAAACTGATGTTTCAGGGTAAACTCACACATTTCAACCGGCACCCATAGATAGTCTGACTCTGTAGCGTTTTGTTGAGTAGTCATCATTGCTATTATGTCAGATTTTGTTTGAGCAGAGCTTCGATGTCGGAAACTTTATAGTAGAGTTTAAGGCCGACTTTACTGTAGGGAAGTAGTCCGTCGCTACGGTATCGCTGAAGCGTGGATTTAGATACCCCTAAATAGGTCATTGCCTCTCTATTTGTGAGCCACAGTTTGTCATAAGATTCTTTATTCGAAAGCTTGCTATTCGACTGATTCAGAGTTTGATTGATCTCTTTTGCAAAGTCATAAAGCTCTTCTAATTCCGAGCGGAGCTGTGTAAGTAAGTCCATTATCTCACCTGAGTTTTTGTTGGTATTGATTTCGTCTAAAGGTACTCCGGGCAGGCTCGGGATTTCAAGACTACAGTGTCAGTAAAGGTGATCTGACATTGTCAGGTGATGAATAAAAACAATGACTTATGAGAGGACCGATGTGTATTTGGCTGCCAAAAATTCTGTGGAAAGTTGAGAATGGTCAATAATAGTTCAACACGAAAGGGATGGGTTTGTCATATCTATGATGAACTTTAAACGGCTGGCCATTCAGGGGAGCAACCGTCTGAAAATTTGTATCTATTTTTTTTGTGGAGTAAGCGATAGAATGGATTAGTCTTAAATGTAGACTATGATATCACAACTCTTAAATTTATAAAGGGAAGGAGAATAATCACTGCTGGTTGATCTAAGGCTGGATGAGAGTAATAGTCCTGCCTCTTGTCTGGTTCACATAATACCTATACTTGATGTGCACAATTCACAGGCCCGCTTACCCGTCTCCAGGATATCTTTCTTTAACGGTCGTTTATGTAGAGCATATAAAAGTCTGGTAGAATCAGTTTTTTGTAAACAGATAACCATGCTTTTTTTGTTAGACGGGAGTAGAACGGATGTGTACGAACATCAATAAAATGTTATTTAACTACAGTGGTAATCTTCTTCTTGAAGTTCTATACCACGTGTAGAAGGACTCTATTCCAATAGTAATCTGAGACAAGCAACTTATTTGTTTTTCAATGACTGAAACAGCAGAAGGTTTATAATCTCCCTTATCTCTTTTTTTTAATCAGGTTGAAATAACACCATTAGTAGTTATTTGATAGCTACCTACTAATAAGCAGTACATCCTATCCGGTACATAGATCTTTTTTTATAGTTGTGTCAAAATTGAAATCACTAATACTCGGAATAATAAGTGATTTCAAAAATGACACAACTAACTATGATGCATTATTTGTTTCTTTAAACCTTTGACCTTCTTTGCCAGGCATCATAAGCATTAAGAAAAGCAGCTTTTGAATTATGGAATTCATTTAGAGTATATCCATACCGAAAGACCAATTCTTCTTCTAAAATTTTAATTGCATCATCTCGTTTAATCCTAGGTTGCTTTTTATCTTCAGGCTTCTTAGTCAGCTCTGCAAATATTTTATATCTACCGACTGGAGTAAGATAATCTACTCCTCTTTTTACATCATCTATTTTTCCTTTTGTGATGATCTGAAGACAGTTTTTTTCCAAGTCATGCATTTTATCCTGAAACAAGTGACTATGGTAATTATTTTGGACGACTTGTAACGCTCGCAATCTCATATACCCTACCTTTACCTGCTGGTATTGGTCTAAACTTTTCTGTAAAAGAGCCTCAATGTCTCCTTTTACATTTTTATCTGATGAGATCTTATCGAAAATGGAATGAGATAATTGTTTCCCATCTAAAATCTCAAAAAATGTTTTTTCAGACAGATTAGAACTCGCATCTGAGTCAACATCTGGATGTTGAAGTAATTGATTAATCTGATTGTACAAGTCCATCAATTTTTTATTGATGACTTTAACATATTTTCCAAAGTCCTCAATTAATTCGAGAACTCGCTCGGGGTTTAATTCAAGTATGCTTTTGTAATTATCAAGTGTTCTGGAAACAACACTTCTCAATTGTTTGACATCATCATGCTTCAAATCACGGATATATGGGCTGACCGTTTTACTGATGTCAAAGGTCGATTTAAAAGCTTCACTTCGGTCAAACCCATAAGCCACCCCTTGTTCTGCTACTTGGATTTCCTGGAAATTATCTTCAAGTCGCTCATCCAGAGTGTCTACTCGGATTAGGTCTTCAAAGCTGAAGGTGTTTAATGACTTTTGGAATTGAGTTGATGCTTGGTCGTTCGATGATGGGTACTTCATTGAGAACTTTGATTTAAGGTTTTTTACTTCATGTGGTGCCTTTGTAGTCATATTAACCTGATACAATTTTGTACAACAGGTTCATTAGACTAATGGCTTTTGAGAGCTGTAAAAATCCACTGCAAATCGTGTAATGTCGACATAATTTGCATCGGTGATTACAGAACATTTGGGTACCGTATCGACACCTCGTCCAATTTCTTTAGCGTTTCTTAGTGTTTATCAAAATTGGTGAAGCTCTCTCTTGATGATTGGAAATTCTTTCAGCTAAAAAGACTGTCCATTTTTGAATCCAGTCCTTCATGATCAAATTTCTTCAAATACCGCTCGGTAACTTTGATGTTTTTATGACCTAAGGCTTTAGATATATCGTAAATACTCCATCCGTTACATCTTGCGAGATCGGCAAAGGAATGCCTGGCCATGTGAAAGGATATCTTTGTCTCTGTCTCTACACGTTTACCAATTTTTTTAAGGTAACTATTGATTAATGCATTTTTCGAAGCGATATCATTGTGTAGCACTTTTATATCATCTAACTTTTTCGATGTATCAAGAATTGGAAACAAATATTCATCTGGGTCGTCGGTCTTGTCATAGAGTTCAAGAATCTCGAGTGCTTTCGGCATCAGTTTTACATTCTTATTCGTCCCCGTTTTACTCATTGTATACTTCAATCTTCCATTGATTATGTTTCTATTTTTCATTTTAGCCATATCACCAAAGCGAATTCCCGCACAGTAAAAAGAGAAGAGAAAATAATTTCTTGTATTCCAAATAACTGTTCCTCGATCTAACTCAAGATTTTCAATTCTTTGTATTTCATCCAGAGACAGTTTCTTGTTAGCCGAATTTGTAGATGGAGACGGACTAAACTTGAAAAATGGATTCTTTTCCTGTGGAAATAGATCTTCATCTATAGCCTTATACAGTATAGCCCGAATGGCACTGAAATTTGTTTCAACTGTAGATGCTGAGTTTTTATGTTCTTTTATTAAGTGTGTTTCATAGTCTCTTAATAACCTCACAGTGATTTTCGAATATGGAAGATTGTTATCGCAGTATGCCCTCAACTTTTTAAAAGTGGACTTATATCTCTTGTATGTGAATAACTTCCCCTGGTTTTCAAAACTCTCAATAACTTTATCGGCGTAATCAAAGAAATTCGCCTCTTTAACATTTTCAGTCTCTTTCCTTTGGGAGTTTAGTTCATTATATCTCCTCTTCAAGATGGAGGGGTTATACGGTTTGCCATCTGTTTTGAGCTTCGTCTTTAAGCTGTTTAAATAAGATGTCTTCTTGAGAATTAAGTTATTAAGTTCATCGTGTCTTGGATGACTTTTCCTTACGCTGCTTTTATTTTCATTCCAATGTGATGGAGATATACTTTCTTTTAATGATATGTATTTTGTGGAATTCGTATCAGCGATACGAAGATAGATTGGGCAAAGACCTTTTTTATTTTTTTTGTGTGTTGCTAATACTGTACTGATTTGAGCCATTAAACATCATGATTCTTATTGAAAATTACTTTCTGTTGACCAAAAATGGGTAAAGGTATAGGTAAAGGTTTTATCGGTCGAAAGTAATATCAAGATAAAGTCATTTAGAGTACACCCTGCTCAAATGTTCTAATATGGGCTTTTTTAGAGTTTACGGACCTCAATTAAAACCACGTTTGAGTTTAGTCCAGGGCACATTTTAAAGGCTCATATCTTAATTGGTATGAGCTTTTTTTATTTCAATCCACAGCACGTCTTATTTCGAATATCCCGGATATTGAAGAAAATGAAATATCAATCTAAACCTATTCTATTTTTTCCATAGCACTCTAACGACTCTCCCCACAATCAATACAGCACTTTTCAAATAATGAACCTAGAATTATAATCCGGCAACTTATAAATCAAATTTAAGGATATTCACCGAATCCACCATTTATAACTAAATTATTTATACATTAGCCGTATAGGAGTCTAAATTATTGGGTGCATTGCTCTTTCATGTTTAATGATCAACATGGGTTCAGTCCCGCACATGTGTTCCCGGTTTATGTTCCGGCCTGATCTGACCTGACCCAATGGTGAATAAGTCAATAAGCTGCGTATGAAGTCCTCATATTTACACTATGATATTATCGAAAAGCTGGGTGAGGGCGGAATGGGCCTGGTTTATCTGGCGAACGATACCAAGTTAAATCGAAAGGTTGCTTTAAAATTTCTACCCTGGCACATTTCAAATGATGAGACCGAACGCAAACGATTCCGGCAGGAAGCTCAATCTGCAGCATTTCTTAATCATCCCAATATCGCCCAGGTATATGCCATAGAAGAGGAGAATGACCAGCTATTCATTGTGCTTGAATACGTTGAAGGCAGAGAATTGAAGGAGTTTATTGAAGACGATAGCCTGTCCAATGATCAAAAATGGGATCTTGCCATTGAAATCGCAAATGGTATCCGCACTGCACATGACAATGGAATACTACACCGCGATATTAAATCAAGAAATATCATGGTCAATGAGTCCGCTACCGCTAAGATCATGGACTTTGGGCTCGCACGAATAGAGGGGTCAGATCGCATTACGACACCGGGAACCACAATAGGCACCACCGCATACATGGCCCCTGAACAGCTGGCGGGCGAGGAACTGGATGCCAGGTCTGATATTTGGTCGTATGGAGTCGTCCTCTATGAACTGTTCACCGGACACCTGCCATTTGAGGCTGCCTATGAATCAGCAATAATGTATGCCATTTCAGAAAAAGACCCCGTCCCGGTTTCGGAACGGCAGCAAGATGTGCCTGAACGTATTACGTATGTAATAGAGCGTTGCCTTGAAAAAAATATTGATTCGCGGTATCAGTCATTTGAGGAGATCATCAATGATCTTCAGTCCGCCAATACCGCCCAATTAAAACGCCCTGTTCATTCCGAAAATAACAGCGCAGCTCCAAAAAAACGTTATACAGGATACCTCCTAACAGCGGGCATTGCGTTACTTTTTTTTGGTTTCATCTACTTCAGCAATACAACAGGTCTGAATCTGCTGGGCAGCGGTGTACCAGAAAAAAAATTCCTGGCAGTTCTGCCTATCGAAATTATTGGCGGAAATTCTGATTTACAAACCATCAGCGTTGGATTGGCAGAGGCATTTTCATACAGACTGTCGGAGCTTGAAAAATTTGAGGACTCATACTGGGTCACCCCGGCCGGAGAAATTCGAAAGGAGAACATCAAAAGCGCCACGCAGGCGAACAAAATTTTTGGTGTCAATCTTGCAATAACGTCATCAATACAGGCTTTGGGAGATTCAACGCGCCTCATTTTAGAACTTGTTGATGCAGATAACATCCGCAGGCTTGAAACCACTCAGCTGAAGGTATCCTCAAACGACTGGGCCTCTCTTGAAGCAAATGGTGTTAAAGCCATGCTTGGAATGCTGGACATACAGCTTAATGCTGAAATCAATCAAAACCTCAATCAAAGGGATACCTCAAATCCTGAGGCTTATGAATTATATTTGAGGGGGCGGGCAGCTTTGCAAATGTTCAGTACATCAGACAGTTTGATGCAGGCTGTTGATCTGTTTGAACAGTCCCTTGCCATGGATCCTGACTTTACGCTCGGCTATTCGGGGCTCGGTGAAGCTTACTGGCGGCTATATGAAGATACGGGGGAAGCAGCATACGTTGACCAGGCAGAAAATGCTTTGAACCGGGCACTGGAGCTGAACAGCGAACTTGTCCAGGTTCAGACACTGCTTGGGCTACTGAAATCGGGGACGGGAAACTACGATCAAGCGGCTCTCATTTTTATGAATGCGCTTGAAATTGACCCCAAACACACACCCGCGCTCCGGGGACTTGCCAAAGCCTATGATGAACAGGGTATCACACAAAAAGCCAATGAGGCTTATAAACAGGCAATAGAGAGCAAACCCGACTATTGGCAAGGCCACCATGATCTTGCCGTCCATTACCTTGTAAATGGCGACTATGAAAATGCCATTAAAGAGTTTGAGCAGGTAACCCGCATAACCCCGAAAAATGGCTCGGCTTTTTCTAATCTTGGTGCCGCTTACCTGTACAACGGTCAGAATGATGTGGCAAGAGACATGTTTGTGAAGTCTATGTCGCTGGGAAGAAATGTAGGAGCAGCCAATAACCTGGCATACATTTACTTTACCGATGGAAAATACAAGCAAGCGGCTGAGATGTATGAGTTGGTATTGCAGGACTACCCAAATCAGTATAGATACTGGGGTAATCTTGGCGTTGCCTACGAATATAGCGGGGAAGAAGAGAAATCCAGGGAGGCTTATTTAACAGCAATTGAAAAAGCGCTGGTACAGCTTGACGTAAATGACAGCGACTCGGAACTGCTGGCCGACCTGGGGGCCTACTACTCTGATGTTCAGGATAAGACCCAATCCCTGGAATATATTAATCGCGCGCTGGCAATAGCCCCGAACAATGTTATAGTTCAGGAACGTGCAGTTTCTACTTTTGAAAGTCTCGGTATGAGAGAAAAAGCATTAGAGTGGATCAGCCCGGCGATAATATCAAATATTGAAGCTCAGCCTGAGCTCGAAGACCTGAAAAACGACCCAAGATTCCAGGAATTAATTGAAAGATTTAATAAAAGCAACACAGAGTAAGGTCAATCCAAAGTTATATATTATATTATACCCATTATTATAAACCAAAATATATTAGGCATGAATAAAAAGTATGTTTACGCTGTATTAGTGACTATCCTGTTTTCTGTTACAGCAGGAATGGTGTACATCGAAACCGAGAGTGAAGACGCCCGGGCAACCATCAATCTGAAAATTCAAGAAGATAACCAGGACAACACCTGGAGAATTAAGAGCAACAATGGACGGCGGAATATGGGCACTATCAATACTAACAGATCTGATAAAGATCGAATATTTTGGCAGGCTATTCGATCGGATGTTTATTTTAGCTTCGATAAGAATGTGAATGATTATTTTACTTTTGACGAGGGGCTTTTTGAAGACGGTTATACCCAGAGATTAGGGGCAAATGAAAAGCTCAGGCTTGAGGTACTTGAAACAGCACCCGCAGACACCCTTACCTATACCGTTTTTGTGATCGGCGCAGGACAATACGTTGTGGGCAACTCACCCCCCCGAATTGTTATACTTGGAAGATAGATACCAGCCAGCGTCGATCCGCATTACAACAGATACTCTTATGCTGGTATAAGACTAGTGTAGTGTCATCGATGACGTGTCGTGTAGTCCCGAAAGCTTTGTGATGAGTTTTTCGAAAAATCGAGTCGTATCGGATCAATACATTATTAATGAATAACTCATCCGATGACTCGCTAACGGCATCTCAACATTGACATGTCACTAGTATTATCATTATTGGCGAAATTTTTTGCCGGTGACCAGCGTGTATTTATCTACGCCTAAATCCTGACTCGTAATCGTCCTGGAGGTTGAACTCTTGTCCAGTTCCATTTTCCACTGATATAAATCTCCAAGCGTATGCCTGACCTTGCCAAGAAATCCATCAGCAGTTCCCTTTTCTTCATATTGGTTAATATGCTCCAGCGAGTCCCAGATAGAAATGGAAAGCATTTCGCCCCCATTACCGGAATTGTCGACAAGGAAAGCGTATTTGCACCCTTCAAGCTTTTTTAATTCAGGTAAAATTTCAGATGTGTAGATAGCTGAGAACTCTTTTTGAGCACCCTCCTTTATCTTAAAAGAGATAATTCTCAGGTAGCTTCTGCCGGTCGACACTTTTTCGGTGATCGGGCTTTCATCTTCTTCAACAGGATAACTTTTAACGACAGGGCTGCTTGATACCGGTGAATATTCAATCATGTTGTCGCGCGAAAGCTGAATCTTCCATTCCGCGCTATCTTCCAGCAGGGGCCTAATTCGGTTAACATTTTTGTCGAATGCACCTGACTCGACGTAATCTCCGGCAGTATTCTCAGTATTCCATATGGTGAGTGAAATATACTGCTTGGGCTGCTCAAGATTTTTCAGCAGCCCGGCAAATATGCATCCATTGGTATCTTCAAGTACAGGGATAATTAATTCTCTGTATATATTTTCGAGTTTCGCAGTATCGTTGGTACGAACGCCGGCTTCTACTAAGCGTATGAACATGGGCTGGGTCTCCTTACATATTTCGTGTTAGTACAACTGCTGTCATATCATCAAAGCGTTTCGATTGCCCGCTGAATTTTATACTTCTGTCGAATACTTCCCTGATTAAATTGTCGGGATCAGTTTGCTCTTTTCTGAGCTCAATGAGAACCTTTTCGAGGCGGTGTTCGCCAAATGGTTCATCATCTGAATTGACACTGTCGGTAATTCCATCTGAAAAAACAAACAGGCAATCCCCATTTTCAAGCGAGATGGATTCTTCAGTATACACTTGTTCGTCAAGCACCCCTAACGGTACTCCGCTCGACTCCAGGCGCGTATGTGTATTGTCTGATTTGATATAAAAAGGGTATTCGTGACCTGCACAAGAGTAAACCAGGCTGTTATCTGAAAGGTCAAGTATGCCAAGAAACATCGTGGCAAATTTTTCAGAACCGGTACTTGTGTAAAGCTGATGGTTAGCCTTTTCAAGAATATCTGACGGGCTGTCGAGATGCAGCACCTGGCTGCGTAATATCGCCTGTAAATTAGACATCAGCAGCGATGCCGGCAGCCCCTTGCCGCTGATATCCCCCAGGCAGAGTGCCATACGCATGTCATCAAGCTTAATAAAGTCAAAATAGTCGCCTCCCACGGTTTGTGCAGTTAGATTTTTACCTGAAAGAGTATACCCTTCAATATCGGGGGCATTGGATGGCAACAGTTTTTTTTGAATACTCGAGGCCAGCTCCAGCTCTCTTCGGACAAATTGCAGCGCCTGCTCTTCTTCGTATAGCCGTGCATTTTCAACAACCTGAGCCGACTGTGCCGCAATAATCGACAACAGGCGTTGATCAGATTCTGTAAATCCACTCTCGCCATTTTTATTTTTATTATAAATCGTAAGAATTCCTATCAATTTGGACCTCGCCATTAGCGGAGCACTGATCAGCGAACGAATTGACGATTCCCATTTTGTATTTTTAAACCTCTGATCGTTACCCGGATCATTGATCATCAGAGGCTTTTTATTGATCTGCATCCACCCCAGGAGATTTTGGTTCAAATGAAGCGGCGTTCTCTCTGTTGAACTAACCATGCTGCGAACCAGTGTGTGGCCAGGATCAGACTTCTCTTCATCTACCAGCGTAATATCGCCCTGCTCAGCTGAAAGGGCCCTGATTGACTTTCCAATGATAGATCGCATGATTTTTTCACTGTCAAGGCTTCCGCTTATTGCGAGAGCGAGATCGTTTAAAATGGCCAGTTCATCAACTGCACGGCGCAGCTGTACATTCTCGGTGTTGACCCGTTCTAATTCCTGCTCAGCTTTCTTTTTATTATTTGTATCTCTGAACAATGTATGCTGTCTTTAGTTTGAATTTGCCACAACGTTATCCTAAGATTTTCCTGACATCGAAGCTACATGTTATATAGTCACTAATAACAGGAAATAATGCAGTATCCATCAACCCTCTGACTGATATAGCAAGCATATTTATCACAAGAGGGCTTTGCATTACCCCCCGTCTGCACACTGTATGTGCGGGCTGATGGGTATTTCAAAGCCTCCAACAATTTGATTTAAACAAATTATTGAAATGAACCGATTGCGCACTATTATACCAGCATGATGATGAATCTACATATTTTTATGAGTAAATCTATTTTTATCATAGAAATAGAAATATATATAAGAACAGAAAGCCGTCATTCTCAAATAAACTGATCTGTTTTACAAACCTTGTCTCTTCAAATTATAGAGATACAAATCATCTGAGTACCTTATCTTCGGCTATAGATGTTCGTGCCGGCCATTATTTCTAAATCAACAAATAGGATAGTTTATGAGTATAAAGGAAGATTTCAAGAAATTTGCAATGAAGGGCAATGTGATAGACCTGGCGGTCGCCGTCGTGATTGGCGCGGCTTTTGGCCGGATTGTTACGTCTTTCGTAAACGACATTATAATGCCACCCATAGGCATTTTAATTGGCGGTGTTGATTTTTCTGAGCTCAGGATTGTCCTGCAGGAAGCTTTTGGTGAAACAGCTGCTGTTACAATTAACTATGGAATGTTCATCCAAACCGTTGTCAATTTCCTGATCATCGCCTTTTCAATTTTTATAGTCATCAGAATCTACGAGAAAACGAAAAAGAAAGAAGAGGTCAAACCGGCACCGGTTGCGGCTATTCCGCCACAGGAAAAATTGCTCACAGAAATCCGGGATCTCATGAAAGAGAAGGAG
>Ga0102928_1001577_pt1 | contig 14139 bp, 10 predicted proteins | sample SalPonR1_B_D1_MG_FD_78504 | JGI IMG/M metagenome (GOLD analysis project Ga0102928, IMG submission 78504) | Salt pond soil microbial communities from South San Francisco under conditions of wetland restoration - Salt Pond MetaG R1_B_D1_MG | ecosystem: Environmental > Aquatic > Marine > Intertidal...
ACTTTTTGGCCTCGATTGTCATGACAAGCGCACCTCGCCGAAAGCCCCCGAAGCGGGCGGGCGAAACGCTTTTGACGTTGACTTTGAAGAACGACCAGCCAGCGATAACGGCTGAATGACCAGGAACCGAGATCAAGACCCCATGACCACAGAACGAATCGTCCTCGCCTTCTCCGGCGGCCTCGACACCAGCTACTGCGTACTGGCCCTGAAGAACCAGGGCTATGACGTCCACACCGCCTTTGTCGACACCGGCGGGGTGTCGCCCGAGCACAAGCAGTGGATCGCCGAGCGCGCCCGCGTGCTGGGTGCGGCCGAGCACCACGAGCTCGACGCCGGCCCGGCGCTGTGGGACGCGTTCGTCGTGCCGTTGCTGTGGTCCGGGGCACGGATGCTCGAGCAGTACCCGATGCTGTGCTCGGATCGCTACGTCATCGTGCAGCGTTGCCTGGAGCTGGCCGATCGGCTCGGCACGAAGCGCTTCGCGCATGGCTGCACCGGCATGGGCAATGACCAGCTGCGCTTCGACCAGTCCGTGCGCAGCCTCGGCGACTACGTGATCCACGCACCGATCCGCGATCTGCAGCGCGAGACTGCGAACGTTCGCGCGCACGAGTTGGAGCTGATGGCCGAGGCCGGCGTCGAGGTGCCGGAATCCTCGTCGAAGTACTCGATCAACGAGAACCTGCTGGGCGTCACCCTGTCGGGCCAGGAGATCGATCGTTTCGATGCGCCGGCCGACGACACCCGGGTCTGGTGCCGGCCGCGCTCGGAGTGGCCGGCGGGGGCGGCGGAGTGGACGATCGGGTTCGACGCGGGCCGGGCCGTCACGCTGGACGGCGAGGCGCTGGACGGCCCGGTATTGCTCGAGCGGCTTAACCGCGAGGTCGGTGCCTGGGGCGTGGGCCGTCATCTCTACACCGGTGATGTGTCGATCGGGCTGAAGGGCCGGATCGTCTTCGAGTGCCCGGGCGTGGACGCGCTGATGGCCGCGCACAAGGCGCTGACCGAGTGCGTCCAGACTCGCTACCAGAACCAGTTCGCGCAGACCATCGCGGCGCGTTGGGCCGAGCTGGTCTACACCGGGTTCTTCTTCGAGCCGCACAAGGCCGACCTCGAGGCCTACCTGGAATCGGCCAACCGCTTCGTCACCGGCGAGGTCCGGCTGGCCAGCGAAGGCGGCGGCCTGATGGCCGTGGCCGTGGATTCGCCCTACATCCTGGCCGACCCGGACGCGGTCTATGCCCAGTCGGCCAGCTGGACGCCCGAAGAGGCCGAGGGCTTCGTCAAGCTCATCGGGCAGTCGTCGACGCTGGCGGCGAAGGTGCGGCGTTCGTGAGCGTGACCGAAACGCCGAACGTCGCCGAACTCGACTCGATCCTCGAGCATCTGGGTGTCCTGATCGCCGACGACACCCAGAACCCGCCCCGCGCGATCACCGCCGGTTCGCCGATGTTCGCGCACGTTCGCGACGTCCTGCCGCCGGAGTTCGAGGTCGAGACCGTCGACCACGGCGGCGGCCACGTCACCCTGCACGCGCGGCGGGGCACGCCGACGATGGTGTTCAACTGTCACCTCGATACGGTACCGGTCGGCGAAGGCTGGTCGGTGCCGCCGCTGGAACTGACCGTGAAGGACGGCCGCGCCTGGGGCCGCGGAAGCTGCGACATCAAGGGCGCGGCGGCCGCGCTGCTGCACGTGGCCGCGACCACCGATGCGCCGATGGCGCTGCTGTTCACGACCGACGAGGAAGGCGCGGGCGGTTGCTGCGTGAAGAATTTCCTCGATGCCGGTCATGCGGCCGACTACGCGACCGCGGTGATCTGCGAGCCGACCGGCAACCGCGCTGTGCTCTCGCACCGCGGATACCTGTCGGTCAAGGGGCGGTTTTCCGGCGTGGCCGGCCATTCGTCGGAATTCCGCGCGCTCGAGGACTCGGCGGTGCACGCCGCCGGCCGCTGGATGGCCGCCGCGCTGGCCCACTGCGGGTCGGAAGCCGACGCCGGGCGGCCGACCTGCTTCAACATCGGCACCGTCACCGGCGGCATCAAGAGCAACGTGATCGCCGACCGCTGCGACCTGCACTGGTCGGCGCGGCTGGCGCCGGGCGGCGACAACCGGGCGCTGTTCGATGCCGTCGCCGGCCTGGCCGGCGCGGACCGGCGTGCCGACTGGCAGGTCCCGTTCTCGGGGCCGCCGCTGCCGGCCGCCGGCCGCGAATCGGCCGGCGCGCGCGCGTTCGCTGCGGACCACGGGCTGGCGATCACCGAATCGGTCGATTTCTGGACCGAGGCCGCGCTGTTCTCGGCCGCCGGACTCGATGCGCTGGTCTGCGGTCCGGGACACATCGAGCAGGCGCATATCGTGGATGAATGGGTGGCGCTGGATCAGCTGCTGGCCGCCTGGGCCCAGTATCGGTCGCTGGTGGAGCGGGGCGCATGAACGACGTTCGTCCGGTGGTCCAGTCCACCGTCGTCGAGCTGCTCGGCCAGCTCGGCTCCTCGCGCGAGGCGCGCCAGTACCTCGATCAGTTCTCGCGGGTCAACGAGAGCCGTTTCGCCGTGATCAAGGTCGGCGGCGGCATCCTGGCCGACCAGCTCGATGAACTGGTCGCCGCGCTGGCCTTCCTGCATCGCCTCGGGCTGTATCCGATCGTGCTGCACGGCGCCGGCCGCCAGCTCGACGACGCGCTGGCCGAGGCCGGGATCGAGACGCGCAAGCACGACGGCCTGCGCGTGACCACCGAGGACGTGATGGCGGTTGCCCGGCCGGTGATCTATCGCGAGAACGCCAGGCTGGTCGATGCGCTGGAGCGCCACGGCGTCCGCGCACGCGGCCTGCTGCACGGCGTGTTCGACTGCGAGTTCGCCGACCGCGAGCGGCTCGGCCTGGTCGGGCGGGTCCGCTCGGTCGATCTCGATTCGGTCCGCGGCGCGGTATCGGCCGGCGCCCTGCCGGTGGTCGCCTGTCTCGGCGAGTCGCGGGCCGGCCAGGTCATGAACATCAATGCCGATATCGCCACGCGCGAACTGGTCTGGGCGATCCGGCCCTACAAGATCATCTTCCTGACGCCCACCGGCGGCCTGCTCGACGAGGACGGCAGGGTGATCTCGGCGATCAGCCTGACCCACGATTACCAGAACCTGATCGGCCAGGACTGGTTGCATTCCGGCATGCAGCTGAAGCTGGCGCAGATTCGCGACATGCTCGAGCCCTTGTCGCCGTCGGCCTCGGTGTCGATTACCTCGGCCGGCAAGCTCACCCGCGAATTGTTCACCCACACCGGCGCCGGTACGCTGGTCCGGAAGGGCGAGGCGATCGAATGGTTCGACGCGATCCCGGACGAGCGCAGGGCCGATCTGCAGACCCTGCTGGAAAGCAGTTTCGGTCGCGCGCTCCGGCCCGACTGGCTGGCCCGCCGCAAGCAGCTCGGTCTGTTCCTGGCCGAAAGCGGGCGGGCCGCGGCACTGGTGCTCGACGGCCATGACGGCGTCCCGTATCTCGACAAGATCGTCGTCACGCCCGAGGCCCGCGGTGAAGGTCTGGGTGCCGCACTGTGGCAGGCGCTGCGCGCGAAGTGCCCGAGCATGTACTGGCGCGCCCGGGCCAACAACCCGATCGCGCCGTGGTACTTCCAGCAGGCCGACACCTGCGACCGACGCGCCGGCTGGGTCGTCTATACCATAGGCATCGAGTCCCCCGACCAGCGCGCCCGCCTCGTCGACGACGCCGCCGCGCGCGATTCTGGTTGGGTCGAAGGAGCGGGCGGTGCTTGAAAAGGGCTTTTCTACTGCAGATGAACGCGGATGGACGCAGATAAAGGCAAATGGAATCCTCATTACGCAGGAATCTCAGCCACGATTGCGTAACGTCCTGGAATCGGATTCGAAGGATGGATTCCCATCACAAGCGAGATTCCAGCCCAGCACCGGACGGACAGTAAGGCCGCCTGTTGGAGGGCGCTTGCGCGCGAACTCCCGGCCAACCAAAGCCTTCGCCCGCAAGCGGCCTCCAACAGTCGAACTGGGGCCAAAAAGGGCTTTCGAAGGGGCATTTCGGTGACCCCAAGCAGGTTCGAGATCGTGACCCGAAGGCGAGAGCGAAAGCGGTGATGTGGATCTGGGATTTGTCACGCTTTGATTGTTATCTGCGTTCATCCGCGTCCATCTGCGGTAAATCAAACAGACAACAATGGATATGAACGAAGAACACCACCATCGCCTGGCGCTGATCGGCGCGCGGGGGTATACCGGCCGGGAGTTGCTGGAGCGGGTGATGCGGCATCCGTCGATCGGCCTGGCGCTGGCCTCCAGCGGTGCGCAGGCCGGGCGGCCGATCACCGACGAGGTGCCGGACTGGCCCGATCCCGCGCAGGAGTTCGTTGCGCTGGGCCCTGAGCAGGTCGCCGAGGTCGACGCCGACCTGTGGGCGCTGGCCGTGCCGAACGGTGCCAGCGGACCGTGGGTGGCGGCGATCGAAGCCGCGCATCCGGACGCGGTCATCATCGACTTCGGCGCCGACTACCGCTTCGATCCGGACTGGGTCTACGGATTGACCGAGTTCAATCGCGAGGCGCTGGTCGGCGCGAAGCGGATCAGCAACCCCGGCTGCTATGCGACCGGCGCGCAGTTCGGCCTGCTGCCGATCCGCGATCGGCTGGCCGCGCCGCCGGTGGTGTTCGGCGTGTCGGGCTACAGCGGGGCCGGGCGAACGCCGTCGCCGCGCAACGACCCGGAGCGGCTGGCCGACAACCTGATTCCGTACGCGCTGAGCGGGCACGTGCACGAGCACGAGATCAGCGCTCATCTCGGCCGGCCGGTGCGCTTCCACCCGCACGTGGCGGCGTTCTTTCGCGGCATTTCACTGACGATCTCGGTCACCTTGACCGAACCGTTCACAGCCGCCGGCCTGCTGGCCGGGTTCGAGGCGGTGTACGGTGACGAGGCGCTGATCGCGGTGCGCGAGCAGGTGCCCGAAGTGCGCGACCTGGTCGACGGCCGCGGCCTGCCCAGGGCGGGCCTGGCGGTCGGCGGGTTTTCCGTCGACGAGCGCGACGGCCACCGGGCGACCTTCGTCGTGGTGCTGGACAACCTGTTGAAGGGCGCCGCCGGCCAGGCGCTGCAGAATCTGAACGTTGCGCTGGGCCTGGACGAGCGGCTCGGCCTGGAGGACCTGACATGAGCGACCCGATCTGGAAGAAGAGTGGCAGCGCGGCCGTGCCCGAGGCGGTCATGCGCTTCCTGGCCGGCCAGGACGTGGTGCTCGACCGCGAACTGCTGCCGTTCGACATCCGCGCGAGTCGCGCCCACGCCCGCGGCCTGGCCCGCATCGGTTTGCTGTCCGACGAGCAGGCCGGCGCGATCGGCCGTGAGCTCGACGCGCTGGCCGATGCCTTCGCCGACGGCGAGTTCGTGCTCGACGAGCGGTTCGAGGACGGCCATTCGGCGATCGAGTCCTGGCTGACCGAGCGACTCGGCGAGACCGGCAAGCGCATCCACGCCGGTCGCTCCCGCAACGACCAGGTGGCCGTGGCGCTGCGGCTGTACCTGCTCGACCGGCTCGACCGACTGCGCGAGATCGCGCTGGCGGTCGCCGGGGTGGCGCTCGATCGCGCCGAGAACGAGCGCGACGTGCCGCTGCCCGGGCATACGCATCTGCAGCAGGCCATGCCGAATTCGCTGGGGCTGTGGTGGGCCGGCCATGCCGAGGCCTTCGTCGACGACGCCGACCTGGCCGTGCGGATTCGAGAGCACCTCAACGCCAGTCCGCTGGGTACGGCTTCCGGCTTCGGGGTCAACCTCGAACTGGACCGCGACGGCGTGGCCGAGGAACTGGGCTTCGACCGGCTCGTGGTCAACCCGCAGAACGCCCAGGCCCAGCGCGGCAAGGCCGAGCTGCGCGCGCTCGACGCGCTGTCGGCGGCCACCGGCGACCTGCGCCGGCTGGCCTGGGACCTGAGCCTGTTCGCCAGCCAGGAATTCGGTTTCGTGACCGTACCGGCTGCGTTCTGCACCGGTTCGTCGATCATGCCGAACAAGCACAACCCCGACGCCGTCGAACTGCTGCGCGCGCTTCATGCCACCGTGGTCGGTGCGCGGGCCGAGCTCGAATCGGTGCTGTCGCTGCCGTCGGGCTACCAGCGCGATCTGCAAGACACCAAGCCGCCGGTGCTGAGGGCGTTTGCGCGCGGGCTGGACGGCCTCGCGCTGTTGCCCGGTCTGCTCGACGGGCTGGGCTGGAATCGCGATCGAATGGCCGCGGCGATCACGCCGGCGCAGTTCGCGACCGATCGGGCCAACGAGCTCGTCGCCGAGGGGCGGTCGTTCCGCGATGCCTATCGGCAGGTCGGCGGCGAACTCGATGCGCTGGAGGCCCGGTCGCCGGTCGACAGCCTGGCCGCCCGGGTGTCGCTGGGCGGCTGCGGCAACCTCGGTCTGGATCGCATTCGCGAGCGTGCCGAGCGGCTGCGCGACGTGTGATCGGCGCTTCGTCGCCTGCATCCGACGCAACGGCATGACGGCAATCGGGTATCGTTGTCCGTCAGTCGGGACAGCGGTTCGTTCCGGCGCACCGCCGATCGCCCGATCGGCGCCCGGGAGGATGACGACGCGCACTCGATGAACGGCGAGCCATGCAAAGCGAACTGACGCTGACCAGCGACATGGTGCTGGTGCTCGCGCTGCTGGGCCTTACCATCTTCGCCTTCGCCACCGAAATTGTCCGCATCGACATCGCCGCCGTTTCGATCATGGTCCTGATCGGCCTGTTCGGGCTGGTTCCGGGCGACCAGTTGTTCGACGGCTTCGCGTCCAACGCAGTGATGTCGGTGATCGCGGTCATGGTGCTCGGCGCCGGGCTCGACCGCACCGGGGTCATGAATACCGTGGCCGCGTCGATCGTCCGCTACGGCGGGCGCTCGGAGTCTCGCGTGGTGGCGATGCTGTGCGGCACCGTCGGCGTGATCTCCGGATTCATGCAGAACACCGGCGCCACTGCGCTGTTCCTGCCGGTGACCAGCCGCATCTCCAGCCGGCTCGACCTGCCGCTGTCGGGCATGCTGATCCCGATCGGCTTCTGCGCCATCGTCGGCGGCACGCTGACCATGATCGGCTCGTCGCCGCTGATCCTGCTCAACGACCTGATCCAGACGTCCAACCGCTCGCTGCCGCCGGGCGCCGAGGCGCTGCAGCCGTTCGAGATGTTCTCGGTCACGCCGGTCGGCATCGCGCTGCTGTTTGCCGCACTGGTCTACTCGCTGCTGGTCGGTCGTCGGCTGCTGCCGAAGACCGGAGGCAAGAAGCCGGCCTCGCCCGGCCGGACCAAGAACTACTTCGCCGATGTCTACGGCATCACCGGCGACGTCCACGAATTGCTGGTCACGGTCGATTCGCCGCTGGTCGGCATGCGGGTCAGCGAGGCCGAGCAGATCGACGGCGCGCCGCTGCTGCTGGCGATCCAGTCGACCGACGAGCCGCGTCTGGCGCCCCCGGCCGACGAGATGATCTGGGTTGGCACCGTGCTGGGCGTGATGGGCACGCGCGACCAGGTCGGGCGCTTCGCCGTCGAGAACCAACTTCGCTTGCAGCCGCGGCTGCGGACCTTCGGCAGCCTCTTCAATCCGAGCCGCGCCGGCATCTCGGAAGTCGTCATCCCGCCGGGTTCGCGGCTGGTCGGCAAGACCATCGCCGAGGCGCGACTGCGCTCGCGCTTCGGCATCTCGGTGTTGGCCATCAACCGCGGCGAGAGCATCGTGCGCAGCGGGCTGCGCTCCGAAACGCTGCAGGTCGGCGACTGCCTGGTCTCGCATTCGACCTGGCGCGACCTGTCGACGGTGGCCCGGGACAAGGACTTCATCGTCGCGACCGATATCCCGAAGGAAGAACAGCGGCCGCAAAAGGTCGGTTTCGCGCTGACCTTCTTCGCGTTGGCGATGTTCCTGGTGCTGGTGCTGGACTTCAACCTGTCGATCGCGCTGATGACCGGCGCCATCGGCATGGTCCTCACCGGGGTGCTGAGCATGGACGAGGCCTACCAGGCCGTAAGCTGGAAGACCGTGTTCCTGATGGCCAGCCTGATCCCGCTGGGCTTCGCGATGGAGCTGACCGGCACGGCGGCCTGGCTGGTCCAGCAGATGCTGGCGCTGGTCGGCGACGTCAACGACCTGACCATGCAGATCGCGCTTGCGATCCTGGCCACGCTGTTCACGCTGGTCATGTCCAACGTCGGCGCGACGGTGCTGCTGGTACCGATCGCGATCAACATCGCGCTGGCCACCGGCGCCAACCCGGCGATCTACGCCTTGATCATCGCGCTGGGCACGTCGAACGCGTTCATCCTCCCGACCCACCCGGTCAACGCGCTGATCATGGGCCCGGGCGGCTACAAGGTGAAGGACTACGTCCGCGTTGGCGGGCCGATGAGCGTGGTGTTCCTGGTCGTCATGCTGCTGATGGTCAACGTCGCGTTCTGAGCCGCGGTCGGCTCGCTGATCGTGGCCGTGGGTCCGCCGGGATACACTACGGCGCCGACATCGAGATTCTGCTTCGCCATGCCGTATCCGACGACCCGAATGCGCCGTTCGCGCGCCACCGATTTCGCGCGCCGGCTGGTGCGCGAGACCCGGCTGGCGCCGGACGATTTCATCTATCCGGTGTTCGTGCTCGACGAGGCCTCGGCCCGTCAGCCGGTACCGTCGATGCCCGGCATCGAGCGGATGGGCCTCGACCCACTGCTCTGCACCTGCGAGCGGGTCGCGGCGGCCGGCATCCCGGCCGTTGCGCTGTTCCCGGTCATCGATGCGCATCTGAAGACCGAGTCGGCCGAGGCGGCCTGGACCGACGACGGGCTGGTGCCGCGCACCGTGCAGGCGATCAAGCAGCGCTTTCCCGAACTCGGCGTGATGACCGACGTTGCGCTGGATCCCTACACCGCGCACGGCCAGGACGGACTGCTGGATGCCGACGGCCGCATCCTCAACGATGAAACGGTCGAGGCGCTGGTCCGCCAGGCTGCCTGCCACGCCGGGGCCGGCGCCGACATCGTCGCCCCGTCGGACATGATGGACGGCCGGATCGGCTCGATCCGTGAACGGCTCGAGGCCGATGGGCATCGCGACGTGATCCTGCTCAGCTACGCGGCCAAGTACGCCTCGGCGTTCTATGGGCCGTTCCGCGATGCCGTCGGCTCGGCGGCCCAGCTCGGCGCGGGCGGCAAGGAGACCTACCAGATGGACCCGGCCAACCGCGACGAGGCGCTGCGCGAAGTGGCGCTGGACCTCGACGAGGGCGCCGACTGGGTCATGGTCAAGCCCGGCCTGCCGTATCTCGACATCATTGCCGAGGTGAAAGGCGAATTCGGCGTGCCGACCTTTGCCTACAACGTCTCCGGCGAGTACGCGATGCTCAAGGCCGCCGCTGCCAACGGCTGGCTGGACGAGCGCAAGGTGGTGCTGGAAAGCCTGCTGGCCCTCCGCCGGGCAGGCGCCGACGGCATCCTGACCTATCACGCCCTGGACGCGGCGGCCTGGCTGGCGGAGTGACCGCCTCGACGATCCATCTCGCGGTGTTCGGCCACCCGGTCACCCATTCGCGCTCGCCCGAACTGCACGGCCGGTTCGCCGCGCAGCTCGGACTGGATATCGACTACTGCGCCATCGACTGTCCTGCCGGCGGCCTGGCCGAGGCGCTGGAACGCTTCGTTGCAGCCGGCGGTTCGGGCTGCAACTTGACTGTGCCGCTGAAGGCCGAGGGCCTGGCGCTGGCGACCTCAGCCAGCGAGGCCGCGCGCTCGGCCGGCGCCTGCAACACGCTGGTCCGGCGCGACGGCGGCTGGTGGGCCGACACCACCGATGGGGCCGGCCTGCTTGCCGACCTCGATCGGCTAGCGCTCGACCCCGCCGGTCGCCGCGTGCTGGTGATCGGCGCCGGCGGCGCGGTCGCCGGCGTGCTCGACGCGCTGCTGGAACGGGGGCCGGCCCGGATCGGGATCGTCAATCGCAGCGTCGCACCGGCCGAGGCGCTGGCCGCGCGGGTCCGCGAAGCCGGGGTGCCGGTCGAGGTGTTCGAGTACGAAGGCGGGCTGACCGCCGGCGGGTTCGAGCTGGCACTGCAGGGCACCAGCCTCGGACACGCCGGCGAAGCACCGCGGCTGGAGCGCGACTGGCTGACGGGCGATGCGGTGGCCTACGACCTGAACTACGGTCCGGCGCACGCGCCGTTCGCGCATTGGTGCGCGATGAATGGCGTGCCGTGCCACGGGGGCTGGGGAATGCTGGTCGAGCAGGCGGCGGAAGCCTTCGAACGGTTCACCGGCCGGCGGCCGGACACCGCGGAATTCTACGAAGAGTGACGACTGCGATCGCGGGCGCGCCGACCGGCGCGGCCCGGAATCCGGCTCACCACTCGAACAGCTTCCAGTAGACCGGCTTGACCGGCTCGAAGGTCTCGTGCCGCATGTCGAGCAGACCGTCGCCGGTGGTGTCGACCAGGTAGTAGGGCTCGCCGATGGTCGGCGTGATCCGGACCATGTAGACGCGCCCGCCGGAAACGTATTCCTCGACCGTGCGATCGTCCTCCTGGCGAATCACGACTTCGGGCGCCAGCTGATCGTCCGGATCCGTGACCTTCGGCGGCAGCGGTTCCCGGATCGGCGGGGGCGGCGGTGCGTCGACCGGCGGCGGCGTCTGCTGCGCCCCCGCGTCGACGACGACGAGCAGGCCGGCGGCGATGCAGGCGAAACCGGCCAGTGCCCGGCGGATCAAGTGTTGCTGGCGAAGGTCTGGTCGGCTCATTGCGCGCTCCCGTTCGGTCCCTTGGTGCCGGTGTCGAGTTCGATCCGAATACTAGCAGACCGTGCCGTGACGTCGAATCCACGGGCGTATCATGATCCGCGAGATCGTTCGATCCCGGCGTCTCCATGGACGAAAGCGGGACCGAGATTTCTACCGCAGATGAACGCGGATGAACGCAGATGGATGGCGAGCAGGAGTCCCGACTCCTCGCGGCTTGCGGGTTCGGTTCGAAGGCTCCGGGCTGGCCGTCGATCAGCTTGTGTCCGTCAACGTCGCGAATTGATCGCCGTTTCATATTTACCTGCGTTCATCTGCGGTCGTTTTCGACCCTTGGCTCAGCGATCAACGAGGCTTCGATTCCCTGACATGGCTTCCAACGAACACGAAACCCTCTACCTGGTCGACGGGTCGTCCTACCTGTACCGGGCCTTCCACGCGCTGCCGAGCCTGACCGCGGCCGATGGCCAGCCGACCGGCGCGATCTTCGGCGTGGCCAACATGGTGCGACGCCTGATCCACGAGCGGGCGCCGGCGCGCCTGGCGGTGATCTTCGATGCGCCGGGCCGGAATTTCCGGCACGAGATCGATCCCGACTACAAGGCCAACCGGCCGCCGATGCCGGATGATCTGCGTCGGCAGATCGAGCCGCTGCACGAGGTCATCGACGCGATGGGCGTCGAGCGCGTCATCGTCGACGGCGTCGAGGCCGACGACGTGATCGCCACGCTGGTCCGCCGGGCCCGCGAGGCCGGCGTGCCGGTGCTGATTTCGTCGGGCGACAAGGACCTCGCCCAGCTGGTCGGTGACGACGTCGTGCTCGAAGACACGATGCAGGACAAGCGCTACGACCCGGCCGCCGTCGAGATGAAGTTCGGCGTGGGTCCGGACCGGGTCGGCGACCTGCTGGCGCTGACCGGCGATGCGTCGGACAACATCCCGGGCGTCGACAAATGCGGCCCGAAGACCGCGGCGAAATGGCTCAATGCCTACGGCAGTCTCGACGCGGTGATCGAGCACGCCGACGAGATCGGCGGCAAGATCGGCGAGAACCTGAGATCGGCGCTGGACCAGCTGCCGCGCTCGCGCGAGCTGGTCGCCCTGAAGGACGACGTGTCACTGGACGTCGACATCGATGCGCTCGGGCCGCCGGCGGCCGACCGCGACCGGCTGGTCGAACTGCTCAAGCGCTTCGGCTTCACCACCTGGTTGCGCCAGGTCGATGCCGGCGACGCCGACGACTCGCCTGCCGCAGACGCGCCCGGCGACCTCGAGGTCGAGCTGGTCACCACGCGCAAGCAACTCGCCGAACTGGTCGAGGCGCTGGCCGCGGCCGAGCTGATCGCCTTCGACACCGAGACGACCAGCCTCGAGCCGCTGGACGCTGACCTGGTCGGCTTCTCGTTCGCCGTCGAGCCCGGCCGGGCATACTACGTGCCGGTCGGTCATGTCGACCAGGACACCGAGTTCGATCGCGACGAGGCCGTGGCCGCGTTCCGACCGGTGCTCGAGGATCCCGAGCGGCCGAAACTGGCGCACCACACCAAATACGACCTCAACGTACTCGAGCGGGCCGGTATCCGGCTGGGCGGCATCGCCCACGACACCATGCTCGAGTCGTACTGCTACAACGCCACCGCCACGCGTCACGATCTCGATTCGCTGGCCGGCCGCTACCTGGGCCGGACGACGATTTCCTACGAGCAGGTCGCCGGCAAGGGCAAGAAGCAGCTGCGCTTCGACGAGGTGCCGGTCGCCCAGGCCGCGGACTATGCCGGCGAGGACGCCGAGGTCTGCCTCGCCCTGCATCGCAAGCTCTGGCCGGAACTGACCGACAGCGGCCGCGCCGCGGCCATCTACCGCGACCTGGAGATCCCGCTGATCCGCGTGCTGGCCCGGATGGAACGCACCGGCGTGCTCGTCGATACCGAGCGCCTGGCCGCGCAGAGCGCCGAGCTCGCCGAGCGGATGGCAACCATCGAGCAGCAGGCCTGGGAGGCCGCCGGCGGCGAATTCAACCTCGGCTCGCCCAAGCAGCTGCAGGAAATCCTGTTCGAGCGCCTCGAGATTCCGGTCGTGCGCAAGACGCCGAAGGGCCAGCCGTCGACCGCCGAGGACGTGCTGCAGGAACTGGCCGCCGACCACCAGCTCCCGGCGCTGATCCTCCAGCACCGCAGCCTGTCGAAGCTCAAGAGTACCTACACCGACCGGCTGCCGGAAAAAGTGCGCGTCGACACCGGCCGCATCCACACCCATTACCACCAGGCCAACACCGCGACCGGACGGCTGTCTTCGGCCGACCCGAACCTGCAGAACATCCCGATCCGCACCAAGGAAGGCCGGCGCATCCGCAAGGCCTTCGTCGCGCCCGATGGCTGGACCGTGATGGCCGCCGACTACTCGCAGATCGAGCTCCGGATCATGGCCCACCTGTCCGGCGACGACGGCCTGAAGAAGGCCTTCGCGGCCGGCGAGGACATTCACCGTGCGACCGCGGCCGAAGTCTTCGGCCGCACCCTGGGCGAAGTCACCGGCGACCAGCGCCGCGCGGCCAAGGCGATCAACTTCGGCCTGATGTACGGCATGAGCGCATGGGGCCTGGCCCGCCAGCTCGAGACCGACCGCGACACCGCCTCGGAATACATCGACACCTACTTCAACCGCTATCCCGGCGTGCGCGACTTCATGGATCGCACCCGCGAGCAGGCTCGCAAGGACGGCTTCGTCGAGACGCTGGCCGGACGGCGGTTGTGGCTGCCCGAAATCCGGTCGCGCAACCGCCAGCGCCAGCAGGCCGCCGAACGCGCCGCCATCAACGCCCCGCTGCAGGGAACCGCCGCCGACATCATCAAGCGCGCCATGCTCGACGTCGACGCCTGGCTGACCGGCGACGACGCCCCGGCGCGCCTGATCATGCAGGTCCATGACGAACTGGTGCTCGAAGTCCGCGACGACGCGGTGCAGGAAGTCGGAAAGGGCATCACCGAGCGCATGGAGGCCGCCGCCGAGCTCGACGTCGAGCTGATCGTCGAGGTGGGGGTGGGGGAGGACTGGGACGCGGCGCACTGAGTCGCGCGGACCGGCGCTTTGCCGGTTGGTGGTGGCCGCTTGCGGGCGAAGGTTTTTCTGGCGTGCCGCCGGCTTCGCAGTCAACTTCAACGGCGTTTCGCCGCCTGCTTCGCAGGCTGATGCGAGTTACTTTTGTGGCGCCAAAAGTAACCAAAAGCGCTTATCCCGCAATGGCGCCCGAGCTGCGCTCGGGTTCCCTGCGATGCTCGGTGCGGGCGGGGTCCGTCGAACTCGCTTCGTTCGCTTACGCTCTCTGCGCTCAGACATTGCGACGGCGGATTGTC
>Ga0102928_1001580_pt1 | contig 14127 bp, 18 predicted proteins | sample SalPonR1_B_D1_MG_FD_78504 | JGI IMG/M metagenome (GOLD analysis project Ga0102928, IMG submission 78504) | Salt pond soil microbial communities from South San Francisco under conditions of wetland restoration - Salt Pond MetaG R1_B_D1_MG | ecosystem: Environmental > Aquatic > Marine > Intertidal...
ACTTTAAAAAAAATAAATATCACATAAATAGGATTAAATATTTAGAATTTATTGAATTTGATAATTTAGTCCTATTTATGTGAAATAATAAATCTTAAAAATAAAAATATTTAATATTTTTATTTAATGTAATAAATATCAATAGAATTAGTATTATTTGAATTATATGATAAAATATAAAATAATATTATAATATTAAATAAAATTAGAATTAGTATTATTTGATTATATGATAAAATATAGAATTAAAAATAATATTATAATATTATAATATTAAATAGAATTAGTATTATTTTGATTATATGATAAAATATAATCAAATAATTTTTAACTTTAAAAAAAATAAATATCCTATAAATAGGATTAAATATTTAGAATTTATTAAATTTGATAATTTAGTCCTATTTATATGAAATAATAAATCTTAAAAATAAAAATATTTAATATTTTTATTTAATGTAATAAATATCAATAGAATTAGTATTATTTGATTTATGATAAAATTTAATATTTAGAATTTATTGAATTTGATAATTTAGTCCTATTTATATGAAATAATAAATCTTAAAAATAAAAATATTAAATATTTTTATTTAATGTAATAAATATCAATAGAATTAGTATTATTTGATTATATGATAAAATTTAATATTATTGAATATTTTTAACTTTAAAAAAAATAAATATCACATAAATAGGATTAAATATTTAGAATTTATTGAATTTGATAATTTAGTCATATTTATATGAAATAATAAATTTTAAAAATATTTTTATTTTAATTTAATGTAATAGAATTAATATTACAATACATAAAAATGTAAAATAAATAATTAAATATTTTGGACATTTCCAAGATATTTTAAACTTTTTTCTTCATTAAATCATTAATTTCACTTTCATCTTCATCTTCACTTTCATCATCAGAAGGAAGATGTAATTTATTATTTGATTTCTTACTAAAATCAATTTTATAATTACTCACCTTATTCTTCTTATTTGTTTTTTCTTCTTCTGAAGATTCTTGTATTAAATCATCAGATGATTTATTAATATTATTATATTTCTTAGAAGAACAACTTTTACTTAAAGATTTCTTTTCATTATTATTTTCTAAAGATTTCTTCTTAATTTCATTATTACTTGAAGATTTATTATTCTTTTTCGATTTACTAAATACTATTTCAGATTCAGAATCAGAATCAGATAATTCATTTTTTTCTGATTTCTTTTTTGATTTATTAATAATCATTTTAGGTCCAGAATCTGATTTAGAATTAGATACTTTCTCTTTTTTCGATTTTTTATTCTTCAATTTTTCATAATCTTCATCATTAGAAGAAATATCAGAATTATTATCTTTAATATTTTTAATATTTTTATCAAAAACAAAATTCTTTAAATCATCAGGTAAACTTTTACACTCAATATAACTAAATGTTTTATTAATAAATGTTTTATCAATATCTTTAATTTCAATAATCTCTGATTTCTTTCCGATTACTTTACCATAAATAGTAAATGAATAACCATCTTTTTTATAAGCAAGATTACTAGCATTTTTAACATCTAATTTCTTTATTTCCATAATATATCCACAATCTAATTTGTATATATCATTCTTTAATCTTTGAGCTGGAATATCTCTATTTTTGTTAATACATTTAACAATTTTATTAATTTCATTTGATTTTGAATCATTTGTATTTTTATGTCTTGAACAAAATTCACCACTTGTAATAGTGTTACCACAATAATATTTTTTACTTTTATCATTGTTATTTTTTATTTGATATCGACATGTTTTACCTAATTCAAAATCAGTAGAATGTTTAACTGTTTTCTTAACATTTATTATGTTATTCTGATTAAAATTCATATTAATGCTTTCCATTAAATCTATTTCATCAATTTCAATATTATGTGTCTTAAGTATATAATTCTTTGTAGGAATAATAACTTCATTATAAATAATAGTGTTAATTGAATCAGTAAAAGTTTTCGGCATTTTATAAAAATAATCACTTTATTGAATTATAAATTATTTTATAAAATCAATTTTTTGCTTTAATTTATATCATTATTAACATAATCATAGAAACTAATAATACAATAAAGTAGATTACCATAATACTTAATAATATTAAAGTTCCTATTTTTTCTTCAATCAAATAATTCGATATAATTGCTAAAAGTGAAATTAAAAATAGAAGAATTATAAATCCTATAAATAACATTTCGAAATTTTGCATATTATCGGATAATTTAACATAAAATAAATATATAGATATTAATGATATTATTATATTTATTACTATGATAATATAAAGTGATATTTTTAATTTGTTATATGTTTTAGGTTGTTCTTTAATATTACTTCCTTTAGGAATATCATCTGTAAAATTTGTAAAGTCTGGAACATATTCAATTTTAGAATCTGAAATTGGTTTTGGTTCTTCTGAAGATATAACATTAGGATTAATATTTAAATCAACATCTTTATTATCTTCATTATCTTCATTCATTTTTAAATAAATATTTGATTTTTTTTCTTTTAAATATTATTAAATAAATGGATGATATATTTGAAAAATATTGGAAAAATTTTGATATAAAACTTTATGAAAAATTAAAAACTTTAAAATTTTCTCAAAATGAAAAATTAATTTTAGAAGATAAAAATATTTGGATAGAGATAATAAGTATATTAAACTTTTCAGGAAATAGTAAAGGATTTAAATTTTTATCAAAACTTAAAAATAAAGATGATCTATATTTCAATCAAGAATCAATGAAAGAAGGATTTACATATTTATTAAGAGATATTGTTGTTGAACAAACTGAAATAAAAACAAGTAAAGATCTTGGTGAATGTTTCAAATGTCATAAGAAGAAATTAATAAGTAGAACAAGTCAAAAAAGAAGTGGTGATGAACCATTAGTTACTTTTTACCAATGTTTGAATTGTAGAAATTCATGGGTAAATTAATTATTATTAAATATTTAATAATAATTTTTTCAAATATTCCAAGTTAATCCATTATCTTTAGCTTTATTTACAATTAATTCAATAATTTGTTTTTTTGTTTTATGAGAAGTACTAATTCCTAATCGATTTGCAAAATTTTTCAATTCTGTTAATGAATAACTTTTTTTATTTCGTTGTTTCTTTTCAACTAATAACTTATCAGTATCAATTAATTTTAAAATATCCAATTCATTTTGAGTATGAATATTCATTTTAACATATTTTTGAAATGTATAATCAACATTAATTTTTTTAAGTTTAGTTGACGTTTGAGGAAATTTTATCATTTTAAAAATATGATAAATAAATTTTCTTTTTAATTTTATAAATGATATTGAATGAAAAAATTTCATGGAATCAATCTCAATTAAAATATAAAAATGTTCATATTGAATCAAAATCTAAAATTAAATCGATAAATTATATTCAATTAAAATTTATTGATTTAATTTTAAATGATGAAATTATCCCAGAATCATATTTATTTTGTACTTATTATAAATTAAAAAGTAATTTATTGTTTATTATTGAAGATATTAAAGAAATATTTGGTATTGAATTATTAAAATTTCATTTAGTTAAAATAAATAAGAAAACTACTTTAATTTTATTAAAATCAAAATTTTTAAATTCAACTCTTTATAAAGTTAATAGAATTGGAGATTATGCTAAAGATATTTATGAAAATAAAAATCTTTTAAAATTAATTACACAACAAATTATTATATCTCAAATTTTCTGTTTAAATATTAGACAAAAAGATTTAATTATAGATTCATATTATAATATTTATTTTGATATAAAGAAATTAGAATTTATTAATATTGATACTTTTATATCAGATAAAACATTAATGAAATGGATAGATAATAAAAATGAAATAATTCAAGAAATTATAAAGAATATATATAGTTATTTTAATGATAAAATAAATCCAAATAATTTTAGATTAGTATTAAATAATGAAATACAAAATATAATATATTCACACGATTGTCGATTTATTGAATATCAGAAATTTTTTATTGAAAATATAATTAATGAATTACTAAATTAAAAATGTCTTGTAATAAATTCTTTAATTTTAATAACAATAATAATAAAGAAAATATTATTAATGATAATGATGAAGAAGAAATTGATTATTATGGATTATTCTATTTATTTTTATTTTTATCATCAATGGATATGGAAGTAGATTAAATTTTAATTATATCATAATTAAAATTAATTAAAAATAAAATTGTTTTTTAATATCACAACATTATAAAATAAAATGCAATCACCTGAAGAAGAAAAAAAATGGTTGGTAAATTTACAAATATTCATTAAAGATTTATTGAATAAATCGAATATTATTAAAAATCAAAATACATTTGAATTATTTTTAAGACCAGAAAGTATAAGAATATTTGCATCAGCATTTACTTCATTTACTTATGAAAATAATTATGAACAACTTGAATCATTAGGTGATTCAATTTTATCTTCTCAAATTAAAAGATATTTAATTGGTAAATATCCAAATATTACTGCATCTGAATTATCAAATACAAATCAAGATATTACAGATAATAAATATCTTTCGAATATTGCAAAATCATTGAATTTTCATTTACATATTCGAATTTTAAAAGATCTTGAAGATATTCCTGCAATTAATGCAGATGCATTTGAAGCATTTATTGCTGCATTATTTTCAGTTGCAAATCGTATTGATGGATTGGGTGATAGTTATTGTTTTAATTTTATCAAATATGTATATGATCAACAAGGTATTACAGTTATGGGAAAATCACCATCTGATAAAACAAGAGCTATTCAATTATTTGATCGTTTTGTTGGGAAAGATAAAAAAGAAGCAAAATATAATGAATCATTTACAGATACAAAACCTGTAATATTTACTTTATCATTGAAAGATAATTTTATCAAAATATTAAATGAAGGTGATATTAAAGTTGATAAATTAGAAACAATCGGTAAAGCAAATACAAAGAGTGAAGCTGAAAAAGATGCTTATAAGAAAATGGTAGAATTATTAGATTCATATGGAATTAATGAAAAGTGGGTAGAAAAAGCAAAAGAGAATTTTATATTTTCACATCCAAGTATTAAAAATATTTATGAGAAAGCTTCAAAATATCTAGAAGATGATGGTTTAGTTAGTTTTGATTTTTTTGAAAGTAAAAAATTAGAAACAAATAATTTTAAGTATTATATATTATATGGAATCGATAAAAGAGGACATAGAAAATATTTAGCACATTATAAAACTTATTCAGATAATAAAAATAAGGTAGATGTTTATATAAATTTATTAGAAGATTATATTGATAATCATTAAAAAATTAAATATTTTTTTCAATAAAAAATATTTTGAGAAAGTATTAATAAAAATGTTTTTAAATAAAGATTTTTTAGCTATATCTATTTTAGATTTTTTAATTATAGTGATTATTGGATGGATTTTAATTGCATTATGGCAAAGATCAATTGATACATTTTTTTATAATGCAATTGGATTAAATATTAATTCTACATCACATACATTTATGATTGCATTATTTGTATCACTCTTTTTTATTAATTTTTTCTATTTTTTCAATTCTATTGCATCACAGATAGGTGTTTCTTCTGATGATGATTTAGATGAAGATTCACTTGATGATATAGCAATTTTTACTCCTTTACATAAAAAATTTTAGAGTAAAAATATTAAAATGACAAATTAAAATAATGAATAGAATTTATTGTTTTGAAAATAAAACAGATTTAGATAGTAGATCAAGATCTTATGGAATAATATTATATAATAAGATATCAAAAAAATATGTTATTGTAAAAAGAAAAGATAGTTTATGTTTTCTTAATATTATATGTGGTTCTTATAAAACGAATGAACATTTTAAAATTTTATTAAAAAAAATAAATCATGAAGAATTGGAAATATTGAAAGATATTAATAATGAATTAGAATATAAAAATTTATTTTATCAATTAGGATATAAATATTATGATATCAAACAATATTATAAATTTAAAATAAATAAGATATATTTAGAAGATATTCCAATTTCTATAAATGATAAAAGAGATTGGAATTTTTCTAAAGGTAAGAAAAATAATAAATATGAATGTGAAATAAATACTGCATTTAGAGAATTTTATGAAGAAACAGGTTTAAATTTATTAAATTGTAATGATTTAGAATTAACAAATTTAAATTATTATTGTATTACTTTCAATCTATTAAATAAATATTATATTTCAAAATTTTATATTTGTATTGTTGAAAATGAATATCATATATTCGATAATGATAAAATTGAAGTATCCGAAGTACAATGGGTTAATTTTGATGAATTGAAGATATTATTAAATATTGATAATGATGAATTGGATAATCGAATTAATGAATATATTGAAAATAATATTGAAAATAATATTGAAAATGATATTGAAAATTCTATTAATAATAATATTGAAAATAACATTGTGAATAACATTGAAAGTCATATTAATAATGATATTGAAAATAACATTGAAAATAACATTGTGAATGATATTGAAAAATTAGAAATAACAAATTAATTATTATTTTTAGAAAATAATAATTTACAATAAGGAAGAATTTTATATAATATTCCATAATAAAAATGAATAATAATCAATCAATAGAATATTATAAAAATTATTTATCGTCATTAGATGATATAGAGATAGATGTTTTAAAATTATTTATTGAAGATAATAGATTATTTATTTATTTAAGTCATATTCAAGAAAAACAAGAATTTAATACTATTGAATATAGTTATATTTTTCAGAAAATAAAATTAGATAATTTAAATATATTATATTCTTTACTTATCAATCTTGAATTAAAAGAAAAGAATATTGAAATATTTAAAAAAATATTATCTGAAATCATTTATATTATTAATAATGATGTTATTTTTAAAATTCCATATAATTCCATAATAAATAAAATTATAAAGAATTCATTTATTGAAAATGTTGAATATTTATATAATGGAAATATAAATATTGATATTAAAATTTTGAAAGTTAATGATATATTAAATATTAATGAAAGAACAAATTGGAATATTAATTATGATAAAAATTCTAAAATAATATTTCAATTACAACTTAATAAAAAAATTAATGGAATATATATTAAATCATTATTTGATCATTTAGATTTTTTAATACAACCAATCTCTACAAAATTAATTAAAATTGAAAATCATCAAATTTATAAATTTAAAATATTGTAATTATTATTTTCATCAAAAAGATTATCATAACATTCTAAATATTTTATTTTTGGTAAATGTTTAAATGATGTAATATCATTATGATTACATATTAATGCTTCAATTTTTTTAGGAATGAATATAAATGATGTAATATAATTAACACTACATTCAATAATTCTAATATTATTTGTTAAATATTTAAATGAACTAATATTATTATTATTACATTTTATATAATAAACTGTTTTTGGAAGACATTGAAATGATCTAATATAATTATTATTACATGTAATTATATTTAATCCACTTTGTAAATATTCAAACGATTCAATTTTATTAAAATCACATAATATTGAAATAATAGAATTAGGAATAAACTTAAATGAATTAATATTATTATTAATACAATTAATATTATTAACTTTTGAAATATATTTGAATGATTTAATAAAATTATTTTCACAATTTATATCTTTTACATTATTTGGAAGATATAAAAAAGAATCAATAATATTATTTTTACAATTAATTTTATATAAAGAATTTGGTAAAAATTGAAATGAAGTTAAATTATTATTTTCACAATAAATAGTATGAACTTTTTTAGGACAATAACGAAATGAAAGTAAATTTATATTAGAACAATCTAAATTAATTATTTCAGATTTAATATTTCTAATGATATATAAATTTTCAATTTCAAAATTAATTTTAATCATTTCAATAATTTTAAATTTATTTAATTCGATAATATTAATTTCATTTGGATTATTAAATATAAATTCCATATATTTACAATAATTATTATTTTCTAAAAATAATAATTTAATTTAATATTAGTATATCAAAATATTTTTATAATTTATTAATAAAATGATTGATGAAATAATTAAGGAAAGTAATAAAAAAACATTAAAACTTAATGATTCAAAATTAAATAATAATTTGAAAATTGAATAAAATATTAGATTAATTATTATTTTCAATAAATAATAATTTAAACAGCTGGATGGAAAACACCAGCACCATCAACATTAAGCATTGGTACTTGTGGATTAGTTAATTGAGTTCCCGGAAATGCAAATCCAGGATAAGGTGAAATAACATCTGAAATTAATGGAAATGAACAAATCATATACCATGGATAATCCAAAATTTTTGGATAATCTTGTAAACATACTTTCGTACTATATAGATCCGTAGAACATGATCCTTCTACCACATTTGTTACTTGTGATAATTCAGACAATCTTTTATAAGCAATTTCAACTTGACTTTTACCTGGACATTTTCTCCATGTAACAAGAGATGGTGAAATTTGATGTGTTGAATCACCCAAAACACATCCATCAATTTCAACAATAACATCACCAGGTTTTACAACATTTAAAAGAGGTGAAAGAGGTGCAAGTGCAATAAGAGGTGGAGCACCAGTACCTCCAGGTACATAATAATAACCATTTTCAATACCTGTTAAATCTTCAGGATTAAGACCTGCCAATCCAATTACTTTTACTCCTTTTACAATTTTACATGATGGTGGTGAATCAATAAATCTATTTTGTGAATCCAATCGAACTCTAGGTTGATTTAAAGTTGGATCTGTACCTGAAGTATAATCTTTGACTAAATCATAACAAATTCCATCAAATACTTCATAAGCCAATCCCAAATATCCTTTCTTATAACGATAATAGGATCCAACTGGATCACAAATCAATTCAAGATGATCATCATAATCACATTTATTTGTACCACATGAAAATCCAGTAATCAAAATTTTAAAGACACTCATCATTGATCTTGATGATACACCTGCAACATATTGATGACTAAGTCTTGATAATTCAGGCATACTTGATATTGGTGTTTGTAAATTAATACCTGCCAATGAAGTAGTTTGCATTCCAATTACATATCCTTCACAATTCAAAATTGGCATACCTGTACTCTTTTCATGAACTGTTGCATCAACAACAATTGAATCATGAACCATCCATCCAGAATGTTCAAGATGCTTTCGATCACTAATTGTACCTTGAATAATTCCATTAGACATTGAATTACTTCTATTCAAAAATTTATTTCCATAATGATCACCAATCAAATATACACATTCACCATTACATACTTTATTACATTTTGCAAATTTAAGATGTGGATGACATCGAAGACATTCTAAACATTTATTCCAATTTTTTTGATAATTAATCTTAAGAACAGCCACATTACCTGCACCATCAACACCAACAAGATCCAATTCATAAGTATATGTATGAACTGTACCATTTACATCATATACTGTTGCAAAAATTCGACTTGCTCTAATCATTTGATCTTTCATTTCAGTTAATGCAAGATTTGTAGGATCAAATAGAGGAAATCGATTTGTTACAGAAGTTAGAGATGGAGGTAGTAGAACAAGATGTGCAGGTGCAACAATATAATAATAATCACAATCTTTTGTCAAGAATCCATTACCATCTAGTACCAAATCTGCTCTAACTCCAGGTTCAAGAGTTGAAGATACTGGTGTAGTATCCGTAATATTCGTCAAAATAAATTCTGAATGAATTCTGACTACAGTATTATAATATTCACTAAACAAATCTTTTGATACTTCACAAGTATTTTCACATTCAGATTTATCGCAATGTTTTGTTTTATCACAATATTTCGTTTTATCGCATGAAGTTGATTTATCACAATATTTCGATTTATCGCATGAAGATTCATCATATTTAGAAGATGAATAGGTTCCACTTTTATTAAACATGCTAATTTTACTTGAATCCATTCTTTTTCAGAATATTATAAATAAATAAAAATAAAAATATTTCGATTTAAAATTTAATTATTATTAATTATTTAATAATAATTTAGTTAATTATGTTAAAGTAGATTCAGATAATATATATTCTGTATCTGAAATAAATGTTATTCTATAAGATTTATTACTTGCTAAAGTATTTGTAGCATTACCATTTTGATTTGATATTAAAGGAGTTCCAGATGAACAAGAACCACCACAATTGTTAGTAGTTGTTGTGCCTCCATTTGTATCTCCAGTATCACTATTTGTAGTATCACCATTAGTATCACCCGTACCATTAGTACTACTTGTACAGGTAGTACAAAGATTAACTGAATCAGGACCAGTATTTGCAATAACATATTCTAATCCTTGAGCTGCATTTCCCAAAATAATATTAGATACATTAGCACTATCAACAGTATCTGCATAATTTACATTATTAGTATTTAAAGTGATATTATTATTACTTACATCAGGAAAACTTGAATATTCCACTTCTTGATTAATAACTGTAATTTCGTTACTTAATTTTCTTTCTCGAAAGAATAAATATAAAACTGCAATTCCTAATATTCCAAATAATACAACTGAAATTAATAATGAAATTCCAATTATTGTTCCAATGCCTGGACCTTTCTTTTTTTTATCGGAATTATCATCAGATTTAGAAGAAGGAGAAGTATCATTATTTCCACTCATTTTATTTTTAAATAATATTTGTAATAAATATTATTTTTTTACTCATTATATTCATTTTCAATATCTGGAATTATTGGAGTTGAAGTCAATAAATAAGTATTATTTTCATTAAATGTAATATTATATGAATATCCTTCTTTTAATATATGTCGTTGACTTCCATCAAGTTGATTTACTACAAAAGGAGGTGATGATTCATCTGTACAATCTTCTTCACAACTATTACCACCTCCCATACAAGTAGTACAAAGAATTACATCATTCGAAATTTCATCAAATGATTTATTAACACCTATAACATGTTGAATTCCTTGTGAATAAGTATTATCTAAAATTATATTTGTATTATTATTAATAACACCCATATAATTTTTTCTATCTGATAATTTAATATTTCCATTTTCATCTAATTCTGGAATTTTCGAATAAAGTTCAATTTCACCATCTTCAAATTGATTATTGAAATAAAAGAATATAAATAACAATGATGCAATTATTAATATAATCATTATAGAAATTACAATAATAATTATATAATCATTTTTCTCTTTTTTCTCAATTGCCTTAAATTTTCTATCAAATTCTGCCATAGGTAAATCCATTTTTATTAATAAGTCAAAATATTATTTTTTACTGAATTAAGAATTTTATTATTTATTATTTTTATTATATCTCCTGATTCTATTGTTGAAGAATTATTATTTAAAGTTATGGTAATTGAATTTTCCGATGAATTATATATTATAATATAATATCCATCACTTTCATTCATATTAATTGTAATATCATCAGTTGCAGTTATTAATACATTATCCGTTCCATCATAAGTTTCATCATCTTTAAATGATCCAATGGTATAATAACATACTCCATCACTTCCAGATTTACCGACTGGACCTTTTGATGTTTTTCTATCTCTTCTACTAAATAAGAAAGTTAACAAAAGTCCTATACCTGCAAGAAATATACTAAATACAATAATTGAAAATAATATAAATTTTTTTTTGCCACTTTCCTTTGCCATTTTAAAATTAATGACGAAAGAAATATTAAGAATTGGAACTTCAGAACATTATTTTGAAATTAAAAATCCATTAATATTCTATTCAATATTATTTATAATTATAATTTCAATAAGTTTTATTGTTTTTGTATATTTAGTATCTTCATCAAATGATGATTTAACTACAATTAAATTTAGAGAAAGAAAGAAAATAAAAGATGTAGATTGTGATATAAATTTTTGTAAAAAAAATAATTATAATAATTATTTTCATATTGGAGATATAAATTATAATTTTAATAATTCATATGAAGATAAAAATTTTAATGAATGTATTTCATTATGTAATAATGATACTGAATGTAATGGTATTATTTATGATTCAAATCGATGTAAAATTATAAATAAATATATGAATACAAATTCAATTGAAAATAATAATAATAAATTACCAAGTTTATATTTTAAAAAAAATAAATTAAATAAATTAATTACCGAAGATATAATTATATTGGGAAGAAATTCAGTTGCTATACCTAATAAATATTGGAATATTAATAATCGTGATGATCATAAATATATGAAATTATATCCAAATATTATTTATAAATTAAAATTTAATCCTTCTTTTTTTATTATTCATGGTCATTATATTGGTATTTATTCTTTATATCCTTTTGAATTAGATCAAATTTCAAATATTCTTGAAAGTGATAATACATTTCAATTCTTTATTCATGAAATTGATAGTGATAATAATGAAACAACAAATATTATATTACCTTGGAATAATAAAAATATATATGTATGTTACATTTCAAAGAATTAAATATTTGTAAATTTGATGCCATTCTGAATGAACAAAGAATGAAAATAATTTTGGATTTTTAAAATAACATTGTAAAACAATATGTTGATCATCATCCACAATATTATTATTATGAAATTTTGAAATTAATATTTTATGATATAAAGAATGAAATATTGAAATAGAATATTTATTTCCTACAAAGAATGATCCACAAATTATAGAAGGAGCAAAGAATAAATTATAATAAAGATTTATATCATCATTTTTAATCTTTCGTAAAGATTGATACATTATTTGATCTTTAGGAAAATGATGATCATTTAATTTTATTGATTTTGTTAATTGATAATTTTGAAAATAACCAAAATCACTCCAAGCATAATATTCAAATTCTGGATAATTCTCAGAAATATATAAAACAAAATCTATTTTAGCATGTTGAATAATATTATATTTTTCTTTTGAACATTCAGGAAATTCAATTCTTTCATTCATTATAAATTTAAAAAATTTACTATTCATTATTTCATTTTCTTTTTCAATATAATGAAAACTTTGAATTTTAGAATATATTGATGAAATAGGTATAATAGTAAAATTATTTTTATCTTTTACTATTTCTTTAATAATTTCCAATAAATCATCTTCAATAAAAACAAATATATGATGATCTAAAAATAAATATTGTTTGAATGATTTAATATAATCATGTGTTGAACGTTGAAAATTATTCCAATTACTTCGATTAATATCCATAAATGCAGTTATTAAGCACGTTGTCATATTTTAATGATATTTTTTAACAATTATTATTTCTAATAAATAATAATTAATTTTCAATAATATATCCATATTTAAATAAATTAAATGTTATATGAATATTTTCTCTATCAATATTATAAATAAAAAATAATCCATTTAATTTTATAACTTGATTTGTATTAAATTTAAAAATATAAATATCATCTATAATTTCATAGATAGATAATTCATCATCATCAAAATTATTTATTATTTCAATATTATTTAATTTTGACATAATAAATAATGAAGATGAATCATTTGTTTGAATTTCAAATATTCCTTCAATATAAAAAAAATTATTTTTTACAATTGAAGAATTTTTATGAATTAATTTTTTATTAATATTATTGATATATGATATATAAAGATGATCCATTAAATTAAATAATTTATAATTTTTATAATTTTTAAAATATACTTCAAAAATTTCACTTCCTACAAAATCGATATTCATTATATATTACATTTAAAAATATAATATATTATTAATTCACTTTTTTCTATTCACTTTTTCCTAAATAAAAATATATTATTTTTTTCTATTCACTTTTTCCTAAATAAAAAATAATATATTTTTATCAATTCACTTTTTTTCTATTCACTTTTTCCTAAATAAAAAATAATATATCAATACAATAATACCAATAAAAAATAATAGCAATACGATTAATAAAAAACCTGTATATTTATTTTCAATCGTTG
>Ga0102928_1001583_pt1 | contig 14117 bp, 16 predicted proteins | sample SalPonR1_B_D1_MG_FD_78504 | JGI IMG/M metagenome (GOLD analysis project Ga0102928, IMG submission 78504) | Salt pond soil microbial communities from South San Francisco under conditions of wetland restoration - Salt Pond MetaG R1_B_D1_MG | ecosystem: Environmental > Aquatic > Marine > Intertidal...
AATGTTGTTCTTGTGTTCGCTTTTTTTTCATCATATATAATTTTAATGGTTACTTTTACAAAGTAATTAAATCTTTGCAAATTAAAAGCTACCGAAGGTTTAGTTCAACACTGTATATGCTTTATGTCGGGAAAGTAAGGCATAAGTTTAAAGAATTTTACTATTTTTGAAGAGAATGCTTAAGAGGGATGGCAAAAGCGTATTTCCTCGCCACAAAGCATATACTAAACCGTTGGGCACAAGGCTGAAAAAATAATTCTGCTAAAATTGAACTTCTCACTAAAATTTGTAAATTAGTGATATGAAAAAACAGCGGATATATTTGGACACTTCAGTTTTTGGAGGATATTATGACGATGAATTTCAAGAATGGACTAAACCTTTGTTTGAAAGAATAAGCAAAGGTGAGTTTACAATCCTAATATCAACTATGCTAGATGAGGAATTGGAATTTGCACCGGAAAGGATTAAGAATTTATTAGCTGACTTAAATGATAGCTTTACTGAATTTTTAAAAGATAAAGATGAAGCTATAAGTTTAGCGACCGAATATATTGACGAAAATGTAGTTGGAAAAACAAGTTATGCGGATTGTTTACATATCGCACTTGCTACAATATATCAGGCTGACTTACTTGTAAGTTGGAATTTTAAGCATATCGTAAATGTTGAGCGAATACGAGGCTATAATTCTATAAATTTAAAAAATGGATATAAACAATTGGATATTCGCTCTCCAAGAGAATTAATGAAATATGGAAACTAAAACAAAAAAGAAATTTGATGCTGTAAAGTTTGCCCGAGAGCAAAAAGATAGATTGGATAAGATGTTCTCGAAAATGACTAAAGAGGAAATTTTAGAGTATTTAAAAAACAAAAGTATTGAAAGAGGACGTGTGAAGCCCAGTGCCTAACACTATGTATCTTCAATGGAGAGGTCAGGGAGTTGAAACGAAAAGTCTGGGATTTATTTTCTAACTTTATGACTTAAAAATAAAGGGCAGTGCATATTTGGTCGCCACTGAAAGATATACTTCCCGTTATGCTTCAGCTAAAAAAAATCTGTAACATGATTTAACGTCTCGGTTAATTTTGTAAATTTAGCTATGAAAAAAATTGAGCAAGGGTTTATTATTGACAGACTTTCTGATTCTATACTGAACACTATTTCTGGCGATAGCTTCCAAACAGAAATTTCGACTCTTAAGAAGTCTGATTTAAATAATATCCTAAAGAAAAACGGATGGAACTTTGATTGGAAATCTGAATTTAAAGATTTGAAAAAAGAAGTCTATAAATTGACTATTGTTAATAATCCTGACATTATTCAAGGACTTTTGAGTATTACTATAGAGTGACCATATCTATATGGATTTACTTGAAAGTGCTCCTTTTAATATTGGAAAGCAAAAACTTTATGAAGGTGTAGCAGGAAATTTAGTTGCCTATGCTTGCAAAACATCTTTCCAAAAGGGATTTGACGGGTTTGTAGCCTTCACAGCAAAAACAAAACTAATTAAACATTACGAAGAAACTCTGGGCACCTATCATTTTAAAAAACAAAGAATGATAATCGACACAGAACCAGCTAAATTTTTAGTGAATAAATATTTTAAAACCAAATAAAATGGGACATATAGCAGAACCTAAAGGTGTAGATTTTTTGATTAAAAGTCCACCATTAACTAATAAAGAACGTGAAGAGTTGAGTGAGCATATAAAAAAGCGCAAAATTGAACTGAAAAGAAAGTCTGAATCGAAACGAAAATCTAAATCGAAAGAAAACCCGAAAGCATAACACGGTGTATAGAAAATGACGAGGTTTAGGAGCTGAAACCAAAAGTCTGGGATTTATTTTCTAACTTTATGACTTAAAAATAAAGGGCAGTGCATATTTGGTCGCCACTAAAAGATACACTCTCCGTTGCCCTTAATGCAGAAAAAAATAAAAAGTTATCATATTGGTAACTTTTTTTATACATTTAAAAACAAATAAACCGAGTTGAAAATATTTTCGAGAAGAACTTTAAGGGATTTTTGGATTAAACACACTGATTGTAAACTTCAGCTAAGGTCATGGTATCGTGAAACTACAAAGTCTAATTGGAAAACGATTAACGAATTAAAATCTGAATATCCAAACGCGAGTATTTTAAAAGACAATCGTATTGTTTTTTACATTAAAAGGAAATGATTATCGACAGATTGTAAAATTTAATTTTGATTACCAATTGGAGTGGATTCGATTTATTGGAACGCACGCTGAATACGATAAAATTAACGCTAAAGACATTTAAAATGGAAATAAAACTGATAAGAAACGAAGCTGATTACGAAAAAGCACTTGAAAGGTTAGAAGTGATTTTCGATGCAAAAAGAGGTACTGAAGAGGGCGATGAACTCGAAATTTTATCAATACTAATTGATAATTACGAAAGTCAAAATTTCCCAATCGAAATGCCTGACCCCATTTCTGCCATAAATTTTAGAATGGAACAGTTGGGATTAAAACAAAAAGATTTGGTAAAAACAATCGGCTTTAAAAGTCGAGTAAGCGAAATAATGAATAAGAAGCGAAAACTGACTTTAGACATGATTCGAAAATTGAATACTGATTTAAAAATACCAACTGAAGTACTAATTCAAGACTATTGACTATAGCATTGCGGAAAGCACTAAGGGCAACAACAGCTATATGTAATGCGGATTTTTAGTGCTAAATTTAAAGTAAATGAGTATTAACAAACATATCGGTAGTTCGTCAGTAAAGTGTTTCCTGATCCCGCACTAGGCTTTTTTGAATGGTTGTACAGATTAAAAACTAAAAATAAAACATGAGTTGAAGGGGGTCATTTTATATTGTACAATATTATTAAATGACACAGGCGAATAGATAATGGAATTTAATCGTTAAAACGCTTTGTTTGTGTGGTCTGTTATGTTTAGATTTATATGTGATTTAAAAATTATTCAGTATATTTTGATTAAATAAATGAATAAAAAATAACTATGTCTTTAAAAGCCATACATTTTGAGCAGATGAACAGGTTATCTTTTATAAGATTAAGTCTTATTGCTTTTGCAGTGGCTTGTTTTATTCTAAGCCATACCTTATTTGAAGATTCACCTTATGAGAACATTAGGATTTTAGGATTCATTATCCCTATAATGTATTTAGGCCGAAGATTTTGGTTTAAAAATTATATCAGATGGAATAAAAATATGATTATTTTGAAATTTCATTATTTTAGTGATCACTCTTTGAAATTTACAGACATATACAGTCTCCAAAGGCTTGAAAACCAATTAAAAATAAAGCTGAGCAGCGGAAAAGTTTATAGCTTTAATATCGAAAACATCAGACCAAAAGACATCAGTAAATTAAACAAAATTATTATCAAATATTCTAATGCAGGTTTCTATGATTATCGTGAAAATGCATATTATGAAGGAGAGTGCTGTTCAAATACCTAATTCAATATAATATTGTAAAAATTCTTAAAAAATGAATTGAACTTTAAACAATAAAAGACAACAGAAGTTTAATGCGAGCAATATTAGGGAACAAGATATTAAAAAATTCTGCCGCATATTGGATACAATAAAAAATAAGTCCTTAATTTAATTTTAAAAAAGTATATTATAGCGCAAATTATAGATGAATTAAAATCAGTTAGGTTAAAGTTGTATGATAAGTATTCTGAATTACATCAACGGCGAATTTGTTAAATCGTCATCAGGTAAAACATTGCAGAACCTTAGTCCTTCGGATGGTCAGGTTTATAGTGAGTTACCGAGAAGCTCAAAAGCTGACATAGATATTGCTGTAAAGACTGCTCAAAACGCTTTTTGTAGTTGGTCGAATACAGAATTAAATGAGCGAGCAAAGCTAATGCTCTGTATTGCAGACCTCATAGAAGAAGACTTAGAAAATCTGGCAATGGCAGAATCAATAGACAATGGCAAGCCACTTGGTTTAGCAAAATCAGTAGATATTCCTCGTGCAGCATCAAACTTTAGGTTTTTTGCTCACGCATTAACTCAATTCAACAGTGAAAGTCATGAAAATCAAGGATTGAATAATATAAATTTCACTTTGAGGAAAGCCATGGGTGTTGTAGGCTGTATCTCACCGTGGAATTTACCTCTATACCTACTCACTTGGAAAATCGCACCGGCTTTAGCCGCAGGAAACTGTGTTGTCGCTAAACCCAGTGAGGTTACTCCAATGACAGCTTATCTTTTGTGTAAAATATGTAAAAATGCAGGCCTTCCAAAAGGTGTGCTTAATATAGTGCATGGCTTGGGCCCAGAAGCTGGACAAGCTTTAATTGAGCATCCCAAGGTAAAAGCCATATCTTTTACAGGCGGTACAGAAACGGGCAAGCGCATTGCTTCAACCGCAGCACCAATGTTTAAAAAATTATCGCTTGAGTTAGGTGGTAAAAATCCAAATCTGATTTTTGCAGACTGTGACTATGAAAAAATGCTGACTACTACACTCCGGTCTTCATTTGCTAATCAAGGGCAGATTTGCTTATGTGGATCGCGAGTATTCGTAGAACAATCTATTTATGAAACCTTTAAAAAAGACTTTGTCAATCGGGTAAAAGCATTAAAGGTAGGACATCCCACAAAAGATAATTTTGATTTAGGTGCAGTAGTATCCTTAGAACACCTCAAAAAAGTGACAGCCTACATCGAAGAAGCTAAAACAGATAAGCATATGAAGATACTATATGGTGGAAATAGAATGAATTTAAAAAAATATCCGAATGGGTATTATTTAGAGCCATGTATTATTGAGGTTAAAAATAATAAATGTAACTTAAATCAACAGGAAATTTTTGGTCCGGTTGTTAGCTTGATGCCATTTGAAACAGAAGAGGAAGCCTTGGGCTTGGCAAACGATTCAGCCTATGGACTTTCAGCAACCGTATGGACACAAAATTTGAATCGCAGTATGCGCTTAAGTCAACAACTAGAAGCTGGGATTATTTGGATAAACACCTGGCTGAACAGAGATTTAAGAACACCATTTGGAGGGACAAAACAATCTGGCGTAGGTCGTGAAGGTGGATTTGAAGCCTTGAGGTTTTTTACTGAACCTAAAAATATCTGTATTGATTATAATTAAATAGAATTTAGTTTTGAGTCAGTATATATAAATACTAGATCAAAAAAAAAGTGCCTCAACATCTGCTGAAGCACTTTTACGTTTGTTCTTCGAAAGAATGGGATTTAATTTCCTTCGTTCATTTTATCTTTGAGAGCTTGTAGTTGAGCGTTAGCATCGCCAAGAGTAGTTTTCTTATCTTCTTTAGCTTTGGCTGCGGCTTGTTTAACTATATTTTCTTCTTCTTTCTTATGAATAGAAGTATGAGAGGCTACAACTCTTTTAAATTCTTTGTTGAATTCTATAATGATAAATTCTGCTTCTTCACCTTTTTTCAATTTGGAACCATCCTCTTTGGTTAAATGTCGATTTGGTATGAAAGCTGTAACATCCTCATTGAATTCTATGGTAGCACCTTTGTCTACTAATTCTTTGATTTCTGCAGTGTGTTTTGTGCCAACTGCAAAATCTTTGGCATAAGCGTCCCAAGGATTAGTCTTAGTTTGTTTATGTCCTAGGCTCAATTTACGAGCATCAACATCAAGTTCTAAAACTACTACTTCAAGCTCGTCTCCAACCTTACAGAATTCTGAAGGATGCTTAATTTTTTCTGTCCATGAAAGGTCAGAAATGTAAATTAGGCCATCAATACCTTCTTCTAACTCGACAAATACACCAAAGTTAGTAAAGTTTCTTACTGTCCCTTTATGTTTAGAACCTACCGGGTATTTTGATGTAATATCTGTCCAGGGGTCTGGAGTCATTTGTTTAATTCCAAGCGACATTTTGCGTTCTTCGCGATCTATTGAAAGAATTTTAGCTTCAACTTCATCACCTACATTTACAAAATCTTGTGCAGATCTTAAATGTGTGCTCCAAGACATCTCAGAAACGTGAATTAAGCCTTCTACACCTTCTTCTACCTCAACAAAAGCACCATAATCTGCAAGCACAGTAACTGTTCCTTTAACAGTATCACCCGGTTTAAGGTTTTCATCTAGTGCTTCCCAAGGATGTTTGCTTAATTGCTTAAGACCCAATTGAATTCTAGTTTTATCTTCATCAAAATCTAAAATGACGACATTGAGTTTTTGATCTAAATCAAGAACTTCATTGGGGTGATTTATTCTTGACCATGACAAGTCAGTAATGTGAATCAATCCATCAACACCACCGAGGTCGACAAATACACCATAAGATGTGATGTTTTTAACAACCCCTTCAAGAACCTGTCCTTTTTCTAACTGGCCAATAATTTCTTTCTTCTGTTCTTCGATATCCGCTTCAATAAGTGCTTTATGAGAAACAACTATGTTTTTGAATTCGTGATTAATTTTCACCACTTTAAACTCCATTGTTTTACCTACATAAGCATCATAATCTCTAATAGGTTTCACATCAATTTGAGATCCTGGCAAGAAAGCTTCAATACCAAAAACATCTACAATCATACCACCTTTAGTCCTGCATTTTACAAGACCAGTAACAATTGTACCATTTTCATGTGCTTTATTGACATTTTCCCAGGCAATAATTACCCTTGCTTTACGATGAGACAAAATTAATTGTCCTTCGGAGTCTTCCCTAACATCTATTAGGACATCGACAGTGTCGCCTACTTTTAAATCCGGGTTATATCTAAACTCATTCATAGAAATCACCCCTTCACTTTTGGCGTTTATATCTATGATAGCATCATCATCTGTGATATTGATTACTTCGCCCTTTACAACATCATTATCGAGGGTTTCAACAAAATTGTCTTCAACAAGTTGTTCGAAGTTTTGAAGTTTTTCATCGTCTACTTCTTCTATGCCTTCTTCGTATCTGTGCCAATCAAAATTCTCCAAAAATTCTTTTGGATTTTCCTGTTGTGGTGATGCTGCTTGAGCTTCTCCAGATTTAGGTTCTTCAGAAACTTTCGAAGCCTCTTGAGTTTCTGTTTTAGTTTCTTCTACAACTTGTGCTTGTTCTTCGTTTTTTGTGTCTTCAGCCATTGCTGATTAAAATTTGTATTCTGTTCGCGGTAGATTTTAAGCATACGAACAGAAGAGTTAGTGTATATTTTTAAAAATCCTCTTAGTATCTACCTGCGCTAAAAGGTTTGCAAAAATACAATTATTTTTTTGAAAAGCAATAAATTAAAATAAATAACTCCTTTTCCACGCCGGATTTTTCAGTTCAACTTGACTGGGTTATGATAGATTAATAAGAATTAGACATTATTTATCAATAAATACTAATTCACCATCAATATACGTTTTTTGGACTTGGATTTCAGGCACTTTACTAATCTCAACATTCATTAAATCCTCATTTAAAATAATAAAGTCCGCATACTTTCCTGTCTCCAGACTTCCTTTTTCATCTTCTTCAAAAGCCCCGTAAGCCGCCCAGATGGTCATCCCTTTTAAGGCTTCTTCACGAGTCAAGGCATTTTGTGGTTGAAAACCTTCATCCGGATAACCCTCAGTATCTTGTCGACTGACAGCCGCGTAAAAGGTAAGCATGGGATTGACTTTTTCCACAGGAAAATCAGTTCCTAAAGGTAAGATTTCAGCTTCTTCAAGCAGTCGTTTGTAGGCATAAGCGTGTTTAACACGCTCCTCTCCTAGCCTATCTTCCGCCCAATACATATCACTTGTGGCGTGAGTTGGCTGTACGGATGGTAAAATATTTTTTGAAAAATAACCGTATTCAGAAGGGTCTAATACCTGCGCGTGTTCAACACGCCAGCGCCTATTGGGTTTGCCGTTTAAATATTTTTGGTAAGTTCTCAACACCACTGCATTGGCGGAATCACCAATGGCATGGGTGTTCATTTGGTATTCAGAATTGGCTATCTTTTTTGCTAAATCATCAAATTCATCCAATCCAATCACCATAGCTCCAAAGTGATTGGCCTGATCAGTATAAGGTTCCTTTAAAGCAGCGCCTCTTGAACCTAAAGCGCCATCGGCGTAAACTTTTACCGAACCTACACGTAATCTCGGTGTTTTTACAATGCCTTCACTGAGAAAGTAATCTATGTCTTCCTGAGTATTGCTGACCATGGCGTTAATGCGAATTTTCAATTCGTTGTTTTCCTGCATTTCCTTGATGGTCAAAATTACTTTTTTAGATAACCCCGCATCGGTTAAACTGGTTAAACCGTTTTTTAAGGCTATAGCTTCAGCTTTCGTCAGCGCTTTTTTGATTTCTGCTATATTTAATGGCGGAACAACTTTTTCAACCATTCCCATAGGATTGTCCACAAGGACTCCGGTGAGTTTTCCATCTTTCCTTAAAATCGCACCACCTTCAACTTTCGTGTTTTCATCAATTCCTGCCATATCCAATGCCTTTTGATTGACTAACATGGCATGACCATCAATTCTCGTTAGTGCAATTGGTGTATCAGGAAATAAAAGGTCTAACGTATCTTTAGTCGGAAAATCTTTAATCTCCCAATCGTTCTGATCCCAACCGCGACCAAGAATAAATTCAGATTGATATTCCTTTTGATAGTCCACCAAACGTGCAACAATTTCGTCGAAGCTTTTGGTTTCTTTCAGATTGACTCCTCTTGAGTTTTGTCCTAAACCATAGAGGTGTGCGTGGGCGTCATTTATACCCGGATATACAAATTTTCCTGATGCATCTATTTTATTTTCTGTGTTGTATGCCTTCAAAATATCTTCAGTTGACCCTACTTTCAGAATTTTACCATCTTTTATCGCCATGGCTTCTTTGACTGAAAAATCATCATCGACCGTATAAATTTTAGCATCATGAATTATGAGATCTGCCTCTTCTGAAGTTTGACAAGAGATAAAAGTGAAAACCACCGAAAGGATAACATAATATTTTTTCAAAACTTATAATTTTAGTTAAGCTTGAAATATAATGTTTTTTAACTGCCATTGATCATAGATTTCAATATTTCTCTTGATTTTGGCGGTTAACCTCCGAATAAAAGAATTCATTAATTCGTAGTTTATTCGAGAGTTCTCGTTTCTGTAATTTAATTCAACTTCTTGAATTAAAACAGAAACGGAATCCGATTTAGAAAAACCCTAATTTGAGGCACGAAAATTGTCGTTTATCTTAGTCGCAACAAGACGCGAATTCTTTTTTAATGAGTTTTACGGGTTGAAAACCTGAATGAATATCTAAGCCTTAAAATTATGACAGTCAACTTGTTTTGTCTTTTATAATTGGTTTTATTTGAGAAGTCAACATTTAAAATAAAATTCTTAGTTTTATAAAAATTAATAAAGATGGAAACCATTCAAATTGACATACTTAATCCTAAGGCAAAAAAGCTATTACGAAATTTAGCTGATTTAAATTTGATTAAAATAAATAAACCAAAAACCAGATCTGACTTTTCTGCACTTGTTCAAAAACTTAGATCAAAGTCAGACGACGATATTTCATTTGAAGAGATTACAAAAGAAGTTGAGCAAGTGAGAAAATCACGCTATGAAAAGTAAAAAGGTAATTCTGGATACAAATCTATGGGTCAGCTTTCTAATATCAAAAAGGTTAGATTCAATTGATAACCTGATTGAAAATGATAAAATCAGGATAACTTTTTAATTGAATTTATAGACACCTTAAATCGATCGAAATTCAGAAAATATTTTAAAAAATATACAGTTAAAAATACCACCCACCAAATCAAAAATATGATAGCCTATTGCTTAGACAATCTAAACCAAATCAAATCCCTAACCACAAATATCTGTGATAAACATTACCAAAAACCCTGTCAGCAGCTTTTCAGCACCAGTGTTGGTCAGCATATTCGGCATGCGTTGGAATTTTACACTTGCTTATTTAACGGGCTTGATGACGGTATCGTCAACTACGATGAACGCCAAAGACAATTTGAATTGGAAAATTATACAGAAAGCGTAAATGCACTTATCGATAAAATTGAAGCTAAATTGAACGCCATAAATGACAATAAAATGCTGAAAATTAAAGCCAATTATACTGAAGAATCCGAAGAGGATGTGTGTATGCAGTCTTCATTATATCGTGAGTTGGGCTTTTGTTTAGAGCACAGTATTCATCATTTGGCTTTGGTGAAAACAGGTTTAAAAGAACTGAATTGTTTAGACCTGATCGATAAAAATTTCGGCATTGCGCCTTCAACCTTAAGACACCAAAAGCAATGTGCACAGTAAGTTTTGTAAAGCATCACCATGGGTTTAGCCTGACTTCTAATCGGGATGAGGAAACATCAAGACCTACAAAAGCGCCTGATTGTTATAAAGAATTCGATCAGCAATTGGTCTATCCTAAAGATGAAAGAGCCGGCGGGACGTGGATTGCAACTTCAGATCAGGAAGTTAGTGTTTGCCTCCTCAATGGTGCTTTTGAAAAACATAATCGACAACTCCCCTATAACCGAAGTCGAGGTCAAGTCTTAAAAGAACGGTTTCAATTCGATTCTAATCAAAAATTTATAAAAGCAGTTGATTTAGATAATGTTGAACCCTTCACTTTATTGATGATAGACCACAGAAATTTAAATCAAATCGACTTTCAGGTCTTGGTCTGGGATGGTAAACAAAAACATATTTCAATCGTAGATCCTGAAACGCCTCAGATTTGGGCATCTTCTACCCTTTACACTACCGAACAAAGACAACAACGCAAGCTTTGGTTTGATGGTTTTTTAGAACAACAGCAAAACATAAATGCTGAGTCGCTGCTCCATTTCCATACCGCAAGCTATACCGATGACAAATCTGAAGACATCGTGATGACGGGATCTGCAGAACTTAAGACCATCAGTGTGTCTCAAATCAATATTTCTGAGGATTCAAAATCATTTTTATACCACGACCTCGAAAAGGGTGAGCAACATCATATAAATCTGGAAAGCTTATGCAAAACAGTTTAGCCATTGTTTTAGCCTGGCCGAACACCTGGTGCAAGCAAACCAGCGCCTGGTACGATCAGCCTGCTGAATTACTTGGAATAAGCAAAAACCATTATTATAAAGTGGGCCACTCTGCCGTCGTCTTGATCAATCCGGATACCAAAGACTGCCATTATTTTGATTTCGGCCGTTATCATGCGCCAATGGGTTTTGGTCGGGTCCGGGATGAAATCACAGATCACGACTTAAAAATTTATACTAAGGCTGAAATCAGCAAGGGTTTAAAACTGAAAAATTATCAGGAAATCATTGATGAAATTCAGGAAAACCCTGCTTGTCATGGTGATGGGCAACTGTATGCCGGACTTGTTGAAATTGATTTTCAAAAAGCTTATAAATGCGCCAAGGCTTATCAGAATCAAGGGACTATTGAATACGGTCCATTTGTGATTCAGGGGACGAATTGCTCAAGGTTTGTACGAAGTTTGTTATTTAATAGTGTATCGTCTAAGCTATTAAAAATCAAACTCACGCTGCCCTGGACTTTGAGTCCGACGCCAATTGGAATTGTAAAAAATTTGAAGGTTTTGAGAAAAGCCAACACTCAAAATTCTAAAACTGAAGACAACCTGAAAACATGCGAAGTGATAAGCTCTTAAAACAGACCTTGCCGGAACCCAATCGACCAGACGACTTGCCAAAATCGGCACAGTGGTTAGCTGGAGAAGGTGCCGGGTCCTGGTTTTACATTGAAAATACTTCAAAGGCAAACGAATTTTTAATCCAAAGATTTAGTCCGAAAGGCCAATTGGAATGTGAAGGTGTATTCACTATTGAACATTCAAAGCATAACTTGAACCTCAGTAAAGCTTACCGGTTTGTACATCTCAGTCATTGTGCGTTTGTGCATATTGAACAGGGTGGTGAGGTTTTTAGGTTGGTGCGCATTTAGTTTCTTAATAAGCAGACATACCCATGCTCAAAATACACCCTACTCCCGTCTTCCCTCCAAGGGAAGAAGCTCGATTTTGATCCTGTATACTATTTATGTGAAAATATAGTTTTCCCTCCGAGGGAAATGTCCGAAGGACAAAGGGTGTTTCTTGCAATAACTTCAACCTAGTTCTAAACATTGAAGAAAGCATTTGAAAATTTTCATCTTCTCAACCCAGCCTGCAAACCGACAAGCTGAGACGCAGAGACGCAAAGTACAAATAATAATAAGCGTTTAATTTGACTTATTACATTTGCTTAGCGTCTTAGCGCCTTGGCGTGAGTAAAATTTATTTATCTCTAAATGGTTTTACCAATTGCCCCCAAAAGCCTTTCGGGTAGGTTTCGTCTTTTTCAAAACCCAATTCAATATCTTTTCCGTCTTTTGGAATATATGCGGTTCCAAAGATATAATCCCATAAACTCAAGGTTAATCCAAAATTGACGCCTTTATTACGTTCGTGTGGCAAAACCTTCGCATGATGCCATATATGCATTTTAGGATTATTGAAAACGTATTTAAAAATTCCATAGTCCCAACCTACATTCGCATGATTCAAATGCCCTACAAACACCCCAAACATGTGGACCAAAAAGAATTCCTGAATGCCAAATCCTATCATGGCTAAAGGAATATATTGTATAGATTTATAAATGATGGTTTCCATAAAATGAAAACGAAACTGCGCTGCAAACCCCATTTCTTTTACACTATGATGCACTTTATGAAATTTCCACAGCCAATCTCTTTTATGAAGCTGTACATGCACATTCCATTGGATAAAATCAGCGATAATAAACATGATGAGCAATTGAGACCATGCCGGTAATTCAGCAATATTGATGGCCACCATATTTTCAATACCAACTGCTGCCAGCCCATCGTTGAACAAGTTGACAAATACGTTGGAAACTGCATTATAGCCTATCAAAGAAAATAAGAAGAAGTTGAAGAAAATATAAAACAGGTCCAACCAAAAGCCATCTCTGATGAACTTCTGGTTTTTTCGCCATGGAAAAATAAGCTCTGCCAGCATCACCAAAAGTGAAAGCCCAATAAGCCAATAAAAATAACCTGTCCACTGTGGATTGGTAATTTCCTGAATGAGGTAATTAAAATAACCCTCGAAAGAACTTAAGAATATGTCAATATACTTGTGCATGTTGCAAAAATACTTGCTTTAGTCCAAATAAAATGTGACCAATGTTACAAATAACAACATTTAACAGACGTCAAAACATTCAAACAAATTACCAATCTCCACCCAAAACCCGATAAAGATTCACGTAAGCATTCAAGAGTTGCTGTCGGGTTTCTACATAGTTCAATTCAGATTCAAAAGCTTGTCGCTGTGATTCTAAAAACTCCAGATAACTTGTCACCCCTTTATCATAGCGCTCTCCAGAAAGAAACTGAGCATTAAGTGAAGCTTCTAAGCGTTGTTCTCTGGCTACAAGTTGTTCTTTTAAGGTTTTGATTTCTACTAAGGCGTCTTCTACAGACCTAAAGGCATTAAGTACTGTTCTTTCGTAGGCCAATACCGCTTGACGTGTTTTGCTTTGTTCGATATCAAGTTGTCTTTGTAAACGACCAAAATTAAAAAGTGGTCCAAGAATAGAACCACCCACATTCCAGGCCAAAGGCCCGTCAGTTAGCATAGACAATTCATTAGATACACCACCGACTAAACCGGTCAGGCTAATGTTCGGAAACAAATTCGCTTTTGCTGAACCGGTGATCGCATTTTGAGCAATCAGGTTTTGTTCAGCAGCCATCACATCTGGTCGCCTCAATAACAACGCACTAGGTAATCCGGCCGGGATATTGAATGTCGTATCAATTTCTAATAGCTTGCTTTCTGTGACAATCCTACTGGGATTTGCACCGGCCAATAAACTCAATTGATGTTCGGTTTGTGCAATTAGTCTTTTCCATACCGGAATTGCTTCGGCAGCTACAGCCCGTTTAATCTGAGCTTGATTCACATCAATTTCCGCAACTATACCTTTGTCAAATCGTTGTTTTATAATGTTAAGTACACTATCTCTAAGAGCTAAATTGCGTTCTGAAATCTCAAGTCGTTTTTTATAATCTAACAGTAAAAAGTAATTTGTCGCTACTGAAGTGACGAG
>Ga0102928_1001584_pt1 | contig 14116 bp, 10 predicted proteins | sample SalPonR1_B_D1_MG_FD_78504 | JGI IMG/M metagenome (GOLD analysis project Ga0102928, IMG submission 78504) | Salt pond soil microbial communities from South San Francisco under conditions of wetland restoration - Salt Pond MetaG R1_B_D1_MG | ecosystem: Environmental > Aquatic > Marine > Intertidal...
AGTGGCAGCAGGCCTCCCCGGCGGGAAGATCCATCTTCACTGTACTTTCTGGCCATCTCTTCAAAACTTTCACCATGGTTTACAATTGAATCCCGTATTGCATCAGCCAGTTCAAACGCTTCGTTTCGGGCATCTTCAAGAGGAGGCGGAACTACCACAATCTGAGATACGCCTACCTGCTCAGGAATCGTCGGTATCTGACTTTCAGGAATACTATTGAAAAACTCCTCAACTTCGGGACGGGTGATATTAATCTCATTCATTTTTAATTGCTGAACCTGATTAGCTGTGAGCTGTTCACGGAACTGTTCGCGAAAATCAGCACGAATCTGTATAAGGCTTTTATCGAAGGCTCTCTCCAGCGCGCGTTCGCTGCCGGCCTGCCGAACCATTTCGTTAATTCTCATATCCATCTGGCGGTTCACCATATCGTCCCCAACAACCACTGAGTCAATTACTGCCTTCTCCAGAAGTACATAGTTATCCACCATACTCTGCAGAGCGCTGTACCACAGTTCTTCAGAGAAAGAGACTTCCGCATTTTCCAGTTCAGCTTGCCGCAGATAGTTAACCACTTCTGCATCGACGTCCGATTTTAATACGATCCGGTCGTTTACAATGGCAACAATTTTGTCGGTGGTGTTTTTACTCTGCTGTGCAAAAGCGGATAGGGTAATTGTTGTTGAAAAGAATAGCAGTAGAAACGATTTAAGATAAATCTTCATAAAGATTATTGGTCCCTAAATTGGTGTTGTTTTAATATTTGTTCGAGTTGTTCAACGTCTGCTGACTCGATTTCATTGTTGGATTCTGCCTGAAGATACAGATTTCGAAGATAACCATTAACCAATCTTCTCGACTTTTCTACAGCAAGCCACTCTTTAATCTGTGGAATCAGCCAGTTGAGGTCAGGATACTCGCCTTCGGTTATCTCATCCGTGAGCTGAATCAGATGAAAGTTTCCTTTCTCATAGGTAATAGGAGAGCGTTCAGTAATGCCAATATAGCGTAAATAATCCCGCAGCTGCGGGAAGTCTGTAAGAACCATGCTTTCTGGCCAAAACTGTTCCGAAAACTCTTTTTGGTACTCCGGTTCGATACTGTAATTTTCCAAAACTTCATCCCACTCCACACCATTCATCAAATCGCGATTGGCATTTTCTGCATCAGACCTTGTGCGGGTTGTGATGTGTCTGAATCGAACATAACGTTCATTCAACAGAAACTGATCTCTGTTATTTTGATAATATTGCTGTGCTTCTTCATCGCTTACGGCCATTTGACCCTGGTTATCAGCAATAATAGTTTCCCGTAGCATGGTTATAAGCAGTTCATTCTCCAATTGTTGAACTTTGGAACGAAAAGATTCAGACTCATTAATCCCTAACACTCTCGCATGATCTGCTGCAATTTGATCTTCAATCCACTGATCCCTGTACTGTAATAATGCGAATATACTATCCTGTTGAAGATGAAAATCAGGCACAGCAACAATGGCGTCTTCAAGTGTTAGAACCTCTCCGTTAACGGCCGCTATCTCTTCTGAAGGCTGACCGGGTTGAAGTCGTTCACATGCAGGCAAAAACCAAACGGCCCCAAAGCCGAAAACGAGCGGAAGTATAAGTAGTCGATAAAATCCGTTGTTATTGAACATTACCAGGAAAAAGTTCCGTTTGATATTTTTCTCTTAGTTCTTGAAGATAGTTATGTTCATGCAGTTCTCTTACTTCATTAAATATGTCGGTTTTTGCCTCTTCAAACGACATTGGCCTCCTGGGTTCAATATTCGCAACGAAATAGAACTGATGCCATGTTTCATTGTCCTCTATATGGGATGCATTACCGGAGCCAACCTGCTTTAATGTTTGAAATAGTTCAGGATTTCTGTCCGTGGCAGTTCCCTCTCTTACAATAACGTCATCAAACGTCTCTCTTACAGTTTCAGGATTGCCATGATATAACAAAGAATCCCTGACGGTTGAAATGACCGAATCAGTCGCCGCAGTTATTCTGTAATAAGTGATGGTTTCTTCAGTAACAAAGTCAGAGCGGTTTTGTTCAAAATGGTTCTTCATTAATTGCTCATCAGCTGCATCAGGGTTCCATAAAAACTCTTCGTTTATCTTGAAAACTACCAGGCCATTTAAAAACTGGTCCATTTCAAACCTGTAATCATTAAATCTCTCTTTTGTGAGATCAATAAGGTTTAATTCGATCACGCGATTTTTATACTGCTCAAATGCAGTTAGGATTGATCTACTTTCGTCAGCTTCCTGGTTATAAAATTCAATGAACTGACCTGATAAAATGGGTTTGTCATTAAATTCCGCTATAACAGAATTGTTCTGAAGTGAATCTGTAGCTCCGCTCAGGTAATTTGCCATATTATCAAATGCTTCATCAAAAAGCTGGAAATTGCCGTACTCTGTGAGTAATTCATAGAGTTCTTCTTCTCCAGGTTGCAGACGACCAAGACGATTCAATTCATTCTCCGCATAATCCTGTAAACTTTTATTGTCTGAAAAGTTTCTTACCGAATCAACTTTTACTATATGGAAACCGTAATCCATCTCGAGGATGTCTGAAAAAAGACTGTCTACGGCTACATCCATAACGTTATCTACAAAAACCTCCGGAAACTGCATGCCGTAGCCCACCCATCCGATTTCACCATTTCGTGAAGCAGTACGCCTGTCGTCACTAAACTCATTTACAACTTCACTCCACTCAACCCCACTTTTTAGCGAGTCTAATGCCTGTGCTGAGAGCTGCTCCGGGTTTTCGTTCCCCTGTTTTGCGACAAAGAGATGGCTTACGAGCCGCTCAGGCGTACGAGGGCGCGTATCCATCAAATAGATAATGTGGAAGCCAAACTGCGTTTGAAAAGGTTCTGAAACTTCTCCAACGTCCAGTGAATATAGTACATCCTCAAAACTTTTAACTGTTCTTCCTGCCGTTATCCAGGGTAGAGGGCCCCCGGCGTAATTTCCATTTTCAATTGATGAATACTTTACATTTACAGAATCTGGTTCAGCCCCATTCAGTATCTCTTTTTTTGCTGCAGAAAGCTGCTTTTTAATCTCTCTGGACTCTTCATAATCAGGATTTTGCGCTGTAATCAAAATATGGTAGGCCAGTAATTCTTTTTTACTCCGCTTGATGAAGGTATCCAGGATACGGTCTTCAATATCCCTGTTTATCCACTGTTTCTTTGCGGATTCTTTAGCAAAAGTACGATATTCAGCCAGAATATCAGGATCTTCAAAATACCCTAATTGCCTGCCTTCACGAATCTTTAACCGGTAATCTATATAGGAGGGGAGGAAGTCGCGCAGTTCATCTACATTTACAGAATTGCTGTCAGGGTTCCCGGAGAACCCAACCTGAAGTTCATTCAGCGTTACAGGCTGGCCTAAAATTGTAGCAACATGTTTTGGCTCATCTGTAATTTCGGATTCTGGTGATTTTAAAGTTGAGCAGGATTGGGTGATACCGAGAAACAGTATCAACGCAATGAGTAGAGATGTCTGTTTCATTCTTTTTGCTTAATAGAATTTGGTTCTTTCTTTGATGATTTAATAGAGTATCCCGGCTATGGTTGCGGTCATCAGGTTTGCGAGAGTTCCTGCAAGTACAGCAAGAAGCCCAAAACTTGCCAGCTCTGACTTTCTGGAAGGTGCAAGTCCGCCAATCCCTCCAATTTGAATGGCGATTGAAGAGAAATTTGCAAAACCGCAAAGTGCAAAAGTTGCCATGGTTATTGTTTTTTGAGAAATCATTCCCTGCTGAACCATATCAGCAAGCTGAAGGTAGGCTACAAACTCATTCAGAACAACCTTGGTACCCAGCAGTGAGCCCATATTTACAGCATCCTGCCATGGTACGCCAACAATAAAAGCAATGGGAGCAATGGCCCACCCAAGTAGACCTTCAATGGTCAGTTCAAAATTTGGAAACGCACTGTTTAAGCCTGTAATTTCACCAATTTCGAATAGGAAATAGTTGCCCATAGCCAGTAAGGCTATAAATGCCAGCAGCATGGCACCCACATTTGCAGCGAGTTTTAAGCCAACACCTGCCCCTGTTGCTGCAGCGTCAATACCGTTGGCATCTGTTTTCTCAACACTCATTTTTACGTTGCCTTTTGTAGCCGGCTCTTTCGTTTCCGGAAATAAAATTTTTGCAATGACCAGTGCTGCAGGTGCAGCCATCAGGCTGGCCCCCAATAGCTGTTCCGCAAACATTAACCGCCCAACATCCAGAGAAACGTTATTTGCCAGTGCATAAGAGTTGCCAAGCATCTGTACATAGGCAGCCATTACGCCACCGGCTATAGTAGCCATACCGCCGGTCATCACCGTGAGAAGCTCCGATTTTGTCATCTTGTCGATATAGGGCTTAATAACCAGCGGCGATTCTGTTTGCCCTACAAAAATATTGGCCACAACGGATAGTGACTCTGCCCCGGATGTACCCATTACTTTTTGCATACCTTTCGACATGGCGCTTACTACTCGTTGCATTATTCCGTAGTGATATAGAATGGCAGTTAATGACGCAAAAAAGACAATGGTAGGGAGTACCTGGAACGCAAAGAAATTACCCAGGCTTCCTTCCATTCCCGGACTTTTTGCAAGGTCTCCAAAGATAAATTCAGCACCCTCTGTTGTAAAGTCGAGTACAATCACAAAAAAGCTCGAAACCCAGCTAAAAAATGCTTTCGGCCAACCAAGTGGAGACCAAACCGCCGCCATATCGGAACCTTTTAGAATAAAAACGGCCAGCACAAACTGAATGGCGAGCCCCGACCCCACCAATTTCCAGTTAATGGCTTTTCTGTTGTTACTAAATGCCAGGGCGATGCCAACAATAGCAGCCATCCCAATCAAGCCTCTTACAATATCCATAATTTTAAATCTGATTCGTTTCTGATTGCTCTTTTACTCGCTGAAGAGGAGGTAGTGGCTTTCCTTTTTTAGTATCTACCGGTGGACGAAAACAGTGCCTTGCCCTGGGTTCATAGGCCTCTTTTTCTCCAACCAGCACCTGATCGTCGTTTTCTGTTATTCGCTGGGAGAAATTGGCTGTCATACCACTTTCCGAGCAAATAGCATGCAGTTTCGTGACATATTCCGCAATGGCAAGTAGCTGGGGCATAGGTTCAAAGGGTTTGCCAAGATAATCCATATCAAGCCCTGCAATGATCACTCTTTTGCCATCATTGGCCAGTGTGTTCACTACATCAACGATACGCTCATCAAAAAACTGAGCTTCATCGATACAAACTACTTTTGCCGAGGAAGTTAATAAAATGATCTGATCAGCCGTATCAACGGTAATGCCTGGAAGAACAGTCTCATCGTGAGATACGACATCTGTATCACTGTAGCGATTGTCTACCACAGGTTTAACAATAACCACATGCTGACCTGCAATATGTGCACGTTTAGCCCGCCGAATAAGTTCTTCCGTTTTGCCACTAAACATGCCTCCGCATACAACTTCAATCCACCCGGCTTGCTGGGGCAGGAAAGATGGCTCATTTATCATAAAAATCTATTTCTTTTAAATACTGTCGCATGGAATATATCCTGTCAGTTGCAAAACAAAAAGAGAAGATTCAATTTTTAGTGTTACCGAATTACCAGAGCATATTGATTATCTGTTTTCGTGATCAAACTGATATTTGGTGCTGAAGATGACAAAAAGGTCGTTATATTGAGCACCTGATTATTTCTGACAAATTTGAGTATTTATAACATCTTATTTTATGCCACAGATCGCACTTCGGGCTTCGATAGCAAGCGCACTACTTATTATTATTACATTATTACCTGTAACCCTTTACGGACAATTTCTTGAAAATTTTGAGGAGGGTGAAAAGGCCTCATATGCACCCGGCACTGTTGAATTATCATCCGGCAGCTGGATCTTAAACGACGCTCTTTTAGGCAGCAACAGCAACGATCGCTTTAATGGTGCCCAGTCTGTTCGCGTTAGGAATGGTTTTATTGAGATGGAATTTGATTACCCGGATGGTGCTTCTGTTTTTTCTTTCTCAGGTGCAAATTCGGGCTTTAGCGATGATACCGGGGGTAGTGTAGAGGTTTTCTATTCCATTGATGATGGCGAAAACTGGGTATCTCTTTCAGATCCTGTTGTATTAACAGAAGGCAACTCGCTTCAAAAATATGAGCTATTCGTTGATATTGACTCCCCGGTTCGGTTTCGAATTGAAAAGGTGGAGGGAAATCGTGTTAATATTGATGATGTTGAGATAGAACCTTATACGGAGCTATCAGAAACACCAAGCATTTCCTTACGATCCAACGGTGATGAAGTGATTTTAAACCAGACTATTGATATGACTGCTGTTCAAGTGGATCAGCTTTCAACGCTGGAATTTCGTATTACAAACGAAGGAGAGCAACAGCTGAAACTCAACACTCTGGCTTTTAGTATGAGCAACCGATTTTCAATAACGGGAGATTTACCCGATCAGCTGGAAGCAAGGGAGTCGGCTTTATTCAGTGTTCGATTTCAGTCGTCAGATCATGGACATTTTACAGATGAACTCACTATTCAGACGAATGACCCTGATACCCCTTCATTTTCCTTAACCTTAAGGGCGTTTTCTGTTGATCAAAATGTTTTGATTCCTATTTCTGATGCAAGGCAGATGCCGTTTGGAGTGCGCGTGAAGGTTGCGGGAACCGCAAGTGTGGCAAATGAATTTGAAGGCCCCTCTTTTATTCAGGACGATAAAGCCGGAATAGCTGTTTTTCATCAGCCACTATCAGAGAGTGTGTCGAGGGGAGATTCGGTCCATGTTCAGGGACCGGTCACTGAATTTAATCCTGTTGATGGACCGGAAGGTGCTTTTCTTGTACAAATAGCTTCTCTTGGCAGCAGTTCTCCGGTTTCATTTGAGATCATTGCTCAAAATGAAGTGCCCGAACCAAGGATAGTTTCGCTATCTGATGTGAATAGTGGAGAGTTTGAAAGTCGTTTGGTAACGATCAGTAATGTTACATTTCTGGATGATGGCATTATCCGTGGAGATCAGAATATATCCATACGGGATGAAACTGGTTTTGGCCATGTACGCATTGATAATTCAGTAACGGAACTGATTGGTGGCAGAATTCCCGAAGAGCCCACAGATTTGACCGGTGTGGTAGATAAATTTAATGGTAACTATCAGGTCAAGCCAAGAGATTCTGAAGACCTTGTGGTGGAAGCCATAGAGTTTGGCGGAGAAGATGTGCCCCGCGACTCCACATTCGATGTAGTGACATGGAACATTGAGTGGTTCGGATCTGATAACAGAGGGCCTGCTCCCGATCTGCAAATTTCAAATGTCGTTGAAGTTGTAGAAAACATAGATGCAGAACTGTATGCCTTCCAGGAAATATCAAATCGCAGCCGCTTTCTGGATATGGCTGAATCCCTTGACAACTATCGTGGATTTGTCTCTTTTTATCCTCAGGATCAGCAAACCGCTTATCTGTTTAAGAACAGTATAGTTGATTCACTGGATTCTGGTGAACTGCGCGAAGGGCAGGACAGTTTTGACTGGGCCAGCGGCCGTTTCCCTCTCTTTTTTGAATTTGATGCAACGATTGGAGAAACCACTCAAAGAATTACAAGCTATAATTTTCATGCAAAGGCATTGGGAGACAGAAGTTCTTATAACCGAAGACAAAATGCGGCTGCCTCACTCAAAGAGTTTCTGGACGATTCCAAATCGAATGATAATCTTATTGTTTTGGGTGATTTTAATGATCAACTAAATTTTTCGACGTACAATCAGGAGGTATCTCCTTATTCAATATTTATAGAGGATGAAAATTACTTTGCTGTAACAAAAAGCCTCGAAGATGCCGGGTTTGTCAGCTTTTTGGGAAGCCAGTTCAGAAGCATGATTGACCATATCGTTGTAACGAACGCTTTAATTGAAGGACACCTTGAAAATGCTCAACGGGTGGAAGATACGAGCTATATTGAGAATTTTACGACCACAACGTCCGATCACGCACCGGTATGGTCCCGTTTTCGGCTCACACAGGATATTGATGATAGGCCACAGGAACCGTCAGAGCCACAGGAAGATGCGCTGGTTCTGTTTCCCAATTACCCAAACCCGTTTCAGGGGCAGACAACCCTATCATTTTCACTAAAAGAGCCATCACAGACAGAAATTACAATTTACGACATGACGGGTAGAACGGTAGGTAAATTGACATCCGAATCTATACTTCAACCTGGGAAAAACGAAATGTGGTTTGATGGCAGCGGGCTTGGTTCCGGTTTGTACGTGTATCAAATTGAACTCGACAGTGGTGTATCTGAATCAGGAAAAATGATATTGATTAAATAGAAGTTCGATATGGAAAGTGAACGAACATATCAAATGCCCGCAGAGTGGGAAAAACACGGTGCTACTCAGCTTCACTGGCCATCAAACAGAGAAACTTGGCCCGGAGATTCCCTCGCCAGGGTTGAAGAGGTATATCTTGAAATTATTAATAAGTTACACAGATTTGAGCCAATTATTCTTCTTTGCGATCATAAAACAAAAGTTGATCAGATTAAAAAGAGAATGGTGTCCAATGGAATAGACTTGGAAAGAATCAGTCTATATTCAATTCCCATTAATGATGTTTGGGCTAGAGACTGCGGCCCTATCTTTGTAAAGAAAACCAGAACTCAAAAAACTGAATATATAATAACAGATTGGGAGTATAACGCATGGGGAGATAAATACCCTCCATATGATGCGGATAATGCTATTCCCGGATGGTTCTCAAAAACGTTTAATATTCCATCTGTAAAAACCGGCAGAGTACTGGAAGGGGGGAGTATTGACACAAATGGTGCGGGTACTTTTCTGACCACCGAATCGGTATTACTAAACCCAAACCGGAATCCTGAGCTATCGAAGGGAGAGATTAAACAACTACTTCAAAATTTTCTGGGTGCTGAGAATATTATATGGTTAAAAAATGGGCTAGCCGGTGACGATACGGACGGACACATTGATGATTTAGCACGTTTTGTTAATAAAAATACAATTGTGACGATGGTTTCTGATAATCCTGATGATGTGAATTATGATACGCTTCAGGAAAATCTGGATATTTTGAACCTGGCTACCGATAAAGATGGAAATCCTTTTCATATTATTGAACTGCCCATGCCGGTTACCCATACGGAAATCCCAACTATAGACGGTTCTCACTATCTTCCCGCAAGCTATGCCAATTTTTATATAGCCAACGGAATTGTGCTCATTCCCCTTTATGACAAATCGTTTGACAGTGAAATTCTTGATCTGTTCAGCCATCTTTTCCCCGATCGGGAAATAGCCGGAATACAGTGCAGTGATCTTGTATGGGGGCAGGGCAGCATACACTGTATTACGCAGCAGCTATACGATATCAGTATTTAGACATTTTTACATGCTCGATAACTAACTATTCGGTATAAGTAACAAGTTCCCAAACTTCCGACCGGACAAGATCCCGAACATTCTCAACATTCTGAAAGAATGCAGCAACATCTGCATCGGGTCTGCTCTGACGGAGAACTTCTTCATTAAAATGAAATTCAACATCCCTTAGATCATTGTAATAATTACCGGTAGAAAAGTTATATCCATACTCTTCGCCGCGGGGCAGGATAAGCTGAAATAGTTCCCATCCCTCCATGTTTCCATTTTCTATTCTGATTTGATGTATGGGCTTTGCATTTTCGTCTTCCATCATTTGATAGGTATACTCTGCTCCTGGACTTACATCCATATAGTCTAGCATCAGAAACTGTGCAGGACCGTTTTCACTTTCATGAACAATGCTGTTGTTAATTTTCCAGAGTTCAGAAAAATTTGGCGTCATAATAGAGTAATAGTCAGACAGCAGTTTTGCGGTATTATCTCCTTTCGAGAATTCTTCTAAATGATCACGCAGACTTTCGTTATTGCAGAGTTCGCTGCATATAGATACAGCAACGAAGTTGTGATCTGTATTTTGTGAGCCAGGATAAAGAACTCTGTAGAGATACCAATTCTCCATAGACCCTGCTTCAATTCTTGCTTCATTTACAGGTTTTAAGACCGACTCAACGTCGTTTTGAAAAGCAGAAAGTTCCTGAAGATCGATTTCTAAATAGTCGATCTTCATATATAATCCCTGATTATCTTGCGTAAAACCCTGACTGAAGAAAGCTGCTTGGAGAAATAATAGACTTAAGAGTGAAAGTAATCTGGTTTTCATAATCGATCTCCGCTGATTAGTTGGCAGTTAATAGCAATTAACAAAATCTTTTAGTGATTTAGAAATCTCTGGTTATAAGCTGCAACATATACAGGTTAAACATTTTGATAACATTTAGCTGTCTGGGTATTAATGCGCATTGTGATTTCGTATATAGTAAAATAATCACTCAATACTTAAAATGTGAAACTATGAAGCATAAATCCACACATGTTATTTTATCCGTTCTGTTAACGCTGTTATTCATCTCTGCCAACACCATACCTTCAGAAGCTCAGAGTGGTATTGACTGGACAGAGTTGGCGAATGCCCAGGAACGATCAATAGATAACAATAAGATAGTTTTTGTTTTTGTTGAAGCTGAATGGTGTGGTTTTTGCAAACGAATGAAGAGAGACGTTTTTCCAAACCCAAAGGTCTTGGACTTAATGCTCGATAAGTACTACAATGTTTTGATAGACCTTGAGTCTAAAAACGAAATAACATTTAATGGAGAGACCATGACTGAGCGAGAATTTGCACGAAGTATGGAGGTGAAACAAACGCCAACAATGATTTTCCTGGATAGTGAGGGTGAAGAGTTGGGAAGACAGCCCGGGTATCTTGATAAAGATGATTTGTATAAGCTGCTTCGCTATGTTATTTCAGAAGATTTTGGTGTTGTGTCTTTTTCTGAATTTAGTGCAGGCAGATAGCCGGCTGAACTACCTGCACTGTATTCACTATTACTTTTAATACCTCATTAATTAGTCGTTATATAGCTCAATTTCCGGAAAGAAATCTGCCAGAGCAAACCAGTAGCCTGTGTAAGAACGTGCCGGTGTTAATTGTTCGCCTTCATTCGGGCCGCTAACGGCATATCCGAAAATATCCCATTCATTTCCGGCCTGGTCAGTCATAATTACGTTTCCAGAAGGGTCGTCCAAAGCGGTAAACTCCAAACTCTGCTCAAATGCATTCGACAATCTAAATGCGTTTATGAAATCATGTTCCAGATTTCCAATGATGAGATAGTCATTACCCATAAATGAGTCATTAACAATTACTGTGCCATCAGAAAAATCTTTCAGAGTATATGCTTTCACTTCTACATTCTGGTTTGCACCTGAAGGCAGAATAGCGTGTACGCGATCTTTTCTGTTCAGCCTGTCATCATTGTTATTGATGGGGAAGATTATTTGCTGGTCATTTGTAGTGTATTCTGATCCATAAAGAAAACCACTGTAATTACGCTCACTTCCTGTATTTGTATTGAGTACCCGAGAATTGGGATACATCTGTTTCCAGGTTGCCCAGTCAGTTTCAATGACCTGTACTACATTCACATCTATACCACCAAAGTCTCCACCAACACTTCGAAGTTGCATTTGCGACCAGAAACTTGTTGAAAATCGATCATACATAATCAGGTTGTTTCTAAAAAGCAGTCCTGATACACCATACTCAACACTATTGCCACCCAGGTTTCTTTCTATTCCAATAGATGTACCGGTTAATGGGCAGAATGTTACGGCTACATCTATATCATCAAAAGAGTCATTCACAATTTCGTGATGATCCATTATCTGATGTGGGTATGCCCGAATATCATCATCAATACGAATTGCAGTAACACGTCGGCCATCCTGTAAGAACTCAACCTCGGAAGCGATTGTGAATCTGGGATTTTCAAGTGATGGGATGCCATCAATTCCAGGGCCCCCATCAACAATTTCACTTGGGTTTATAAGCCAATCTATATTAGATCCAAAAAGATTGTCACCATTTCCGGAAGTTGGTGAAGACGATGAGCTGCATGTATTCAAAAATATGATGCACCCGAGCAGTTTAACAAAGGTAAATGTTGTTGAATTAACTGTTTGTTTAGTTTCCATGAATAAAAGTATTTGTTGAAGAGTTAAAGTTGATAAAAAAGGCTCCTGAGATGGCATATTTCGTGGTTGGCTGTGTGCCGTTCAAATATTGATATACGGGTATTTGTCCGGAGATTTTGAAGGTTGCTCGGTCGGAAATCCCAACAAAAAGATCTGGAATGATACTAACCCATTTACCACCGGTATTGGGCATTTGCGCGTCATTTCGCTGGTCTGAGCTTGTAGACCTGTAGCGGACACTGATGCCGTAAGACAACCTGTCTGAGAAGGGAAATGAATTTGTTGCAGTGAGGTTTGATATCCATTCGTTTCCAAACTGGTAAAAATCAGTTTCAGTAAACCGTTCATTCTTACCTGTGTACCTAAAACTGTTAATCCATGTGATATTTAACGTAGAAAGAGGCATAAGGGAAATACCTGTCTGATTCCACAGCACTAGGTCCCAGGCACCACTTCCCGGCTGCATATCGGCATTAAATAATAAATTGTTGTCATTTCTAACGGATGTACTGCCAATTGGAGCTTTCCCTCCCAAACCCACAGCAAGGTGGTATCTGTTCCAAAGGTCTTGCTGTTTAATGGTGTAGCGCATCATAAATATCCCGTCGCCAACGCCGGATGTTACTGATGTTTGTGTGCCTCCCGGTATCGTAAGTCCACTTATGCGCTGCTTCCGAACTGTTGACAGAGTGCCGGAAATTGAGAGTCTCTCAGTAAGGCCATAACTGATTTCCAAAAGTCCTGATTGCGTATTACGTTCGGCAGAATCATTCGTCAATTGGTTAGAACCGCTGAACAGGTTTGTAATTTGGTTGTATTCGTACGTGAAACCAACCAGTAAATTACCCTTACCTCCGGCACCGGTACTTTGTGAACTTAGAAGAGGAGCTCCGGCACAGCTACAGGTTTGAGCATTCGTAGCATCAGGAATCGCTGATAGGATCATCAACAAGAAAAACTGAATCGTAATATAAATTTTCATCTGTCTGACTTTGACTTTTTCTTATCTATTTGGCTTCATAAACGCTAAAAAGAGAGTCGCAGATGTAACAAACACAGAAATGTTATACTCTTTTATAAAATTGTGAACAGTTGCCTAATCTCAAACATTGATCATTACATTCACAAATTACTTTATTATCTTGGTGGTCAGTGAATATTTTGAATCACAATCTCAGAAATGTCAACAATATCCAATGATAAGTATGAGGCTGTAATTGGTCTCGAAGTACATGCTCAACTATTAACGGAAACCAAAGCTTTTGCTCCCGTATCATCACAATATGGAGGAGCTCCAAATACCCAGGTTACACCGCTCTGTTTAGGCCACCCGGGAACGTTACCCGTTTTAAATGAAAATTTGGTTCGCTATACCATAAAAATGGGCCTTGCTACAAATTGCAGTGTTTCTGAAAAGTCTATTTTTGCGAGAAAAAATTATTTTTATCCGGATCTCCCAAAGGGATATCAAATTTCCCAGTACGAGACACCCATCTGCTACGAAGGGTTTATCGACATTGAGCTGGATGAGTATGAGAAACGTATTGGTGTGACAAGAATTCACATGGAGGAAGATGCCGGAAAATCAATCCATGATCAGGATCCGTATCACACGCTTGTTGACCTGAACCGTGCAGGCACACCTTTGATTGAAATCGTTTCAGAGCCTGACCTCAGAACCCCTCAGGAAGCATACGCTTATCTCAAGAAAATTAGGCAGATTGTGCAATACCTTGGTGTTTGCGACGGCAACATGGAAGAGGGTAGCTTACGGTGTGATGCAAACGTATCCATTCGTCCAAGAGGTCAAAAAGAACTCGGTACACGTACCGAACTGAAAAATATGAACTCATTCAGAAATGTGGAACAGGCTATCTATTATGAGATTGAGCGTCAGATAGAGCTTGTTGAGTCTGGTGGCGAAGTGGTACAGCAAACCTTGCTTTGGGATACCTCGAAAATGGTTAC
>Ga0102928_1001586_pt1 | contig 14110 bp, 9 predicted proteins | sample SalPonR1_B_D1_MG_FD_78504 | JGI IMG/M metagenome (GOLD analysis project Ga0102928, IMG submission 78504) | Salt pond soil microbial communities from South San Francisco under conditions of wetland restoration - Salt Pond MetaG R1_B_D1_MG | ecosystem: Environmental > Aquatic > Marine > Intertidal...
TGAGTGACGAAATTCATATCCGACGCGAAGGCCGCGCCGGGCGCATCACGCTGACCCGCCCCAAGGCCATGAACGCCCTCAGCTATGACATGTGCCTTGCCATCGAGGATGCATTGGACAACTGGGCCACCGATGACAGCGTTGATCTGCTCATGATCGACGCCGAGGGCGATCGCGCGTTTTGCGCAGGCGGCGACATTCAAAAGCTCTACGAGACAGGCCGCACCGGGGATTTCGCCTATGGCCGTCGCTTTTGGCGTGACGAATATCGTCTGAACGCGAAAATCGCCGAATATCCCAAACCCTATGTCGCCTTCATGCAGGGCTTTACCATGGGCGGCGGGGTTGGCATTGCCTGCCACGGCAGCCGCCGGATTGTCTGCGACAGCACCCAGATTGCCATGCCTGAATGCTCAATCGGGCTGGTGCCTGATGTGGGTGGCTCTCTTTTGCTGGCCCGCGCCCCGGGGCGGATGGGCGAATATCTGGGCCTGACGGGCGCACGCATGGGGCCGGGCGATGCCATTCATGCAGGCTTTGCCGATCACTACCTGCCACAGGATGCGTGGGAGGGCTTGAAAACCCGACTGGTCGAAACAGGCGATGCAAGTTTGATTGAAACGTCTGCCACAACGGCCCCCGACAGCCCTTTGGCGGCCCGACAGCCCGACATTGACGCCCTGTTCAGCGGCAATGCCCTGCCGGACATCGTGACGGCACTTGAGGCCGACGCGGGCGAATTTGCGGCAAACGAACTCAAGGCGATCAGCCGCAACGCGCCGCTGTCCATGGCTTGCGCCGTTGAAATGATCCACCGCCTGCGCGCCTCTGCCGCCGATATCCGTCAAGCGTTGGACCTTGAATACCGCTTCACACATCGGGCGATGGGCCAGGGGGATTTCCTTGAAGGTATCCGCGCGCAGATCATCGACAAGGATCGTCAGCCCAAATGGCAGCATAGCCTGACCGCCCTGCCCGACAGCGCGGCCCACCAAATGCTGGAGCCGCTTGGCACCGACGCACTGACATTCGACAAGGAAGGATAAGCCATGAAAATCGGATTTATCGGATTGGGCAACATGGGCGGGCCGATGGCCGCCAATCTGGCCAAGGCCGGGCATGACGTGACAGGCTTTGATGCCGCCGGCGTCACGATTGAGGGCGTCACCCCCGCCAACACCGCCGAGGAGGCCGCACAAGGTGCCGCGGTGGTGATCACCATGCTACCCAACGGCCAGATCCTGCGCAGTGTCGCCGATCAGGTGATCGCGGTGATGGACAAGGGCGCCGTTCTTCTGGATTGCTCGACCGTGGATGTGGACAGCGCCCGCGCGGTGGCCGAACAGGCGCAGGCCGCAGGCCTTTCGGCTTTGGATGCGCCGGTATCTGGTGGCGTTGGCGGCGCGCAGAACGGCACGCTGACCTTTATGGTCGGCGGCGACGAGGCGGGCTTTAACACCGCCCGAGACCTCTTTGATATCATGGGGCAAAAGGCTGTTCACTGCGGCCCGTCCGGCAATGGCCAAGGGGCCAAGATCTGCAACAACATGATCCTTGGCGCCACCATGATCGTCACCTGCGAGGCGTTTGCCCTAGCGGACAAGCTGGGCCTCGACCGGCAGGCGATGTTTGATGTGGTCAGCACCTCCTCGGGGCAATCATGGTCGATGAACACCTATTGCCCGGCCCCCGGTGTCGGGCCAACCAGCCCTGCCGATAATGGGTATCAGCCCGGCTTCGCAGCCGACTTGATGCTCAAGGATCTGCGCCTTGCCCAAGAAGCCGCGCAATCAGCCGATGCCGACACCCCCATGGGCGAAGCGGCGATGAAGCTTTATGCGCAATTCGTCGAAGACGAAGACGGCAAGGGCCGCGATTTTAGCGCCATGCTGCCCCGGTTCGAAAAACGCACACGAGATTGATCTGCATCATATTCCCGAATCCCGATTTATTGTTAACCTCGGTTTCAGATAAACCTTTTCGGGAGAAACCGCATGTTTGCAAAGAATATGGGCAACGCTGACCGCACGATTCGTGCGATTGTCGGCATTGTGCTGCTTATCCTCGCCTTTACGTCTTTGGCGGGCACATGGGCTTGGGTCGCAGGGATCGTTGGGGCCGTCCTTTTGGCCACCGCCGCCATGGGCTCATGCCCACCGTATGCCCTGCTTGGGATCAACACCTGCAAGAAATCCTGAGCACCAAACCACAAAAGGCCACCCCACGGGGTGGCCTTTTTAATATTCCATCCTTGGGCAGGACACCCTATTCCGCAGCCACCTTGCGAGCCGACAGCATGTCTTTCAGGTAGCGCCCTGTATGGCTCCGCTCGACCTCGGCCACCTTTTCCGGTGTGCCCTCGGCCACGATCTCGCCGCCGCCATCCCCGCCTTCGGGGCCGATGTCGATGATGTGATCGGCGGTTTTGACCACGTCCAGATTATGCTCGATCACCACAACGGTATTTCCGACCTCAACCAGTTCGTGCAGCACTTCCAGCAGTTTCTTGACGTCCTCGAAATGCAGGCCTGTCGTCGGCTCGTCCAGAATATACAGCGTCCGCCCGGTGGACCGCTTGGCCAGTTCTTTCGACAGCTTGACGCGCTGCGCCTCGCCGCCTGACAGCGTTGTCGCCTGTTGGCCCACCTTGATATAGCCCAGACCAACCCGCGCCAAGGCATCCATCTTGTCGCGGATGCTGGGCACCGCCTTGAAGAACTCTTGCGCGTCCTCGACGGTCATATCCAGCACATCGGCAATGCTTTTGCCTTTCCACTGGATGTCCAAAGTTTCGCGATTATACCGCGCGCCGTTACAGGTTTCGCAAGTCACATAAACATCGGGCAAGAAGTGCATCTCGATCTTGATGACGCCGTCGCCCTGACACGCCTCGCAGCGCCCGCCCTTGACGTTGAAGGAAAACCGCCCCGGTTTATAGCCGCGCGCCTTGGCTTCGGGCAAGCCGGCGAACCAATCACGAATGGGCGTAAACGCCCCGGTATAGGTCGCCGGGTTTGATCGTGGCGTGCGCCCGATGGGCCGCTGATCGATGTCGATCACCTTGTCCAGATGCTCCAACCCTTTGATCGTCTCGCAGGGCGCAGGCGTCTGGCGGGCCCCGTTCAGCCGCATGCTGGCGGTCTTGAACAAGGTTTCAATGGTCAATGTGGATTTGCCGCCGCCCGACACGCCGGTGACACAGACAAACTTGCCCAAGGGGAACTTGGCCGTCACGTTTTTCAGGTTGTTTCCGGTGGCCTTGACCACGCTGACCGCCTTGCCATTGCCCTTGCGCCGATTTGGCGGAATTGCGATCTCGCGCGCGCCCGACAGATACTGCCCCGTGATCGAGGCCGGATCGGCTGTGATCTGCTCGGGCGTGCCGTGGCTGACCACTTGCCCGCCATGCACCCCCGCTCCGGGGCCGATGTCATACACATAATCGGCTGTGCGGATCGCCTCTTCGTCATGCTCGACCACAATCACCGTATTACCCTGATCCCGCAGGTTTTGCAGCGTGGTCAGCAACCGGTCATTGTCGCGCTGATGTAGCCCGATGCTGGGTTCGTCCAGCACATACAAAACCCCGGTCAAGCCGCTGCCGATCTGGCTGGCCAGCCGGATCCGCTGACTTTCGCCGCCGGATAGCGTTCCGGCATTGCGGCTAAGCGTCAGGTATTCCAGCCCGACATTGTTCAAAAAGCCCAACCGCTCGCGGATTTCTTTCAGGATAGCGCGCGCGATCTCGTTCTTTTGCTTGGTCAGCGCCTCGGGCACGCCCGCGCACCACTCATAGGCCTCGCGGATCGACATCTGCACCACTTGGCCAATATGCCGCCCGTCGATGCGCACCGCCAACGCCTCTTCGCGCAGGCGATAGCCACCACAGGTGCCGCATGAACGGTTGTTCTGATACCGCTCAAACTCCTCGCGAATCCAGTTGCTGTCTGTTTCACGATAGCGCCGCTCCATGTTGGGGATCACCCCTTCAAAGCTGCGCGTCACGTTATACACGCGCCCGCCTTCATCATAGCGAAACGGGATTTCCTCATCACCCGAGCCATAGAGGAACACCTGCTGCACATGCTTGGGCAGGTCTTTCCACGGGCTGTTTTTGTCGAACTCGTAATGCTTGGCCAGAGATTCGATGGTTTGCAGGAAATACGGAGATTTGCCCTTGCGCCACGGCGCAATCGCCCCGTCGCTGATCTTGAGCGTCGCATCCGGCACGACCAGCTGCTCGTCAAAGAACAACTCAACCCCCAACCCGTCGCAATCCGGGCAGGCCCCAAAGGGGGCGTTGAACGAAAACAAACGCGGCTCGATCTCGGGGATGGTAAACCCGCTGACCGGACAGGCGAATTTTTCGGAAAAGGTGATGCGCTCCGGCTCACCCTCTTTTGGCGCGGTCTCAAGAATGGCGATCCCGTCGGCCAAATCAAGCGCGGTGCGGAAACTGTCGGCCAGCCGGTTTTCAATCCCCTCTTTCACCACCAGACGATCCACCACAACGTCGATATCATGGCGGTATTTCTTGTCCAGCGTGGGTGGGTCATCAAGATCGTGAAAATTCCCGTCCACCTTGATCCGCTGAAAGCCCTGCTTGCGCAGTTCCAGCATCTCTTTGCGATACTCGCCCTTGCGGTCGCGCACGATGGGGGCCAGCAAATAGGCGCGCGTGCCCTCCTCCATGGCCATCACCCGATCGGCCATGTCCTGCACTTGCTGGGCCTCGATGGGCAGGCCCGTGACAGGCGAAAACGGCGTGCCGACCCGCGCAAACAGCAGCCGCATGTAGTCGTAAATCTCGGTCACCGTGCCCACGGTTGACCGCGGGTTCTTGCTGGTGGTTTTCTGCTCGATGGAAATCGCCGGGCTCAGCCCGCTGATGTGGTCCACATCCGGTTTTTCCATCATGTCCAGAAACTGCCGCGCATAGGCCGACAGGCTTTCGACGTAACGCCGCTGACCTTCGGCATAGATCGTGTCGAACGCCAGCGACGACTTGCCCGAGCCAGAAAGCCCGGTGATCACCACCAGTTCATTGCGCGGAATATCCACGTCAATGTTCTTGAGGTTGTGCTCGCGCGCGCCGCGCACCTCGATATGCTTCAACTCGGCCATAGGGTCCCCCGTCAACGGTGGTTAACAGATAGTCGAGCGCGCCGCCGGTTCCAAGAATTTTCTGCGAACATTACAGGAACATCTGTCGCAATCACGGCTTATTTCTGCGCCAGCGCCCACGAACAGATCGGGAAATCCGGCTCATCGGTCAGGTCGTCGCGTCCGCGTTCATATGCCGGCGGCCAAGGGGTTTCGAAATTGCGCAGCGCAGCAGCTCGGTTCCCCCACTGGCGCGCTTTGATCTTGTCCTCGTCAAATCCCGCTTCGATCAGCAGATTTTTCAAACCGCGCGCGCTCCACCGCGAGCAATCCACCGGATCGCCATGGTAGGGGATGAAAAACGGCACCGCGACCCAGAAATATCCACCGGGCCGCAGCATCTCCAAAACATTGCGCGTGGCGGTATAGGGCCTGTCAAGATGTTCCCACACCTGATTGGCCAAAATCAGATCGAACGTCAAAACCTCGCCATCACTGCCCCGATATGGCCCGGCGCAAACATCGTATTTGGGATAGCGGAACCGCTCATAGCTGCGAAAGTCAAACCGCCGCCCGAACTTGCCCGACACCTCGGCCACATCCATCTGCGCCAACGGCAGGGCCTCCAACCACCGGCGCGTCGTGCGCTGCATCACAACCCGGTTCACACTTGGCATGGCTTACCCCTTACACGTCGCAGCCTTCATACTGCACGCATGGGTCAAAACGGCAAGGCCGCCCTGCCCTTCATTGTTCCCAAAATACTCCGGGGGAGTCGCCGCTTGCGGCGACGGGGGCAGCGCCCCCATCTAGAACGCTTAGATATGGATAACCCGGTCAAACGCATCCAGAACCGACTCGTGCATCATTTCGCTCAAGGTCGGGTGCGGGAACACGGCTTGCATCAGGTCTTCCTCGGTGGTTTCCAACTGGCGGCCCACCACATAGCCCTGAATAAGCTCGGTCACCTCGGCGCCGATCATATGCGCGCCCAACAACTCGCCGGTTTTCTCGTCGAACACGGTTTTCACCATGCCCTCGGGCTCGCCAAGCGCGATGGCCTTGCCGTTGCCAATAAACGGGAAGCGGCCCACTTTTAGCTTATACCCGGCCTCTTTGGCCTGCGCCTCGGTCAGGCCGACGCTGGCAATTTGCGGGTGACAATAGGTGCAGCCTGCGATGCTTTCGGGTTTGACCGGGTGCGGCGTGCCGCCAGCGATCATCTCGGCCACCATGACACCTTCATGACTGGCCTTGTGCGCCAGCCACGGGCCATTCGTGGCATCGCCGATCACGTAGACCCCCTCGGCCCCGCTGCGGCAGTACTCGTCCGTCACCACGAAACTGCGGTCCAGCGTGGCGCCCAACTCTTCCAGGCCCAAACCCTCGGTGTTGGCCGTGATCCCCACCGCCGAGATCACACTGTCGAACTCCTGCTTTTCCACCTTACCGCCGGTTTCGATATGCGCGGTCACCGTGCCGTTGCCGCGATCCAGCTGCTTGACCATGGATTTCTCCATGATTTTCATACCCTGCTTTTCGAACGCCTTCTTTGCCAATCCGGAAATCTCGGCATCTTCCACGGGCAGAATGCGGTCCATCACCTCCACCACGGTCGTGTCCGCCCCAAGCGTGTTGTAAAAACTGGCAAACTCGATGCCTATCGCGCCCGAGCCGATGACCAGCAATTTCTTTGGCATCCGCGGCGGCACCAGCGCGTGCTTGTAAGTCCAGACCAGATCACCATCGGCCTCCAGCCCCGGAAGCTCGCGCGCCCGCGCGCCAGTTGCCACGACGATATGTTTGGCCGTCAGCTCTTCGGTACCTTTGTCAGTGGTGACGCTCACCTTGCCTTTGGCGGGCAACGTCGCCTCGCCCATAATGGTCGTGACCTTGTTTTTCTTCAACAAATGCCCGACACCGGAGTTGAGTTGTTTCGCCACCCCGCGCGAGCGTTTGACAACGGCATCCAAATCATAGCCGATCTTGTCAGCCTTCAGGCCAAACTCGGCCGCGCGATGCATCAGGTGAAACACTTCAGAACTGCGCAGCATCGCCTTGGTCGGGATACAGCCCCAGTTCAGGCAGATGCCCCCCATGTGCTCACGCTCGACGATGGCCACGCTCAGGCCCAGTTGCACCCCCCGGATCGCAGCCACATAGCCGCCCGGCCCGGCGCCAATCACGATCATATCAAAGCTTTTCGCGGTCATTGCCATCTCCGTCTGTAAATTTAGTTTGATATTAAACTATCTCTGGCTCAATCACAACGCAGCTTGTTACCCGCGCATTCAAACACCGCGCACAGTCACGCAAACCCTTGACAGGGGACAACTCTTTTTTCTCGCAGGTAAGCAAAAACCGCCGCGCTTTGGCCGCAGCGGTCTGTGTTTGAATGGCCTTTGGCCTCATAGCTGCCACAGCTGGCTTTGCACCACGCACCCGGCGCGTGCGCCCCAAGCGTTCAGGCCGCTGCAGTTTCTTGCTGCAGCTTCCTCAGGGTCGTAGCGTAACCGCCATTGTCGATATACGCTTGTTCGGTTGCCGTTGTCGCGCGCGCCAAAGCCGCGTTGCGATACGGAAAACGACCGAACTTGCGAATGACTTCACGATGCGCGCGGGCGTGTAACAGGGTGTCGGCCCCGGTCTCGGGCATGCGCTCGCAGATCAGGCGAATGCACTGTTCCTGATCGCACAAGTTTTCCGAATGCATCAGCGGCAGATAGAAAAACTGCCGGGCGGGTTCATCAATGCGCAAGTCCCACTTACGATGAACAGCCGCCTTGGCGGCGGCCAGTGCGGCGCGGTCGCTGGCAAAGGCTTGCCCCTCACCGCGAAACATATTGCGCGGAAATTGGTCCATCAAAATAATATAGGCCAGCGTTCCACTTGGATAGGTCAGCCATAACGCGCAACTGCCCTCACAGGCGTTGCGCCTCGCCGCATCAAACCTGTCACGGATTTTGCTGTCCAATTCCTCGGATACGGCATACCAGCCCTTTGGGCCCACCTCATCCAACCAGAACCTCAACACCTCTTCCGGTGCGATCATGGGCGAACCTCCCTGCCACTGCGCACGTTACTGTTATAAAAATGTTAACGGCATATTAGACTTAAATGACAGTCACTTATTGCTACAAATCCGACATTTTATTGAGGTTAGCGCAATCAACCTCCGGTCAGGGCGTCTGATCAGCGGCATCCTGCTCATCCTGCGCGGTTTCGATCGCATACTCCTGTGCGACCCCCACCGCAACCGGCGACGCCGAGGCGATAATCGGCGCATAGCTTTCGGTATCTTCAACCGACGGGGCGGCCCGCTGCGTCATCCGGTAAGCGGCATAGGCGGCCATGGCCAGCATCAGGCCCGCAATGAACAGGAAAAACCCACGCGGCCCGACAAGCCCCATGAACCACCCAGTGATCAGCGGCCCGGCCACTGCGCCCAAGCCGTTGATAAACACCATGCCGCCGGCTGCTGCGGCCATATCGTCATGCTCCAGAAAGTCGTTGGTATAGGCGATCAACAGAGAATACAGCGGGTTTGACATGCCCCCGACCAGAACGCCCGCGATCAACAGCATTGCAAAAAAGTCAATCAGCACAAAGCCCAGTATGCCGCCGATCCCGCAGATCAATGCAGACGAAAATATCAGAACCCGACGGTCCATCCGGTCCGACAGCCAGCCAATCGGGTATTGCAACACCAATGCGCCCACGAAAAAGCTGGCAACAAACATCGAGATTTGCCCCACGCTCAATCCCGCTTCGGCCCCGAACACCGCAGCCATCCCGAACTGGGCCGAAAACACGCCCCCCAACAGAAACATGCCGACGCAGCCCAGTGGCGAGGTTTCCAGAATTTGACGTAATGTCATAGGCTTGGCGGTTCCAAAGGCTGGCGTCGGGCTGATCGACAGCAAAATCGGCGCAAAGGACAGCGACACCAGAACCGACGGAATAACGAACAGGATAAACCCGCTTGGATCGCCCACCAGCATCAGGCCCTGCGCACTGACAATCCCCGCCATCTGCACGATCATGTAAAGCGACAGCGCCTGACCGCGGGTTTCATTGGTGGACGAATTGTTCAGCCAGCTTTCGGCCGTGACATACACCCCCGAAAAGCAGAAGCCGATCACAATGCGCCCCACGCCCCAAGCCACGGGATGGGTCAGCGTCGGGTAAAGGATCATCACCGCCGAGATCAAAGAGGCCAGCGCCGCGAACACCCGCACATGCCCGACCCGGCGGATCATTTCCGGTGCCATCCGCGAGCCGAACAGGAAGCCCACAAAATACCCCGCCATAATCAGCGACATGTCAAAAGTGGAAAACCCCTCAAGCGCGCCGCGAATACCCAACAGCGTGCCTTGCATGCCATTGCCAACCTGCAACAGCATCATGCCCAGCAACAGCGCCCATGCGCCCGAAAGCACCTTGATCATCGCGTTCACCTTGTTGAAACCAGCGCAGCTTTGCGCGCCAAACCCTGTTACACTTGGCCTGCCAGCAAATCAGCCGGGGATCAACAAAGAAGCGTCCCCATATGAGAAGAAGCGATACCGGTCCGCTACCGCATGCGCGTAGATTTGGCGCACCTGCTCGACGCCGATCAAGGCGCTGACCAGCATCATCAGCGTCGATTTCGGCAGGTGGAAATTGGTCATCAACGCGTCGGTCACGCAAAAATCGAATCCGGGATAGATGAAAATATCGGTCTCGCCCTCCCAAGGGGCGATCTGGCCGCTGTCGCGGGCGGCGCTTTCGATCAACCTCAGCGCCGTGGTGCCGACAGGTATCACCCGTCCCCCCGCAGCCTTTGTCGCCGCGATCTCGGCGGCGGCCTGTTCACTGACAACGCCCCATTCGGCGTGCATCTTGTGGGTGGTCACATCCTCGACCTTCACCGGCAGGAACGTGCCCGCCCCCACATGCAGCGTGACATGCGTGAAAGTGACCCCCATATCATGCAGCGCCGCCAGCAGCCCCTCGTCGAAATGCAACGACGCGGTCGGCGCGGCCACCGCGCCGGGATTGCGCGCCCAAACGGTCTGATAGTCGGTTTTGTCATGGTCATCCGCCGCGCGTCGGGCGGCGATGTAGGGCGGCAAAGGCATGGCCCCCGCTTGTGCCAAGGCCGCATCGAACGCATCGCCTTCTAGGTTGAAACGCAGTTTTGCATGGCCCTGATCCTTGTCCAGCAACTCGGCCTGCAACCCGGCGGCAAATTCAACGACATCCCCGGCTTTCAGTTTTTTCAAGGGTTTGACCATCGCCTGCCACGTGCCATCGGCCCCCGGCTCCAACAAGGTCACCTCCATCTTGGCAAGGGTTTCCCCCTGCGGGCCATGGCGGCGCCGGGCACCGCTTAGCCGGGCGGGAATGACGGCGGTATCGTTCAGCACCAACCGGTCACCGGGGCGCAGCCACTCGCCCAGATCACGCACAATCGCGTCGTGAATGGTATCGCCCTGCGCCACCAACAGCCGGGCCGAAGAGCGCGGCCGCGCGGGCCGCGTTGCAATCAGCTCTTCGGGCAGGTCAAAGTCAAAATCAGCCAATTTCAAGGGCGGTTCTCCTCAATCCTTGGTGCGGCAGGGCCCGCCTCGCCGGGGGGCGGGCGGCGGAAGAGGCGGCGAAACACACCCGGTGTCAACACCGACAACGGATTAACGTCCACATCCGGCGCCGCCGCTGTGCCGCGCAGCGCGTAGTTCATGCCAACCAAGCCTTCGCCGCGCCGCGTGAACAGACCGCCCATGCCATTGAGCATGAAAAACGGCGAAACCACGCCCTGCATATCCATGCGCCCTGTGCCCAGATGATAATACCCGTCCATCGAAATCCCCATCGACGCGCCTGTCGCGCTGCCCGACAGCAGGGTCAAACGATCCGGTGTCAGACGGAACCGGGCCAGAACCTCGGTAAAGTGGATGCCCTCGCCGTCCAGTTGCTCCAACAGGCCAACAACACTTAACGCATTCAAAAGCTCGGCCATGGCGGGGGCGTCCCGCAGCCGGACATCGCGCACCGTCAACTGGCCTTCATATACGCCGGTTTCTCCGGTCGGCACCAAGGCCAGATCCATCCGGCCCTCGCGCGCCTGTTTCAGCACTCCGGCGGCGGCCATCACCCCGCCTGCATCGGTCGACAGGATCCGAATTGCACTGTCTCCGGCGGCAGGCGTAATCATGCCCTGCACCTGCGGCCCACCATTGACGTGTCCGGTGAAATTGCCGCTCGTGCCTTGGCTCATGTCGAAATCAGCGCGCAGGTTGGTCAAGGCGATCCCGTCAGAAATCTGCAACCGGTCCAACACCAGCGAGACCGGCCCGGCGCGCTGACCCGAGCCTTGGCCGCCGCCTTGTCCGGCATTTGCACCGGGGCCAAAGCGGCTTTTGCGAAGGTCGATGACGCCGCCGCTGACCTGCACCCGAGGCATCTGCCCCGCACCTCGCCCCACCAGTTCGACAGGCGCGCTAAGCCACTGATCCAGCCGCACCCTATCGAAACTGGCGCGCTCCAGCGTGCCGTCTTCATTCAATCGCACCGCGCCTTGCGCCTGCAAACCCCCAGCATCCAGTGCCAACAAGTCAATGCGCGGCGGCTGGCCCAACTGGCCTGTCACCTCAAGGCTACCGCGCGCGCGCTGCCCAAAGCCCCAGCCAAGTGCCGGGGCCGACAATCCGACGCCCTCCAAATCCGAGCGCATGGAGAATTGCGCCGGGGCATCGCGACGCAAGGCAATCTCGATCTGGGCGCGGCCCGCACCGCTGAGGCTGCCGGGTGGCAAACCGATCGTGAACTCATCCAAAAACCGTTCCGACAACTCGACCCAGCCCGTCACTGTGCTGGTGCCTTGTGCGTCATCATTGTGGCCAAGCGGGCTTTGCCAGCTGGCCTCGAACGGCACCCGGCCAATCCGGCCCGCGCCTTCGACGCGGACCGCCTGATTATTGGCGTGCACGGTCATTTCAGGCGCGGCCAGAACCCGGCCTTTGACCAGTGTTTCGCTTCGCAGATCGTGTAGCGTGCCGCCGACATCAAACGCCACTTCATCCGGCGTCAACTTGGGCTTGAGCAGAAAATCCAGCCGTCCGGCCAGTTTTGCGCGGCCATCCGCCAAAGTCACAGGCTGACCCGCCTTTGTCATAAATCGAAACGGCTTTTCATCCAGCAGCGCCAAAACGGCCGTCACCGTGCTGCTAGTGTGCATACGCGCCTGAGCCGGACCGCGTTTGATCCGCACATCGGGGATGATGAAACTTGTGCCGCTGATGTCGATCTGACCGCCTTGGGCAGCATTGATATGCCCGCGGTCGGCACGGATCACAAAACGATCCGCGAACAAAGACGCATGGCCTGAGGCGGCGGTGATTGGTGGCACCTCCTTGATGAATCGGGTTTCCAGCCCGTCATAGTCGAAGGCCAAGAGCAACTCTGGCTTGATCTGCTCCGGTTCTAACCGCAGGGCGAATTGAACGTCGCTCAGCGCCGCTTGGCGCACATTTTCCACCACCCATTCACGCGCTTTCTGGGCGACACCGCGCTCGGGCCACAACTCCAACAGCCGCGCAAGGCCCAACCCGTCGCGTTGCCCTTGAATGGCAACGCGCCAGCCATCGGCTGCAGCAGAAACAGAGCCCGACAGCACCATCCTCTCGGACTTGTCCAACAGCGCGGCTTGTCCAAGGCTCAATTCAAACGGCTCAAGCCGCAGCCGCATGTCCATAACCGCGCTATCCAGCGTCACCGGTGCGGGGTAAACATCATCGGGATTGGCGCTTAGGGCGCTGACCTGCAACTGACCCAACAACTCGTCGGGCCAGCCCTGTTCCATCCCAACCAAATAGGCCCGGCCCTCGATCCGGGCGGTCATCCACTGACTGTCCACCGCAATTTCATCAAAGCGCAACACCTGCTGGGCCGGATCGTAGGCGAAATAGGTCTGCGCTTTGCTGAATGAAATCGGTGTGGTCGCCTCGTTGGGCTGAACCGCACCCGCCCCGATATCCAGCGTCGCAGACAGGCCCGACACCGCCCCGCTGTCATCCACAGACACGCGCATCGAGCCCGAGATCGGCGCATCCAGCGCCGCCAGCCAGCTGAGCGCAGGCGTTTGTCCGGCAATGTCGCGCGCCGGCATATCCTCAAACGTTATGCCCAAATCGCCAGTCGTCTGGCCGACGCGCCCCTGATAATTCATCGCCAGCGTCGTCGCGTAATCGCGGGCCCCCAACAGGGCAAAATCCCCGCGAATGGTCAGATCTTCGCCGTCACGGCTCATGTTAACGCGGCCGCCATCCACACTCCACGCCCGTCTGGCGCGGGCATCCTCGTAGCGAATGGTCAGATTGTTCGCCTCGATCTCGCGCAGGGCGGCGAAAGGCGGGCGCTCCAGAACGGCATCCATTTGCCCCACCAAGGCGGCCATGTTTGGCGCGTTCTGAGCCGTCGGGGCCGCCTCTCCCATGGTGACGCCGACCGCGCCATCCTTGGACCGGCGCAACGTCAGCCGCGCGCCCGACAAGGTCACCGCTGCCGGTTGCACCTTGCCGCGCAACAATGGGCCAAACGCCACCTCGCTATGCACCTGTGACAAACTGGCCATCGGCGCACCCGCCGCATCACGCAGCGCCACATCGCGCAAGCTCAGACGTGGCACCCATTCGTTGTCCACTAGAATAGCCATATCGCCAAACTGCACCGACAGCCCTTCAAGATCGGCATTGATCTTTTCGGTGATCTTTGCGCGCAGCCAATCCGGCGCGGCGATATCCCGGCCAACGGCAAAATTCAAAAGCAGCCCGGCTGCCAGCATCACAACGATCAGCAGCCCAAGCGCCCAGCCCCCAACCCGTCGGGCCAGAGATTTGCGCGTTGTGGTTTGTGCTTGCTCGCTCATTTCGTCCAAGAAATCACACGGGCCATCGCCCGCCGCCTGCCTGATGCCTTTATTCCGGCCCGTCCTGCGCTAATATGAGCGCAACAGCAATGCATAACA
>Ga0102928_1001589_pt1 | contig 14100 bp, 15 predicted proteins | sample SalPonR1_B_D1_MG_FD_78504 | JGI IMG/M metagenome (GOLD analysis project Ga0102928, IMG submission 78504) | Salt pond soil microbial communities from South San Francisco under conditions of wetland restoration - Salt Pond MetaG R1_B_D1_MG | ecosystem: Environmental > Aquatic > Marine > Intertidal...
TATTCAGTTTTCAGTGTTCTGTATTCAGTATTCAGTTTTCAGTGTTCAGTTTTCAGTGTTCAGTTTTCAGTTTTCAGTGTTCAGTATTCAGTATTCAGTTTTCAGTGTTCAGTATTCAGTTTTCAGTGTTCAGTTTTCAGTTTTCAGTGTTCAGTTTTCAGTTTTCAGTTTTCAGTGTTCAGTTTTCAGTATTCAGTGTTCAGTATTCAGTATTCAGTATTCAGTATTCAGTTTTCAGTAACTATATTTTATAATCGGTGACTGCAAACTGCGACTGCAAACTGCCCACTGCGACTGTAAACTGCGACTGCCCACTGCGACTGCAAACTGCGACTGCCAACTGCCCACTGCGACTGCAAACTGCGACTGCCCACTGCCCACTGCGACTGCCAACTGCCCACTGCGACTGGCAACTGCCCACTGCGACTGCAAACTGCCCACTGCGACTGCCAACTGCGACTGCAAACTGCCCACTGCATTTATTCTACTTCATTTGATTCATCATCTGCATCATCTTTTTACCGCCGCCACCCTGCATCATTTTCATCATTTTACCCATTTGACTGAATTGTTTCAGCAACTGATTAACTTCCTGTACACTTGTACCTGAGCCTTTAGCAATACGCCTTTTTCTGCTGGCATTAAATACTTTAGGATTTTCTCTTTCGTAAGGCGTCATAGATTTTATGATGGCCTCAATGCCTTTAAACGCATCATCATCAATATCCACATCTTTCATCATTTTACCCGCACCGGGTATCATGCCCATTAGGTCTTTCATGTTACCCATTTTCTTGACCTGTTGAATTTGCTTTAGAAAATCGTCAAAACCAAATTTGTTTTTAGCGATTTTCTTTTGCATTTTTCTTGCTTCTTCCTCATCATATTGTTCCTGAGCACGCTCAACAAGTGAAACCACATCTCCCATTCCTAAAATCCTATCGGCCATACGGGAAGGATAGAACATGTCTATAGCTTCCATTTTCTCGCCTGTACCAATAAACTTGAGAGGTTTATCTACCACAGATTTAATAGAAATGGCAGCACCACCACGTGTATCACCATCTAGTTTGGTTAATACAACACCATCAAAGTCCAGAATATCATTAAAGGCTTTCGCCGTATTTACAGCGTCCTGACCGGTCATGGCATCGACAACAAATAAAGTTTCGTTAGGCTTAACAGCTCTGTGAATGCTTGAAATTTCTTTCATCAACACTTCATCGATAGCTAGACGACCCGCTGTATCAATAATTACTAAGTCAAATCCATTAGATTTTGCATGAATAACAGCGCGTTCAGCGATTTTGACCGGATCTTTTTCTTCTTTATCAGAAAAAACTTCAACACCAATTTGCTCTCCGACAACATGAAGTTGATCGATTGCAGCAGGCCTGTATACATCGCCTGCAACTAATAGAGGTTTTTTGTTTTTCTTCTTCCTTAGAAAATTAGCCAGCTTACCCGAAAACGTAGTTTTACCACTACCTTGCAAACCTGACATTAAAATAGTACTTGGGTTTCCAGACAAATCGACACCTTCGGCATCGCCACCCATGAGTTCGGTGAGTTCGTCCTTGACGATTTTCACTAAAAGTTCACCCGGTTTTAAGGTTTTAAGTACATTTTGACCAAGTGCTTTCTCTTTTATAGTATCTGTAAAACTTTTGGCTATTTTATAGTTAACATCTGCATCTACAAGCGCTCTTCTTACTTCCTTTAGGGTTTCTGCTACATTAACTTCAGTAATTTGCCCGTGGCCCTTGAGAAGGTGCAGGGCATTATCTAACTTATCGCTTAAATTATCAAACATACCTTTATTGAATTTTGCTACAAATTTAAGGAATTGAAATCGTTATCAACAAAATGAAGTCGAGAAATATTTTAAAACAATACCCTTACAAAAGGCATGTAAGCATTGGCATAGATACTTTTGTCATCATCATACAGCACATCGTAACGAATGCCCACAGTTACCGGACCAGAAGTATAACCAACTCCTAGAAATAAAGCCGGATACCAATAATTGTCTTCAAAAGCACTATCGTTAAAGCTTCTGTTTACGCGGAGTTGTTCAAACTCAACAGAAAATTGAAGTTCCGGCATTGGCCTGGCTAAACCAATCAGACTACCTCCATAAACAAAAAGATCGCTATTGTTAAAGCTTGAGTAAGACAAGTTTAAACCCACACCTGTCAATAAGTAAGCGTTGATTTCATAGAGCGCAAAAGGGGCAAGCGTACCACTAAAAAAATTGTTACCAAAACTCAAACCAACACCACCACCAAACCTTACATCATCAATAAAGGAATTATTATTTTGGGTATTTAAGGTTTGTGCAGTTATCGACGTACTTATAAAAGCTAAGACTATGGGGATAAGTTTAAATACATGCGTTTTCATACCAGTTAAATATATAAAGTACCAAATTAAGAAATAAATGCTAAATAATTAAGGATCTTGTATAAAATTGACTTTTCACATATTTTATTATTTTTGATTGTGTTTAAAATGCAATAAACATGTATTATCTATAATGAATTAATTTATAGACTATATTAACCAAATCAATATCCTTATGTTTGCAAAAAATATTATATGAAACTGATTTTTACTTTCCTGTGTTTTACAATTCTGTTTCAAGTTTTTGCACAAAATGCTGTAATAAATGAGTTAGATTCTGATACCGATGGTGTAGATACTAAAGAGTTTATTGAGGTCAAAACTGTTAACCCTTTTACTTCTCTTGATGGTTACATGATAGTGCTTTTTAATGGCTCGAGTAGCGGCGGAGACGCCAGTTACTCCAACCTGGAGTTGGATGGATTTACAACAGATATAAATGGACTGTTTGTTTTAGGAGCAACAGATGTTGAACCTATAGCCGATTTTGAGTTAGAATTAAACACAATTCAAAATGGAGCGGATGCTGTTGGGCTTTATCTTGCTGATGAAGAAGATATGCCACTGGGCACGGTAGCTACAACAGTCAATCTGGTAGATGCTTTGGTTTATGATACAAATGACCCTGATGATACAGTTTTAATGAACTTATTGGGGCAGACTCAACAATATAATGAAGGAGAAAACGGCAATAAAGATTTTCAATCTATTCAGCGTGCCAATGATGGGTCTTGGTATGTTGACGATCCTACTCCAAAACAACAGAATGATGGTTCTGGGGTAATGCTTAATGGTATTACAATCACAAAAGATATGGACGTGTATGATGAAGGCGATACAATGATTATCACCTTAACAACAGAAAATCCGGTAGATAGTGACTTTACTTTCAATTTGGATATCACAAACGGGGATTTCAATACTTCCGATTTCTCAGGATCTACTTCAATCGATTTTGAAGCTGGCGATACTACAGGTCAAACCAGTGTTTTAATCTTAGAAGATGGTATAACTGAGGACGATGAATTTACATCTATCAATATTTTGAATTTACCTCCGGAATTCATCTCTAATAATAATAATGTTTCCGCTGTAATTATAGATGGTGATTTTGTTGTTTCCAATTTTGGGACACCACTAAATCCTACTTTTGGAAATGTTCAAAACCAAGCGCCAGCAGATTACTATGACGAATTAGATGGATTAGCCGGCAATGCTCTAATACAAGGTATTCAAGACTTAATTTCAGAAAATGGAGTTGTAAGGACTCATACCTACAGCGATATTATCGACATTTTAAAATCGACGGATCAAAACCCTGAAAACAGTAATGAAATCTGGTTGTTATACACCGAAGAACCTTCAGCTAAATATCTTTTTCAAACCGGTTCTTCAGGAGTTGATAAATGGAACAGAGAACATACGTTCCCAAGATCGAGAGGTGATTTTTTTAGTATAGAAGATGACGATATTGCCACCGGCATAAATCAATGGTGGGAAACCAATGCAGATTCTCTTCGTCACGCCAACTCAGATGCCCATGGATTGAGAGCAGCTGATGCCGGAGAAAATTCTTTAAGAGGTAATCAGCATTACGGCCAGTACGTTGGGCCAGCTGGCAATTCAGGCAGTTTCAAAGGAGATGTTGCCCGAAGCGTTTTATTTCTTTCTGTGAGGTATAATGATTTAGATATCGTCAATGGTTTTCCGGAGGTAACAGGAGAATTAGGTGACCTGGCTACATTATTAGCATGGCACCAGCAGGATCCGCCGGACGATTTTGAAATGAATAGAAACAACATTATTTATGATTGGCAGAAAAACAGAAATCCTTTTATTGATTTTCCTCAACTAGTCGATTTTGTATGGGGTACTGATTTTGGAAATACATGGAATCAAAATTTAAGTACTTCAACATCAGATTTATCTCATACTGTCGTTTATCCAAATCCTATTGAAAATGATATTATCAAAATAGAATCGACAACAAATGGGCCTTTAGACGTCGAACTCAGAGATACTTTAGGAAGAGTAGTGTGGCAAAAAACTTCGACAACTCAAACTGAATTTAGCCTGAATGTCTCCTCTGGAATTTACATATTGAGCATTTCAAATGCGAATTCAAAAGTAGTGAAGCGTTTAATGGTCAAATAATTGATGTATTAAAGTTTAAATTTGGCGTTTAAAGTTATGTACTATTAACAGGTTTTCATTATAACCTTAGTATAACTTCGTTGTTTGCTAAATCAGGCAGGCTCTTTCTTTAGTAAGACACTCCATTAGCCTGATCGTGCATTTTGCGCTTAAGGTGATGCATTGCTTATTGGAGGAGAAATTTCAATTTTCACTTGTGTAGAGCGCATTCGAAATATAGAGTTTTTTCTTTTGAAGTTCCTCATTCAATCTTAACGAAAACCTAAAGAGGTAGTCCCACTGTAAAACAATGTTTTCTAAACCATTATTTCCCGGGATTAATGGCTTGTGTTTTTCGTTTTGTTCTCAATGGAATTAAATAACGTATAGAATAGCCCCAACCCGCTCCAAGCGCATTAAAATCATTGGTGATATTAAAACCGGGAATATAGATGTTATCAAAGTTTTGGAGATCAGTCTCATTAACCAAAACCTTTAACTGCACATGAGCTCCAGCAAAGACATTTTTTAGCAATTCGACCCTAAATCCAAACTGTAATTCTGTCCATATAGCAGATAAATTATTAAACTCTCGGTCTACAACTTGTATTTCTGGTTCAAAAGTATTGTCTATGGTATAGAAGTTAAATTGTTTTAGGGTTTGAGAATAAGAGGATAATCCTACTCGAAATCCACCATATATCATGTTTTGCATACCTATCCAGTTGGTATAGAAATTTTTATTTGCTCCTAATTTAATATAGCTGCCAGAAGATTCAACGAGCAAATTACTTTCTTCGAACGTATAATTATCGTTTCCAATTTCTGCTGCGATATGAATGTTATCATTCAGTCTGTAATCGCCATTAATTTCAAATCCGGAATAATTATCATCATAACTGGTTCGGGCCAGTTTAAACAAATCTGCGCCTAAATATAACCCAAACCTTTCGTTGTAGACTAGGCTGTCGTTTTGTGCATGAGCATTGTCTATTCCAAGGAATAAAAACAAATTAATGCAAAATAGAAACGTGTGTATTTTGTTCATTTTCAACATTAATTTGTTCTGTAATTACACTTCTAATCCAATTGTTTGTCAAAGGGTTTTCGGCTTGCCTTATTGCGCTGAGATCTCTGAATTCAGCTTTAAACCCACAAGCCCTGTTTATATAAACTTCACTGATTTGATAAATAAATTCAACTTCATCTGCATTGATAAAATCAGGATTATTAGTATTCCTTATTAATTGGTATCGGGTGGTATTTAAGTTTGTGTTTAAGGGTATTGCAATAGAGTCTGTGTTTCCAAGAGGAATGGTATCTGTAGTTCCTTCTGCAATGTAACTTAAACCTTGAACAGCTTTATTTTCATCTGATTGAGCTACATCAAAGAATTCAATAATTAAAAAAGGGGTTGTAGGTGTAGTGGGAGGACAGATATCATCTCTTTCGCACGAGAAAAAAAGGCATAAAAGAAACAATAATGCACTATGTTTTACAAAATTTTTATTCATGGTTTAAGTTCTAAAGACACCACATTTTCTACATGATGGGTCTGTGGAAACATATCTACAGGTCTTACATTGGTAATGTCATAATCTGAAGACAACATTTCTAAATCTCGGGCTTGAGTGGCAGAATTACAACTCACGTAAACTATTCGTTTTGATTTTAATTTCAATAAAACTTTTACCACATCTTTATGCATGCCTTCTCTGGGTGGATCTGTAATGATAACGTCGGGGTGCCCATGTTTATGGACAAACTCTGTGTTAAACACCTTTTTTATATCACCTGCAACAAAACTACTATTATCTATTTTGTTTTCAAAAGCATTAGATTTGGCTTTTTCTATAGCTTCTGGAATGGCTTCAATACCAATGACTTTTTTTGCTTTTTTAGCGATAAATTGAGCGATGGTACCTGTTCCGGTGTATAAATCATAGACGATTTCATCACCATTAAGTTGTGCGTATTTTCTGGTGATTTTGTAAAGTTCATGGGCTTGTTTAGAATTGGTTTGGTAGAAAGATTTGGCATCAATTTTAAAGCTTAAATCTTCCATTTTTTCAGTAATATATTCTCTTCCGGCATAACATTCTATTTTTTGATCATAAATGGTATCGTTTGCCTTTTGATTGATAACATATAATAAAGACGTAATTTCAGGAAAGTTGTTTTTTAAGTCGTTTAGAAGTAATTCTCTCTTAGGCTTGTCATCGTCGTAAAACTGAATTAAAACCATGGTTTCTCCTGTTGAGGTGGTTCTAATCATTAGTGTTCGCAATAAACCTACTTGCTGTCTAACATCAAAAAAACTCAAATCATTATCAATGGCAAATTGTTTAACCGCATTTCTAATGGCATTACTTGGCTCCTGTTGCAGGTGACAGGTATTGAGGTCTAAAATTTTATCCCACATGCCTGGAATATGAAACCCTAAAGCATTTTTTTGTTCTATTTTTTCATCACTATCAATCTCTTCCTGAGTTAACCATCTGTTATTACTAAAGGAAAACTCCATTTTATTTCTGTATAAGTAGATATCTTCACTGGCTAAAATAGGGGTGATGTCAGGGAGTTCAAGATGTCCTATTCTTTTGAGGTTCTCTTCAACAGATTTCTGCTTGAATTGCAGCTGTTTTTGATACTGCATATTTTGCCATTTACAGCCACCACAAACACCAAAATGTTCGCAAACAGGGTCTGCTCTATATGCTGAATATTTTACAAATTTGATAGGCTTGGCTTGATAATAGCGTCTTCTTTTTTTGTAGGTTTTGGCATGAACGATATCACCAGGGATAGCATTATCTACAAATACAACATGACCGTCTTTACTTTTGGCAACAGCTTTACCTTTATGTCCCGTATCTATAATTTCTAAATTTTCAAAAATTTTATGCCTGTTGCGTCTTCCCATCAATTGTTATTCATCAGATTGCGTATCCTCTTCAAAGCCTTTAAAGTCATTGTCTATTAAAATGTTGTACCATTGAATAATTTTTTTGATATCGCTTTGGTAAACCCGATCTTCATCATATTCTGGTAAAATAGTTCTAAAATATTTTTCAAGTTCTTTTTTCGAACTCTTATGGTCTATACTTTTTTTACCTTCAGTTGCTTTATAAATAGCTTTAAAAATGTCAATCAGGCTTTCTTCACCAGAATATGTGAAGATTGATATTTCAGAAAGTACACTGATATTATTCCTTAAGTTGACCTGAATTTTTTTGCCATCCACAAGAGACTGAGCTAAAATCCCTGCTCTCGTTTGAGTTTTGAGTTCATATAACCCGGGTTTTCCTGAAATAGAAAGAATTTTGTCGAATTCCATGTCTTATTTTTTTTGCTCGCAAATATGCAATGATAGGTTGGAATAATAAGGTCTTATCCCTTTTTTTTCAGGTTCGGAAATCTCATTCTATAATCCACATCAATTTTTCCTTTGGCTATATTGTTCAGTTTCCCTTTTATCAATCTTTTTTTTAGGCTGGATAGTTTGTCAGTAAACAGAATGCCTTCAATATGATCGTATTCATGTTGTACTACACGTGCAAATAAGCCCTTAAGTTTTTTATGCTGAAGATTGAAATCTCTGTCGTAATATTTAATTTCTATCTCAGGTTTTCTGAAGACATCTTCTCTCACCTCTGGAATACTTAAGCAACCTTCATTAAAGTCCCATTCATTCCCTATTTCGTTAATAATTTTGGGGTTAATAAAGACTTCTTTGGCCTCTTTTAAAACAGTTTTTTCCTCTTCAGATACAAGTTCATCTTCTGCAAATGGAGCGGCATCTACAATAAACAACCTTAAAGATCTACCGACTTGAGGTGCGGCAAGCCCAACTCCACTGGCGTTGTACATGGTTTCAAACATATTATCAATAAGCTCCTTTAGGTTAGGGAAATCTTTCGGGATATCCTTTGCTTTCCTTTTCAGAACAGGATCGCCATAAGCTACAATAGGTAAAATCATTTTATTCCTTTTTTAAAAAGTTTTGCAAAGTTAAACAATCTGTTAGAGAATTTTAGTGTATTGTGATTAGTTACTCGTTTTAATTGATACTTGAACCTGAAATTTGAAATTCAAAATTTACAACTGAAACTTGATATCTGAAACCTGAAACCCTTTGAAAGTGAACAGGGCAGTATTTGGAATTTGGAACCCGATACCCGCCCTTATGTTAAAGTTTTTCGAACCCTTTCTCTAGTGAGCTGCGATATAAGTTTTGAGTTTTGATCATTAAGCCAGACCTTTTAACTGGTATTCTCTAACTCTTAAAATTGTTTAAAGTCATGCTAAATTATGGAATTATAAATTTAAGTATCTGCAAAGATGAAATATTATAGTAATTTTGCGAAAAATTAAAAAAAATTAAAATGACAGTTCAAGACCTTACTTCATCACAACAAGCAATTGATATAGAAGATAAACATGGTGCTCACAATTACCATCCACTTCCGGCTGTGCTAAAAGAGGGTAAAGGCGTTTATGTTTGGGATGTAGAAGGAAAAAGGTATTATGATTTTTTATCAGCTTATTCCGCTGTCAATCAGGGCCACTGCCATCCCAAGATTGTCAATGCCATGACAGATCAAGCTAACCGTATTACATTAACTTCAAGAGCTTTTCATAATAATGTTTTAGGGGTATTTGAAAAATATGCTACTGAATATTTTAATTTTGATAAGCTTTTACCCATGAATACAGGAGCCGAAGCGGTGGAAACGGCTATAAAAATTTGTAGAAAATGGGCCTACGAAAAGAGAGGCATCGATGAACATGAAGCTAAAATTATAGTTTTTGAAAATAACTTTCACGGAAGAACAACCACTATAATTTCCTTTAGTAATGATGAAGGCGCAAGAAGAAATTTCGGCCCTTATACACCAGGATTTATCAAAGTGAATTACAATGACCCTAAAGCCTTGCAGGAGGTTTTAGAAAACGAAAAGAATGTAGCAGGCGTGCTTATAGAACCCATACAGGGCGAGGCCGGTGTTTTTACGCCTGAAGATAACTTTATCCCTCAAGTAAAGGAACTTTGCAACAAACATGAGGTCTTGTTTATGGCTGATGAAATTCAAACCGGTATCGCCCGAACCGGTGCATTGCTAGCGGTTTGTGGTAAGTGCAATTGTCAGGGACATTGTGAAAGACAATCTACTTATTCCAGACCTGACATTTTGATTTTAGGAAAAGCCCTTTCCGGCGGTGCGTATCCAGTATCCGCAGTTTTGGCTAATGATGAGGTTATGGGCGTCATAAAACCCGGTCAGCACGGCTCAACTTTTGGAGGAAACCCTGTGGCTGCTGCTGTGGGTATGGCTGCACTTGAAGTGGTGAAAGATGAAAAATTAGCGCAAAATGCAAGACACCTGGGACAGTTGTTTAGGGATAAATTGAACGAATATATCAAAGATTCAAACATCGTTAACTTAGTTAGAGGTAGAGGTTTGCTAAACGCTATCGTTATCAACGATTCTGAAGACTCGTCAACCGCATGGAACATTTGCGTTGCTTTAAAAGAAAACGGTCTTTTAGCTAAACCCACGCATGGAAACATTATTCGTTTTGCACCGCCATTAGTCATCAATGAGGAGCAGTTGTTAGATTGTGTTAGAATTATAACAGAGACTTTAAAAGATTTTGAAAAATAGATAATCCATTGACTTTAAGAACAAAAGTGAATTCATCTCAAAACCCATGTACCTGACCATTCTGTCCCGAAACTTCAAGATATTTCAGAATCTTATGTCCAGATATCGAGATTTGTATATAGAATAAGAAACGCCTCTGCCTTGTAAGACAGACGCGAATTTAGATTGACCAATCAGGGGGGTTGAGCTATTTACACGACATCAACACAACGTTCTATTTTTCCCCTTTTTTGGTTTTAATGATAATTACGCCGTTTTCTGCATTGTAGAATGTTTTGGCTTTTTCGTCTTTAAGAACTTCAATGGATTCAATATCATCAGGTGAGAGTTGCTTTACTAGGTTTGGATTTTTAACAACTTTACCATCAATGATGAATAAAGGTTGATTTTCCTCATTACTTTTAGACTTTTGGATGCGAACTCTAATTTCTGAAGTATCGATAAAAGCTTCCTGTTTAGTTCTGATTAGATATACTCCATGTGGCGCATTATATTTTTCTTTAGCCTCAAGACCTTTCACAATTGACAAAGATTCAATTTGATTTTGATCTATCAAACTTATATCAAAATCAAAGTGTTTTCCATCTACATATATCTTTGGTTTTGCAAGACTATCCAGCGGATATCTTCCTTTTTTAAACTTATATTCAACTGTTTTATTAACTTGCTTTTTTTCAACTTTAACTTTGTTTTCCTGTGCTGTACTTACATTAGCCAGTAAGAGTAATACATAAATAGTTGTTGTAAATTTAATCATTGTTGAGGTTTTTTTCAGTTGTGGTATAAATTATAATACTATGATCTTCATAAATAATGTCTTGTGTTGCAATTTCCTGATTCTGTTCTGGCAACATGTTTTTGGCCTGTTTGAGTAAAGAGGCCTTTTCTTCATAGCTGAGTTCGTCCTGCGGATTTGAAAAGCTAAAATACAAGGTCATCAAAACTAAAATTGACGCCGCAATAGAAACTATTCTTATGACAAATTGAGGAGTGGATGCAATGTGCTTATTAAACTTCTCCCATTGTTTATCGGTAAATTGTTCCGGCACTTTTGCTTTGTGCGCGTTTACAAATTTAGACCAGGAGTGCATTGCCGGGTCAGATTTATCAATGCGCTCACGCAATAGTCTTTCTTCAGCGGTACGGCTTTGCGTTTCTTGATATTTTGCAATAAGATCTTTTAAACGTTTATCTTTCATAACAATAATTGTTTTTCAATTCAAGCCTTACCTGTTTTCTGGCTCGTGAGAGTAATACTCTGATATGTTCAATGTTTAAAGCTGTAAGACTTGCAATTTCTTCAAATTCAAATCCATCTAGATCTTTCATAATCAATACTTCTCGCTGTTGTTTCGGAATGTGTTCTAAAATCTTGAGGATGACAGTGTTCAATTCTTTCAATTCGAGTTGTTCGTGGCCGTTTTCAGATTTAAAAACATTAAAGTACAATTCAGAATCTTCAATTTCCGGGTTTTTTTTCCTTAAAATATCAATACAATGATTTCTTGCGGTTAGAAAGACCAGGCCTTTTATATCTGGATGGTGTTCAATCTTTTTGCGTTTTTTCCACAGCTTTAGCATAATTTCCTGAATGGCGTCTTCAACTTTTGACCGATTTCCAAGCAAACGATAAACCATAGGATATAACCGCTCAGACAGAGAAAACACTTCTTTTTTAAATCTTTGCTTGTTCATTCTATTTTAATAACGAAATAAAGTAGGTTGACATAACAGCAAAACGCCATTTTTTTTAAAATATGTGGTGTGAATGAAAATTTCAAAGCTTTGAATTATCTCAAACATGCTTATACACGTCATCAAATGGAACACGAAATCGGGGGCCGTAGATTCCATTGTCATCCCTTATGCCGCAACCGATGATCATATTGATCTCGGCACTTCGTGGTAAATTCAAGATTTGCTTGACTCTAAAGGTATCACTGCCTTCCATGGGACAGGTATCGTAACCGATGGCCGCCATACTGATCATAAAATTCTCGGCAGCAAGCGCTGCACTTTTATGAGCTACAATCCTCATGTCGCTCAGGCGCGTCTGCCGGTACATGGGTTTAAATAAGCCTATAACCTGAGCAGCAATGTATTTTAGACCTCCAAGTATGCCAAAAAAGTCAGTATAAAGGAACGGCATCATTTTGCCATAGTAAGATTTTGCTCTTCTTTTGTGCTTTTGATCGCGTTCATTCAAGTCTTCTGTACCATAACTTTCATCAATAAATTTCAGGTTAGCTTTGGCCCGCTGGCTCCATAAGTCTTTTCGAGTGACGACCACCAAAAGTTGCTGAGCAGTTTCAGCAGCATTTTGACCAAAACAGGCTTCAGCGATTTCAGACAATACAGTTTCACCGGTAATGTGATAAAACTCCCAAAGTTGCAGATTACTGCTGTTAGGTGCCAAAGTAGCATTATGGATACAGTTTTTGACCAGCTCAGTGTCTATGGGCATATCTTTATAAACTCTGGTTGACCTTCTGTATTTTATAGCTTCTGAAACTGTTTTTTCCATAGTTTTGTTTTCGGAATTAGTTGTTAATTCTTAGAGGAATTGAAATAATCAATTCCATTAATGTCTTTCAAAGCTAAGGATAAAAGCACAAAAAAGCCTATTTGTAGTTTAATGTTAATTTATTTCACTACTTTTTAGGTGAAATAAGAGCGTTATGGATATTGGTTTAAATGTCGTTATGGTCGTAGCCATTATCCTATTTACCAGATTGGGCATCAGGCTTTATATCTTGTACAAAAGACATAAAAAAAATAAAAACTAAATACTATGGGACTGTTTTGGGACTTAATGCAGGAAAGTAAACTTGAGGAACAGCAAAAACAAGCGGATAGCCTCGAAGACAGAGTTACCTATCTGGAAAACGAACTAAAAAAACAATAGACATTCTTCAAAAAACGCAAATTGCATTAGAAACTCACCTTGATGTAGATATTGACGGGGACGGAGTTACAGGTAAATAATTACCTTTTTTGATTTTTACTTATTTTTGGATTACTATTTGATAATTTTATAAGAATTACGATAAAGAAAAATACAATATATGTAACTGGAAACATCCAGTAATTTTACACTGGATAATAAACCCGGCACTATTCATGAATGATTTTATTTTAGGCCAGACCATACCCAAAGTATTTCTGTTGGAGCGTAATAGCAATAAACCCTTTTACGCCCGTTCTATTGTGCCTTGTTCACATTGTGGTACTCTACATCCCGGAATAAAATATTCAAAACAGAATAATACGCTTTTTAAAAATTGGTTTGGATATTATTGTGATCACTGTTCAAAAATTATCCCGGTTCGACGAAATTTAACTTCCATACTCATCTTAGGTGTTACTTACCCTTTTTGGATATATGGTTTAAATAGTCACTAGGACAAAAGTGACTAAATCAACAACCACAACGCTCACAAACCTAAACTTGGAATATGACCACAGTCTACATAAGACAAAAAATTGACTTTTAGCAGGATTAACCTGGAGGGTTTTGATGTAGATTATTATGACTGTGGTATTTCCACTATTAATGGATGACGAAATTACAATCACATTACTGCTAATTGGGATTCCAATTTGGTTAGTTGCTAGAATTGCATTTGGCCTGTTGATGAAATACTGGATTTTTAGAAATGCTAAACCAGTTAACTAGTCTTTATGTATAGTATCTACAAATCAAAAATTTTTTTTTTATTTCAAAAGGCTTAATCAGGTTTACAGTTCTCAAGGGTTACAGAATGATAAAATCATTAATTGACTTAGGCGTTTAATAAATATATTTTAAATTAATTACTTATTTAATAATCAATATATTATGTCTAAATAAAACCGTTTTTTTGCCTAAAAAAAAATTTTCGTCTATAAAGTTGATGAA